>Ga0114931_10001727_pt1 | contig 27732 bp, 18 predicted proteins | sample 2SBtaG_FD_89579 | JGI IMG/M metagenome (GOLD analysis project Ga0114931, IMG submission 89579) | Deep subsurface microbial communities from Kolumbo volcano to uncover new lineages of life (NeLLi) - 2SBTROV14_V59a metaG | ecosystem: Environmental > Aquatic > Marine > Volcanic | place: Kolumbo... | reverse complement strand
TTGCGGCGAACCGTTCCGGTTCGCGTTCGGGCGAGTGCTGGCGGACCAGCTCGAGGTAACGGCAGCGGATCTCGGCCACGTCCGCGTCCTGGCCAACGCCGAGGACCTTATGCGCATCGGTCATGTTCGTTCTCCTCCAGGGTTGTTAGGGCCAGGGTTGTTAGGGTCATGTCGTCGTGGTTCGTCGGCCTTTCCAAAAACGACGGAACGGCCCGGTTCGGCGCCGGGCCGGAGCCGTTTCCTCTGCGTCCTCCGCTTCATCCAGGTCCCTCTCCGCCAGGATCTGTTTCATCATGTCCGCCAGGTCGGTGCCCGCTGCCTGGGCGGCTTTCTCGAGCTGCCGTAGAAGTGGCTTGGGCATCGTCCGCTTCAGCTCATCGAGGAAAGCAGGGATGTCGACCTTTCCGGAGGGTTGGGATAACTCCCGGTATCGGCGGCATTCCTCACAATCGCACTCTTCCTCATAATCATAATCGTCATCATCCTCTTCCATGAAGAAGGGCGAGGAGGTTGGCGAGGCCAACCTCTCTTTCGTGTCGCGGAGCAGGCCCAGCAACCGCTGAGCATCTTCGATCTGGGCCTTTTCGAGTAGGGTCGCTTGAAGTTGGCCCCCTTGAGGTTGAGAAGTCGCGCCCCGAGCGAGTTCCAGGAATCGGTTCAGATGATGTTCCGCCCGGTCGAAGTCGCACGCCATCGGCCCCCAGTCCATTTCGATTTTCCCCGTAAGCAGGTGGAACACTGCGCTTTCCGGGAACTTTGCCAGGCCCTTGGCGACCAGCCGCTCGCGCAACTCCTTTTGCTTCGGCAACATCTCCAACCACTCGCAGACCCGCAGCAGGTCCTGCTCCTCCCATTGCACGCGTCCGGCTCGTTTCAGATAGCCAAGCACGAGCCGCTCCTGCGTTGCGCGGCCCGTGTAGTTGATCTTCGCTAGCTGGAATATGGCCAGCAGCCTGGCCAGGCTGCCCGCGGTCCGGCTCGTCACCTTCTCCTGGATCGCCTCCTTGAAATGCTTGCTGAAATCTTTCTTGATTTCACGGGAGAGGCGGTACCGTGCGGCCACGTGGCTCATCTGCAACCAGACGGGCGCCGGCCCGTCCACGGCCAGCAAGGCTGCATTGAGATAGCGCTGGGCAGCCTCGGTATTTTTCGCCTTCAGTTCGAGCGCGGCCCGAAGTGTGTCGATCCGGTAGGGCTCGATGTCGGGCGGCGCCGATTTGGCCGCCATCTCCAGTTCCTGGCGGGCCGCCCCAAACTGGCGTTTCTTCGCTAGGCACCGAACCATCGTCACTCGCTGATTCCATAACAGGGCGATGGTACGTGGATCCCTCGGTTTGATTTTCGCTGCAACGGCCGCGTGCCGTTCCGACCTGCCCGGATCGTCGTGGGAAATGTAATGAGCCGCCAGCCATCTCCGGACGTCCCACATGCCGGCGTCGTGGTCGTTTGGCTCGTGCCGTACGAACTCCTCCAGTACCGCCGCGCTCCTTTCGGGTGCTCCCATCTTCTCATGCCACATTGCGAGCCCCCAGGCGGCCTCAAAAAGTTGGGGGCAGCGGCGCAGGCTCTGTTCGTAAAAATCGACGGCTTTTTCGAAAAATGCGCTGGCCTCTTCGGCATCCTCCGGGGACGGCGGCTCGAAACGGGGGCCAGGGGGAACGCATGCCTCGCCATATTCGATAAAACATTCGGCCAGATGCGCATAGACCATGGCGGCGGCGATTGGGCGATCCTCTTCGCGGAACGCGCCGCTCGACAACAGATCCTCCGCATAGGCCTGCCAATGGGATTCGACCGGATTGGCCTCGGGCTGGTTCTTATGCTCGGAGAGCAGCGCCTTGGCGCGGTGCCAATGCGGATCGTCGGCCGGTGGCGGGCCAACGCGAATGAGCTCCTCGAACAGGTGGCGGTCTCCTTCTCGAGCGGCTTGCTTCCAGACGAATTCGACGATCGTCTCCAGGGCCTCGCCGTGTGTCTTCGCGTAGCGCATCCGCAGGATCTGCAGATCCTTGAAGAATGTGTGCAGATCTTCTTCCTGCCACCGATCCGCGATCCGCTTGAGCAAGTCGGCCACCGGATCGATCTGCAGCAGCCTGTCGAGCTGTTTCAGCGAACCGGAAAGATCGCCGCACCCATCCATCGGCACATCCTCCTGCCGCAGCACACCGCCCGCCACCAGGAGTATCCGGGTTAACCGATAGGCGGGCCGTTCGGGATCGAGCAGCCGCCAGTTCGCCTCCATCCGCTCCTGGGCTACCTTCTCTCGGCCAATACCTTCCCGGCCAGTCCCCTCCTGGATAACCCTGTAGAACGCCGAAAGCCCGCGGGCAAAGAGTTTCCAGTCGCTCAGGGGGGAGTTGCGAGGAATCGACCGGAGTACCACGGCCGCCTCCTCGTCATCTCCCTGCTCGACCAGAGCCAGCGCCTCGTGCACCGAATGAATATGTTGCGGGATTTCGCGATAATGGGGAACCACTTCGCGCGCGTCGAGCATGCAGCAATCCACCTGATCCACTAGCAGCGCGGGGTCCGAATCGAAAACCTCTTTCGAGTCGACCCCCGAATGGCCCACCAGGACCTGGAGGCGGGGAATCCGCTGCTGGATCTCTGGAGTCACCGGCTTCAGCGCCATCAGCCGGGCGAGCACATCCCGCGCTTCGGGCAGCATTTTCTTGCGATGGAGCTGCTCGACTCGTCCGGCATAGGCCTCCTCGACGAGCTGCCCATGTCCGGGACTCGGCTCCTCGCGTTGGCAGAGGATGGCTTCTTTGAGGGCCGTTTTGGCGTTCCCCTTGGCCAGTTCCCGCCGAGCCCGTTCAAACCGGGCAACCAGGCTGGAGCCCTTTTTCCGCCTCTGTTTTGCCGCCGGCGATTTTCTCGCCATGACCAACCCTCCATGATTCCAGAGTGCTTCCTGAATCCCTCCGACCGTATCTCCAAGTGGCAGCCACTGCTAAGCAACTTCCATATTCGAACATCCAGCCCCCCAAAAGGCAAGAGCGGCCGTTCCGCGCCACAGACGGCCGTTCCGCGCCACAGACGGCCGTTCTGCGCCACAGACGGCCGTTTTACGCCACAGGTCGGGAGAAATCCTTTCCGGAATTCAGGTTGCAGAGTCCCAACAAGTTGTTGAGTATTTTCGCATGGGTGGTGCGATTTAGACAACCCACAATCCAGGTTGCTCCCCCCTTTTTCACAAGAATACGACTGACAAGAAGAAGCCAGGCACTAGGGGGACGTCCCGATGCGTTGCTGGTCGACGGACTCTACTCAGGCATCAACTTTCCTTCGGCAATGGTCTCCACTTACTTCTTGCCAATTGCCTTTGCTGGTGTAAAACCGCGGGCCGGAGTGCGGCCGTCCAGGTAACGCCAATTTTTCAAAAACGAGATCAGGTCGGCCATGTCCTGGGGGGGGATGTTCTTTTCCAGACCCACGGGCATCAGCGACATGCCGCTGGCCTGGATCTGTTCGATTTCGTTCTTGGCGAGTGTCATGGTTTTATTCTCTTCCTGCTGCAGTGTGATCGACGCGCCGCTCTCGGCGGTGAGCAAGCCGGTGTAAGCGCGGCCATTGTCCATCAGGATGGTGTAGCCCATGTAATTGCTGTCGATGGCCCGATTGGGTTGCAGGATATCGGTGAGCAGTTGGGCGGGCGTTTTGGTTCGGGTATCGCCAATGTCGGGACCAACGCGCACGCCCATGTCGGCGATACGATGGCAGGTGGTGCAATTTTTTTGGAAGATCTTTTTGCCATGACGTGGATCGGCTGGCAGCTTCAACACGGGCCGATAATCGGCCAGCACTTGGGCCCGGTCCTGGGGGACGGCCTGTTCCAGCAGTTGCCTGGCCCGCTGGCGGAGTTTCGGAGCTGGGTATTTCAGGAGTCGCTGGGCTCGCAGGCGGCCAATCTCGCTGGGCTGAATGGTTCCCTTGGCCAGCGCGTCGAGCAACAGGCTGGTCCGGTCCGGACGGGCCAGCAGCCCATCGAGCACGGCCCGGCGAATGGCCGGAGTCTGGGTCGCGAACTGCGTCAGGAGTTCCCGCCAGGGTGGCAGCTCGGGGAGCATGGCGAGTGCGGCAATGGCCTGCAGACGCACGGAGCGGATCGGTTCGGAGGTCGCCAGGCGGACCAGGGAGGACGAACCGTGCCGCAGAGAACCCAGTAGTCGAATGGCCTCGATCCGTTCGTCGGGGCTGGCCGTGTTTCGTTCCGCAAGCTGGGTGGATTGTTTATGGATGGTTTGCAAGCTTTTGTTCAGGACACGATTCTCGGGCTGTCCCAACGTTTTGGCGAGTTCCCTGTGGCCCTTTTCCTGCAGGGCGCTGAATAGCGCGCTCAGCACAACCCGTTGTAGACGCGCGCGATTCTTGTTGGCCGGTAGCCTGGTAATGGTCTGGAGTAACCGCAGCCCGTTATCCCCATGGTTGGCGGTCCCAACCAGTCGAGCCAGCGATTGGACCAGCGCCAACGCGCCGGACGGAAGCTTGCCGGCCTGCCAGCCAGGATCCTTCAACAGGGCTGCCAACAGGTCATAGCCGTTGCCGGCAGCGATTCCCACCGCCCGACGGGTCCAAGGGTCGTCACCACCGGCCAGGGCGATTTGCTGTAAGGCGGCGATTTCTTCCGTACCGGACATGGGCGCCAGGCTCAAAGCAACTTGGAATCGAACTCGCGGGTCGGGGTCGCCAGCCAGCGGCAGGATTTTAGCGCGCACCATGTCGGATGGAACTGAGGACACGGCTTGAGCCCTGGTATGGAAACTCGCCAGCCATGGTTCCGACAACACGATGGCCTGCTGCCGGACGCCCGGGTCGGTGTCGGCCAAGGATCTTTCGAGGTCGTCCCAGCTGAGCAGACCCAGATTGGCCAGCACGTGGCAGGCCGCAATTCGCGCCGCCGGATGGCCGCCCCTTGCCGCCATCGCGCGGAGGGGCTGTTCGATCGAACGATCCTCGCGTTCCCACAGCAGTCGGGCAGCCGTCTCGCGCTGCCATGCATTGGGGGCCTCGAGCAATTCGACCAGTTGGGCGCTGGCGACGCGCGGCAGGCGAAGCGGCCTTTTTTCTTTCCCATTCGCTGCTTCCCCGGCAGAGACTGCCTCAATGCGCCAGATTCGCCCTCGGTCGTCCCCGTCGCGCTGGTCGGGTCGATGGCGCAACTCTTCGGGCATCCAGTCTGGGTGCTCGATGACGGCCCGAACCATGTCCACAACATAGAGCGCCCCATCGGGGCCAACGGTTAAATTGACGGGTCGGAACCAGGTGTCGGGCGAGGCCAAAAACTCCACCCCCGAGCGGGCCGGCCGGGAGCGAAAGGTCGGGCCGAGTTGGGTAAGGATCTCACGGTGGACCAGATTGCCGGTCGGTTCACAAATGAAGGCGTTGCCGGTCATCTCGGCGGGCAGTCCATCGCCCCGGTAGATGGTCGCTCCGCAGGCCGCGGTGAATTGGCCTGCATGCAGGTTGGATGTCGTCCAGGCCTGGCTGATCGGGAATACGCGGGAATCGGCTCCCGCCCGGGCCACGTCGTGGATCATCACGGCAGGGGTGAAATTTGGATTGCGTTCGAGGTAGCGTTCTTCCAGGACCACGTGCATCAGTGGATTCCGGTTGCTGCAGATAAACCGATTGCCGTTGTTGTCCAACGTCATGCCAAACTGCGACTGGCCAGTCACCGTGCCGAAGCGGTCCGTTTTCGGATTGAAATAAAAGTCGTGACCCCGGAGGTTCAGTGTTTTACGTCCCGGCGCCCGCGGCGACCGCACTTGCCCGCCGCGCAAGCCATTGGCCACATAAACCTGGCCATCAAGACTCAAGGTCGGGTGGTTGGCCCGCAGTTGGGTGTTCTGCTCGGAAAATCCGCGGTACCAGACTTCGCGCACATCCGCGCGGCCATCGCCGTTGGTGTCTTTCATATACTCAATTCGGCCAGCCAGCGTCACCAGCACACCACCTCGCCATGGCTGCAAGCCGGTTGGAAACATCAGGTGTTTGGCAAACAGGTGCGATGTTTCATAGCGCCCATCCTGGTCAAGGTCTTCCAGGACGCGGATCCTCGAGGCGGGCAGTTCCGCATCGGACTGGCCGGCAGGCCCATTGGTTGGACCAATGGGCCCTTTGGTTGGACCAATGGGCCCTTTGGTTGGACCAATGGGCCCTTTGGTTGGACCAATGGGCCCTTTGGTTGGACCAATGGGGTAGTCACGCATTTCCACCACCCACAGCCGTCCCTCGGCGTCGAAGCGGATGGCGACTGGATCGATCACCTCAGGTTCGCTGGCTACCAGGCGAATCTGTAAGCCCGGCGCGAGCCGAAAGGCGGCCAGGGCGGCGGCCGGGTCGAGGCCCGTGGCAGGCGTCTCTTTTGTTCCCGTGGCGGATGCTGCCGGAGTCGCGATCCAGACCGCCATGGTTACGATGGATCCTATGGCCGTCGCGCGTGCGAAAACTGACGGTTGAGGCCATACTTGGCGATCTTGGTTGTCATTCATAATTCAGCACTTCCAAGGGTCGCACCGTTCAACGTGGCCCAGAGCGATAAGCCAATGTGGCAATCAATATTTCTAAATACGTAACAGTTTAGCCGTCTGAAGTAATGGCGTGAATTGCCGGGGTCTGGCTCCTTTTTTCGTGGGGTAGCGAGGCCAGGAGTAGAATACGGTTTATCCACAAAAAAAAGTGCCTGACCCCTTCCTCACGCACTAACGCTATATAATTTTGCACAGGAGATGATCGAGGCAACAGAGAGTCCCTTCCTCTGTATCCTCAGTTGCTACCCCTGCTCCGGTCAAGAGTTCAGCGGTTCGAGCGCTTTGTCTGAAATGTCTTTGCGGCACCAGGCTCCGTTCCAGCGAATGCATTTGACGGCCTTGTAAGCTTGCAATTTGGCGGCAGAAATCGTGTTGCCCATGGCGGTGACTCCCAGGACCCGGCCACCATTGGTGACGACCTGGCCGTCACGCAAGGTAGTCCCCGCATGGAAGACTTTAACGTCGACTAGCTGATTCGCTTGCTCGAGTCCCCGGATGGCGTGGCCGGTGGTGACCTTGCCCGGATACCCTTCGCTGGCCATTACGACGCATACCGCAGGCCGTGGATCCCACCGCAATGGCTTAACCCGATCGAGCCGGCCTTCCACGGTGGCTTCCAAGAGATCGACCAAATCGCTCTCGAGTCGCATCATCAGGGGTTGGCATTCCGGATCACCAAAGCGCACGTTGTACTCCAGTACTTTCACACCTTGTTTGGTGAGCATCAAACCGGCATACAGCACACCGCGAAATGGGCGCCGGGAACGTTTGAGTTGATGCACGGTAGGCACCAGCACTTTTTCCTCGATCGTACGCATCAATCCGTCAGTTGCCAGGGGCGTGGGGCTGTAAGCTCCCATGCCGCCCGTGTTGGGGCCCCGTTCTCCATCGTAGGCCCGTTTGTGGTCCTGAGCGGCGGGCATTGTGACAATGGTCTGTCCGTCGGTTACCGCCAGCACGCTGATTTCCTGGCCCGCAAGCCGTTCTTCGAGTACCAGCGGATTGCTCGTGTTGGCAAGCGGTTTGTCGCCGGCTAGCTGCTTGACTGCGTCAGTGGCTTCAGCCCTGTTGTCGCAAACCACCACGCCCTTGCCCGCGGCCAGCCCATCTGCTTTGACGACCACGGGGACATCCTCGCGTTCGGCCAGAAAAGTAATGGCGCTGGTTGCATTACGGAAAGTATGAAAGTCGGGGCTGGGGATGTCTGCATGCCGCAGCAGATTTCGGCAAAAGGCCTTGCTGGCTTCCAGTTCCGCCGCCCGTTTTGAAGGGCCAAACGTGCGAATGCCAGCCTCTTCCAGCGCGTCGACCACACCTGCCGCCAAGGGCGTCTCGGGCCCGATGACAGCCAAGTCAATTTTATTTTGTTGGGCAAAACGGACGACTCGAGGAATGTCGGAGCCCGGCGAGTCCGGGTCGGCCAGTTCCACGTTTTCGGCCACCTCGGCAGTGCCCGCATTTCCTGGGGCAACGAACAGACGCCGTACGCGCTTGCTTTGAGCAATCTTCCAACTCAGCGCATGCTCTCGGCCACCGCCGCCGACGAGTAAAATCTGCATGTCTTCTGCTCCTGAATCCAACCGAAGAACGCCCCAAGGGCCAATGCCCGGCACCCTGTGTGGACTGCCCGAGCCGACAGTCCTCAAGGTACTCTATTCGCAACCATCCCGGCCGGGAAGGCCCATGAGTTTAGACGCTGCGTAGCGGCCATATTCTCTGGCAGATTGGGGCTGGCCTGGTGGGCCTGCCGGGAGGCCCGCACAGGATTGGAATGCGAGCAAACATGACCATTTTGTCCGATTTTTCAGGGCTGAAATGTTGGAAACGGCGGTTGACAAATCCCGGGGTAGTTGCCCATGCTAGGACCTTGGACTTTGTGAAATATGTCACGAATGAGTATTCCGTGTGGGAGACGTCGCCCTATGGCTGACAAAAAGAAGATGTCGGTAGCAGAGATGTTGGCCGCTGCCCGCAGTGCCGACGGGGTGAAGGGGGATGACGGACCAAAAGGGGGGGGCGGTGCGGAAGAGACGGACCAATCGGCATCGGGTTCACCGGTGCCTGGGTCCGGAAAGCCTGGGTCTGGAAAGCCTGGGTCTGGGGAAAGCAAAACCAAGGTTCCAGCAGCAGCGGCCAAATCTGGTCCGGTGGCCCAGCCCGGTTCGACCGGCCGTCCCAACGTGGCGGATATATTGGCGTTGGCTCGAGCCGGCAAAGCTGGCAGTGGGCAGCCGGCCGCTCCAAAGGGCGCCGCCAAACAGCCAGCCGCAAAGGTCCGGTCGGCAGCCAAACCGAAACCGGCCGGAGCCGCCGCGAACAGGCCGGCCGCGGGCAAAGGCGCCAAAACGCCGGCTGCAACCCGGGAGCCGCGCGATACGGCCAGTATTCTGGCCGCCGCGCACAAGGCGCCTAAGCCAGGTCCGATGAGCAAGGAGCAAGCGGCTTCCCAGCCCTCGTCGCGGCAGAAGCCGGTTGCGAAAACAAAGCCAAAGTTAATTGTTCCACCCATGCCAACTCGGCCCGCCTATGTCACCCAGGCTATGGCAAAGTCGTCGGCCGGCCGCGGCAAGGGCAAGGGTGGCAAGGGAAAGTCGGGGACCGACGCCGACCGGCGTACTTTCATGGAGGCTGGTTTTTGGGCATTGGGTGGGGTGGCGCTGTTGTGGACGCTGGCAACCGTCCGTTTTATGTTCCCGAACGTACTGCGAGAACCACCCAGCAAATTTAAGGTAGGTTCCAAGGATAATTTTCCTGCCGGGCAAGTGCAGACGAAATTCAAAGCCCAGCATGGCATCTGGATCGTTAGTGTGGAGTACAATGGCGAACAAGAATTAGTCGCTCTCAAATCAGTTTGTACTCATTTGGGCTGCACTCCCAACTGGTTGGAAGCGGAGCAGAAATTCAAGTGTCCTTGCCATGGTAGTGGGTATTACAAGGATGGGATCAATTTCGAGGGACCTGCGCCTCGACCACTCGAGCGGTATGCGATTCATATCGCCGACGATGGCCAGGTCGAAGTCGACAAAAGCCAGACTTTCCAGCAGGAAATGGGTGAGTGGAGCGATCCAGCCTGCTTTATTCCAGCCTAATCCCCAATCAAATTCAGAACTACACGTAGAGAAAAATCATAACCATGCCAGGATTGGGCGAGATTATTCGCGAGTCGCAAATTTGGAAAAGCATTTTTCGTCATCCGATGCCGGTGGACCGGCGCAATCGGATTGTCGTGATGCTGACCAATTTTTTTCTGCATCTGCATCCCGTATCGGTTAAGAAGCAGGGGATCGCCCTTTCCTACACCTGGTGCATGGGGGGGGTGACCTTCTTTTTGTTTCTGGTGGAGACCGTGACTGGCGTTCTGTTGATGTTTTACTATCGACCCACGGTCCAGTGGGCCTATACCGATATCCAGATGCTCCGGGACGTGCATTCCTTGGGGATTATGCGCGAAATCCATCGCTGGGCAGCCCATGCGATGGTGATTACCGTCTGGCTGCATATGTATCGGGTGTTTTTGACCGGCAGTTATAAGCCGCCTCGGGAATTCAACTGGGTGGTGGGTGTGTTGTTGTTATTGCTGACGCTCTTGCTGTCCTTTACCGGTTACCTGTTGCCGTGGGACCAGTTGGCCGTATGGGCCATTACGGTCGGTTCCAATATGGCTCGTGCGCATCCTTTTCTGGGGAACGAAGGTCCGGGCCAGCAACTGCTCACCTTGGGTGGAGTAGACATGATCACCAACGCTTCCGATGCACGCTTTGCCCTGCTTGCGGCCCGCAATGTGGGAGAGGAGACGTTAAATCGATTTTATATTTTACACTGTATTGCGATCCCGTTGGGGGTGGCCCTACTGTTGGCCATTCATTTTTGGCGGGTAAGAAAGGATGGCGGGATCAGCGGGCCGTTGTGATAGGCAACAGGTGAGTTGTGCGGTGCGGGTGTAGTCCAGTGTTGCCGGATTTTCACCAGGCGCTGTGGAATATCGGGCGGACAAACCGCCTGGGCTTTACGTACCATACGGAGCAGACATTAGCCGGGTCGGATTCACGTTGACGGATTCAAGGATCCCAACCCATGGCCGATGCAGCCGACCCGACGGGCGTGCGAGCTGTTAAAAATGCCGGTTCTCGTATCGGCTTATCACCCTGGCTCACGTTGGGCTGAGCGACAATTTGGAAGTACTGAATTTGGAATGACGCAATTTCTTCAGTCCATCTGCATCGCGGGTGATCGGTGACTGGTTTCGATTGTGATTGGGTTTCGATTGGCAAAGCGATAGAATATGACGCACGGAATCACGGACGCGCAGTTTTTTTCGATGGTCTCCTCTTTTCTGGGGCAGTTCTATCTGCTGCTTGCGCTGGCGAACGGCCTGGCGGCCCTTTATCTGTGGCAAACGGGTCAAATCAAGGCCTGGTTTCATTTGCCCATATCGATCTCGGGTAAGCGGATTGCTGTTACCAATGTCCTGGTTTGGATGGCGCTGGTGGTCGTTTTTGTTCTGTTGGCCGGTTTTGCCTCCAGTGGCAATGGCCATTGGATGCCAGATGTGCCAGCAGCGTGGCGCGAAGCGATCAATCGAGGCACCGGTCCGGTTGTTTATAGCGCCGGCACGACGGTTGTTTTAGCGGTGCTCTTTTTGTTCCGCTCATTTTTTGTCAAGCCGCCGGTAGCTTGGACCATTTTGAATCTGATGTTCCTGGTGCTCGGCCTGTCGATGACCGACCGCAATTTTTATGAGATTGTGGCCAAGCCGGACAATGTGCCGATTGTCATGCTGATTTTCTTGTTGGCGTTTTTTACCTGGCTGGCAACCTACCAGGCGGTCGAAAACGACCGCCGCCGGGAACTTGGCCAGCCGCCCCTGGAAAAGCTGGACAACGAAAAGGTGCTCGTCTGGCCCGACTTGGTTTATATCGAGTTGATATGCATGATCGCGTTGACCGCGATTTTAATTTATTGGGCAATTTCCCTTAAGGCTCCCCTGGAAGAACCGGCCAGCAGTGTAAAGACGCCCAACCCGTCCAAGGCTCCCTGGTATTTTCTGGGCCTGCAGGAAATGTTGGTCTACTTTGATCCCTGGATGGCTGGCATCGTTTTGCCGATCTTGGTGGTAGTCGGCTTGATGGCCATTCCCTACCTCGATTTCAACAAGTCGGGCAACGGCTATTACACCATCAAGGAGCGGCGTTTCAGCTACCTGGTGTTTCAATTCGGTTTTCTGGAGATGTGGATCACACTGATCGTGCTGGGGACGTTTCTGCGTGGTCCCAACTGGAACTTTTTTGGCCCCTACGAGCATTGGGACCCGCACAAAGTCCAAGCTCTTTCCAATGTCAATCTATCCGAATATTTTTGGGAGGGTTGGTTGGGCAGGAGCCTGCCCATGGCGGCAGCCGGAAGCGGCCTGTTGGCCCAATTCGGCATGATTGTCTTGCGCGAGCTACCCGGGATCGTGCTGGTGCTGGGTTACTTTATCATGCTGCCTCCGCTGATGGCGCTGACCATATTCCGGAAATTTTACCTTCGCATGGGTTTTTTGCGTTACATGATGATGGCCACATTGCTGGTGTTTATGGCTTCCCTGCCGATCAAAATGATTTTACGTTGGACGCTTAATCTGAAGTATCTGATTGCAATCCCCGAATATTTTTTGAATTATTAGCCATGCCATCCAGGCTGCCCGCCGTGCGTGCCCAAGGGGCACGCCTGCTTGTGCCTGGGAGGCGGCAGTCACGAAATGTTGAACGATAGCTGATAACCGAGAACCTATTTTCATGCCTGCGACGGAACAAACCTGGTATTCGATGAAGGTCCTGCATGTCGTCTTCGGCGTCAGTGCCCTGGTGATGACGCTAGCCAGCATCTGGATGATTGCGAACGACTACAATCGGGAATGGAAAAGCTGGACGTTGGCAGATCGCAAAAAGGAAGCCTGGATGCTGACTGCCCAGCTCGATGCGAAGACCGACCAGTATGCCTCCCAGACGGCCCAGTTACTGCAAGACCTGCTCGAGGCGCGTAGCCAGCCAATTGAAAAAAACCAGATCGAACAATTCGAGTCGTGGGTAAATAGCGAAAATTCCCGCCTGGATCGTTTGGGTATGAAATTCAAGAAAAAAGACTTTGGCGATTTGGAAAAGGCTTACGAAGCTTTCCAAGATGCCTCGGGCGATGTCCAGGAAATGCAGCGAGCGATTGCCCGGCAAGCAAAATCCGCCGGTGATGCTTCCGAAAAAGATCAAGGCGTCTCCGGCGCCAACCGGCCGGAATCCGCCAAGCAGCGGATGGTCGCGGGTCCAGCGGCGGCCGCAGGGCCAGGAGCCGATCGGGCCCACGAACCGTTTGGCGATTTGAAGGCAGCTCAGGACAACGCCGCGGCGGCCCGGGCAAAGTTGTTCGATGCTATGGGAGAATTCATCTCCGAAGCCAGGCGGCGGCAAAAAATGCTGGAGGATCAAAAGAAATTCGTCAATGCCGATCGCACCGCCGCGGTGAGCAAGTTGGGGTTGCTGGTCGAAGCTGGAGCTTCCCAGCAGGAGCAGGATGCGGCGCAAGGCCAAATCGACCAACTCGACCAACACCTGGAGGATTTGACCGACAAGATTGCGAATTCCATTACGTATCTCGACGGACTGGTAGCCCTCCAAACCGGCATGGATAAAAAAGCAAAGGCGCTCACTAAAAAACTTGGGGCCATGCAGACAGAGCTCAAGCGGTTGCATGACCAAATTTACCTGAATACCTCCAATCTGGGTGAGTGGATTGCCCGGCGGCCAATCCTGAACGCACTTTACAATGGCAATGTTAAGATCAATCAAATTTGGCTGCCAGACTTGACGATTAACTATAACTTTACCCAGGCGGCCCGGTTTGACCGGTGCAAATCGTGCCACCGGGCAATTTCCCAGACGGCTACCGGCACGCCAACCGATCCGGCCTATCCCACGATTCCCAAGGAGCAGCGGGAACTCGTGCTTACGCTTGATACGCCGACTAGCCCTCCCAATGCCGTTTCATCCACCATTCCTTCCAGTGAAGAACAACCTGCAGGCGAACCTGCGCGAGAAGGCACTCTGGACAACCGGGAGAAACTGAAAAGGGCTTATGGTTTCGTGCTGGCCGACCAGGGGATTGTCAATTATGAGGATGTGACCGTACGATTCGTGGTTCCCGATAGTCCGGCGGCTCAGGCCGGGTTGGAATCGGGAGACGTTTTGCTCCAGGTGGGAGACATGCCCATGCATGCTCCGACTCAAGTCGCTGGCGTTTTGCTGCAAAACGTTACTTGGGGGGCGCCCGTTTCGTTGACGATTCGCCGTGGTCTCGACCATCCATTCACCACGCATCCGCGTTTGGACCTTTATCTTACCGATCTCAGCCCGCATCCGGAAAAAATATTCGGCTGCACCGAGTGCCACGACGGGCAAGGTTCGGGAACCGCGTTCAAGTGGACATCCCATACTCCCGACAACGCCGACCAGCAGCAACAGTGGCGGAGGAAGTACGGTTGGTTCGACAATCACAACTGGATTTTTCCAATGAAACCGCATCGCTTCATCGAAAGCAACTGCATGAAGTGCCATTACAACAAGGCCGAGCTGGAAGCGAGTGAGCGCTTCCCCAATCCTCCAGCCCCCCAGCTGGTGAAAGGGTGGACCTTGGTCGAACGGTATGGTTGTTTCGGTTGCCATCAAATCAACGGCTTTGACGGTCCGAACCGACGTGTCGGGCCTGACCTGCGCTTGGAGCCCAATTATCATGAGACGGCCGCTCAGATATTGCGCGATCAAGGGTTGAATAAGGCCGAGCGCGGTTGGGCCAGCCGATTGGTGCATACCCCCGACGACGGTCCGGCCCGCCGGCAGCTCATGGCTTCGGTGCAGCAGGATGCTACGGCCTCGCCAGGACGGTTGATGGAGAACACCCACAAGCTGGCCAGCGCCTTGAAGGATGTCGAAATTCCCGGCCAGTATCGCAAAGTGGGGCCCAGCTTGCGTCATTTGAAGTCCAAGGTGGACTTTGATTGGCTCTACAGTTGGATCAATAAACCGACCGATTTTCGGCCCACGACCAGAATGCCGCAGTATTTCCATCAGTTTGAGCATCTAGACGAACCGGAAGATGCCGACCAGCGCGCGGTGAGCGAGCGTTTCGAACCGATTGAAGTTCGCGCGTTGGCGGAGTATTTGCTAGCCAATAGTAGTGACTTTGAATATCTCAAACCGCCGGCGGAAGTGACCGAGCCTGCATCGGCCGAGCGCGGTCAATGGCTGTTTGAGTCGCGCGGCTGTCTGGCTTGCCACGCGCACGAGAAATTTCCTGGTATCGCTTCGATCCAGGGGCCGGACCTTTCGCGTTTAAGCGCCAAATTCAATACCGAAAAGGGCCGCCAATGGGTCTACTCGTGGATTAAGCAGCCCCACCGCTACAGCTCACGAACCAGGATGCCCCGATTGTTTCTCGATCCGATTGTGGAAAAAGACGCCCAAGGCAAACCGACCGGCAAGGTGACCGATCCGGCTGCCGATATAAGGGCTTTTTTGTTGGGAGTGCCGACCGACTGGCGGCCGACTGGGGTACCGTCGCGGCAGATGACAGCGGACGACGAGCAGGCCCTGGCGGATCTGGCCAGCGAGTGGTTGACCAGTGAGACCATTCCTCCAGAGGAAGCTAAAAAATTCATCCATGATGGCATTCCGGCCCGACTTGCATCGAAGATAAAGTCCGTCGCCCGGCCCCTGCTCGACATCAATGACCAAAATCGTGTTTCCAAGCAACTGGAATATGTCGCTCGCGAAACGATTGGCAAATATGGCTGTTTTGGTTGCCACGACATTCCCGGCTTCGAGGATGCCAGGTCCATCGGCACCGGTCTGGCCGACTGGGGGCGCAAGGAGAGTTCCAGGTTGGCGTTTGAGAACATTCATAAGTTTCTGGAAACGCATGGGGTGGAGGCACCGGGCAGGGCACACCCGGAAAATTCAGGGGCCGGACCGGGTAACTCGCATGGCACGGCGGGCCCAGACAAAGCGGGCCCAGACAAAGCGGGTTCTGACAAAGCAGGCGGCCATGGGGGTGCCTGGGCCAATCTTGACCACACGGTGCGGCATGGACATCTCGATCCGCTCGATTTCAACGCGGATGAGAGCTACTTTGTGCAGGCGATCGATAGCCATAACCGGGAAGGTTTTCTCTGGCAGAAACTTCGGTTGCCGCGCAGCTACGACTACAAAAAAACCAGGAACGAAGGTTACAACGAGCGTTTACGGATGCCCCGGTTCCCGCTGAACGACGCCCAACGCGAAGCGATCATGACTTTTGTGCTGGGTCTGGTTCATGAGCCGCCGGCCGAGCAATTTGTTTACCATCCCGATCCACGTCAGGAGGCAATCATTCAGGGCAAACAGGTACTGGACAAGTTCCATTGTGCCGGTTGTCACACTTTGCGGATGGAACGATGGGATTTTGGTTTTACCGAAGACACCTTTGAGTCACCTCCCGAGGTGGTCGACTATCCGTTCCTCGAAACACAATTCGACGAGAAAAAAATCGCAGCCTCCAAGCAGCTGGATAGCCGCGGCTTGCTCCATACTAGTGTGCATGGCCTGAGTGTCAGGAGCGAAGAAACCGGGGCGGCGGTTCGTTTCGACGAAGATGGCTTGCCACTGGAAGAAGACGATGACGAGTCGGCTCCGTATTACCTTTTCACGCTGTGGCAAAACGCTCTGATTCAGGGCGAAACCTGGCCGCGAGGTGTGCAGGATTTGCTGATACCTGCCCGGCCCGACGGATATGGTCCAGCGCATGGGACCGCCTATCCCGCCAAGGGTGGAGATTTGACGCGTTACCTGTTCCCGAAGGTGATCGCCCACGCCAAGCAGGCCAATCCACAAGCGAAGGGAGTCGAGGCTTGGGGCTGGCTGCCACCTTCCCTGATGGAGGAAGGGGCCAAGGTGCAACCCGACTGGTTGCATGGATTCCTGATGGATCCCTTCGCGATTCGGCCCGCCGTGGTGATGCGGATGCCCAACTTCCAGATGTCGAGTGAAGACGCCACCAAACTGACCAATTATTTTGCCGCTACCGCCGGGGCCCAGTTCCCGTATGAATTCCGCCGGCAACAGCGGCTAAGTTATCTGACCGCCAAAGAGTCGCATGCGCCCGATCGGCTGCAAGAGGCCATGCGAGTGGTGACCAATGGCAATTATTGCGTGAAATGTCACACCGTCGCCGACTTCCATCCCCAGGGTGAACAGGCGACATTGGGGCCCAACCTGGCAGGCGTGACTTCCCGGCTGCGGCCCGATTATGTCCGCAAGTGGATTGCCAATCCCAAGCGGGTATTGCCTTACACGGGCATGCCGGTCAACATACCGTACGATCCGGACAAGCCTCATCTGGGAGGTATCAGTCAAGATCTGATATCCGGCACGAGTATCCAGCAGTTGGACGGGCTGGTGGATTTGTTAATGAATTTTGATCTTTACACGCAGCGGCAGACATCCATTCAATCCCTGGTTCAGTCGGGCGCGAAGTCTGGCGAAGCCACGGACAAACCACAGGAGCAAGACAAATGACGCAGCAATCAAGCAACAAGCATCCGGTTTGCAAAATCAACTTTTTGGGCAGGGCGGCGTGGTCGCTGCTGGTCGCGGTGTCTGTGCTGGCTTTGTCCGTGCGAGGGGCCGATTGGGGGTCGCTTAAGGGCCGCCTGGTTTACGAAGGGGATGCCGGCAAGCCCAAGGCCATTAACGTTACCAAGGATGTGGAATACTGCAGCAAACATAAGCTCGTCGACGAGCAATTGATCGTGGCGGATGATGGTGGACTCGCCAACGCGTTTGTCTATCTCTACTTGAGACGCGGTAAATCGGTTGACATCCATCCCGATTACGACAAGGATCTCGACCAGCCGATTGTGTTGGACAACAAAGGCTGCCGATTCAATCCGCATGCGCTGGCCGTCTACACCAAACATCCGCTGGAAATACATAACTCGGATAAGGGTATTGGCCACAACACCAATGCCCAGGCATTGATGAGAAACCCCAAGTTCAACGAATTGATCTCCAACGATTCACCGGTGATCAAGAAGTTCAAACATTCGGAATCCTATCCGACGCCCTTTGCCTGCAATGTCCATCCGTGGATGGGGGCCAGTGTGTTGATTCGCGAAAACCCCTACATGGCAATTTCGGCCAAGGATGGGAACTTTGAGATCAAGAATATCCCGGCAGGCAAGCATGAATTTACATTCTGGCATGAGACCAATGGCAACATGAGGGGTTTATCGGTTGGTGGCGAAAAGACGAGCCGTCGCGGCCGAGTTAAATTGACGATTCCCGCTGGGAAAACTTTGGACTTGGGTGAAATCAAAGTTGCGCCCTCTGTGTTGGGCAAATAGACCGTTTAGGGCAAGTGGTGCAGCCATTCGAGTGCACCTAAGAAATATTTGGTGAGGTATCATGCGTGCAGTTTTTTATCCTGGATGGTTCGGCCCAGGTTTGCTGGTCCTGGCGATCGCTACCGGTTGTGGCCACCCATCCGAGCTGGGCAAGGTAGCCAACCCGGCAGCCGCGCTAAAAATACGTCAGTCCTTGGAAGCAGGAAGTGACGCGTCGTCGGGATCCACGGCGGCCGCCCCCGTTACTGCAAGTACGGGCTGGGCGACCCTTAAGGGGCGATTTACGTTTGTCGGGGATCCCCCCAAGATGGGGCCGTATGCGGTGAACAAGGATCTTGCTACTTGCGCACCAGGTGGCAAGCCGCCTCTGCAGGAAACCCTATTGGTGGACGATTCGACCCGGGGAATCGCCAATGTGGCTATTTTTTTACGTAAAGCCCCGCGGGTGCACGAATCGGCAAAGACGGCAGACAGCCCGGTTCTGTTCGATCAGAAAGAGTGTAAATTTCAAACGCACGTTCTGCTACTTGGTGTGGGCCAGGCGATGGAGATAAAAAATAGCGATAATGTCGGACACAACACCAACATCGAAGGCAAAAACAGCTTTAATCAAACAATTCCTGCAGGCCAAACCATAGACTTTGCCCCGCAAAAGGAAGAGGCGATGCCGCAGGCGGTGCGCTGCAGCATCCACCCCTGGATGCTGGCACACTACCTGCCCAGGGAAAACGGTTACATGGCGACAACCGCGAAAGATGGGACCTTCGAAATTCCCAACCTGCCCGCGGGAGAGGAATTGGAATTGCAGGTTTGGCATGAAAGCGCCTCGGGTCCCAGTGGCGCATTGGTGCTGAGCACGCCCGCGGCCCAGCAGCTGAAGTGGTCGAACAAAGGGCGCATTAAAATCCGGCTGGAGCCGGACGAAGTGAAGGAAATCAAGATCGAGGTGCCCGCCGAGGCGTTCGGTGGCTAGCCAGATCCGTGCCGGCCTTGTTGGCATCCGGATTTCCTGAAAAGAAAAAGAATTTCGGATTGGATTTCACTTCGATATGCGATATTCGTGATTTAAACAGTTTTCAGTCGAAGTAATTTTATGCGGTGTATTGGCCGAATTCGAGGCAATCAAGTAAAATGATGGTGCGTTGCATTTCTGCGCGGGTAAGGGAGCTGGACAGTAAGGTTTTTCTTGCGGTCGCTTCCGGCTTGTTCCTGTTGGCGGCCGGCTGTGATCAACCGCAGTCTCCTAAGTATCATTTGAACATGGTCCAAATGGTTTCCCAGGAGACGTCGCCCGAATACCAACAGGAAATCGCAAACGTGCTGGGCGGCATGTTTGGGTCTCCCGACAAACCGTTTGCGCTGCCCGCGACGGGCCTGGATCAGAACCGGCTGAATATTGCCGCGGGTCCTGCCTGGAGTGACCAGCAGGGGGCTCCCCATGGTCTGTATCGAAGGCATTGTTTGCATTGCCATGGGATTTCAGGGGACGGACGCGGGCCGACCGCCCGGTTCCTGAATCCTTATCCGCGTGACTACCGGCCCGGCATTTTCAAGTTCAAATCCACTTACAATGCGGCCAAGCCGACCGACGAGGATTTGCATGCCGTTCTATTCAATGGGATTCCTGGTACGGCCATGCCTTCGTTCGCCCTGTTACCCTCCTCGGAACTGGAAGCGCTGATCGAATATGTCAAGTATCTGAGTATGCGAGGTCAGATGGAGACTCAGCTGATTGGTTACGTTTACGACGAATTGGGCGAGGAAGATGGCAAGCGAATTCCCCTCGATCCGGCCCAGGATCCGGAGCAACGCGAAGTGATCCAGGAGATGCTTGCGGACATTGCTGGCGAATGGAAAGAGGCGCCCGACCAGATCATTCAGGCCGAGGAAGATCAATTGCCTGCCAACGGGCGCACGGCAGAGGAGATCGCCGCCTCGGTCGAAAAAGGCCGCGTGCTGTTTTACGGGACCCGGGCGAATTGCGTGAAGTGTCACGGTCCCACGGCCTTGGGAGATGGTCAGCGTAGCGATCAGAATATTTGGAATAAAGCCAATAAGAAATTTCTGGACGATACCAGCCTGTTGTCAAAAAAAATCGATCGGGAACGAAAAGAAAGTGGTTTGGATGAAACGGGCCGGGAACAGCTGCAGGAGGACCTGGTAACCCTCACCCGCCGCGAGGCGGTGGCGGCCAGGCTCTTCCCAGTCCGAAATGCGATCCCGAGAAATTTACGCCGAGGTATTTACCGGGGTGGCCGGCGGCCGTTGGATATTTATCATCGGGTGCATACGGGAATCCCTGGTACCCCCATGCCCGGGAGCGGGCCCGCGAGTCCCGGGGCGCAGGGAACATTGACCGATGCTCAAATATGGAATCTGGTCGACTACGTGCTGTCGCTGCCTTACGAAGCGCCCAGTCAGCCACAGCGGGCATTGCCAGACAATGAGCAAGAAGTTACCCAATAATAGTAGTTCCAATAATGGCCGATGAAGCCGACCCAAGCCATCCACTAGCTGTTAAAATAGTCGGCTCCTGGGCGGCTTATCGCCCTGACGCATGTTGGGCTGAGCGACAATTTGAATGATTAGCAGAAAAGGTTGTTCCCGCAGCCGTTTATCGGTCTGGGGCCTTGTAGGGCTGGATGACATATTGGAAATGCTGAGACTGGTATCCGAGCAATGACGTGTTAAGAAGTGCAGGTCCGTATAGGTAGGGGTTTCAAGTGAATCGATTCTGGAGTTTGGTATTTCTGCTGGTGCCGGTTGCCGGAGTGGCCACTTTTGTGTTGGCGCCGTACTACAACATCGGTTTGCCTCGCGATGTCTCGGAGCATGGCCATACCATCGACAGCCTGTTTAAATTTATCCTGTGGCTGACCGGAGTCGTTTTTGTCGGTACGCAGTTGGTCCTGGTTTATTTTTCCTGGAAATACGACGCCAAGAAAAACACGCAGCCGGTGCGGTTCTCGCACGGCAGCCATCAGCTGGAAGTGGTGTGGACCATCCTGCCGGCGGTGACCCTGTTGTTCATCGCCATTTACCAGATGGATGCCTGGGCCCAAGCCAAGATGCGGAAGCCGGACATTCCTCCCATTGTCGAGGTAACCGGGCGCCAATTTAATTGGGATTTTCGCTACCCGGGGCCCGATGGCGAGTTGCACACGCGCGATGACATCGTCCGCACCGATGGGAATCTTTACCTGCCTGTGGACGAGGAGGTGCTGCTGCGAATCACCAGTGCCGATGTGCTGCACAGTTTTTTCTTGCCTAATATTCGGCTCAAGCAAGATGTGATTCCGGGCATGCGGCAAAGCATGTGGTTCAAAGCCAAGCAAAAGGGCCAATACGACATTGTCTGCGCCGAGCTATGCGGTTGGGGCCATTACAAGATGAAAGGACGCGTCCATTTTGTGACCAGGGCCGAATTTGATGCCCAGCTCGAGTCCTTTCGAAAAGAACAAAACAGGGTTCGTGCCGAAGTGCCTGCCGAGGAGTAAAAAAATTTATGAGTACCGTCACCATCGATGTTCCTGCATCCGCCGCCCATGGCGAACACGCCCATACGGCCGGGTTTCTGCGTACCTACGTGTTTTCGCTGGACCACAAGGTCATTGGGCTGCAATTCCTGTTCAGCTCACTGATTTGGTTTGTGGTGGGAGGCTTGTTGGCCATGGCGATTCGCTGGCAGTTGGCCTTCCCCTGGCGGCCGATGCCCGTCCTGGGCCATTGGCTGGCTGCGCCCGAAGGTGGGCAAATCGCGCCAGAAAACTACACCATGCTCGTGACCATGCATGCCTCGATCATGATCTTTTTTGTGATCATCCCGGTACTGGCGGGCGCATTTGGCAATTTTTTGATACCGCTGATGATCGGCGCCGATGACATGGCCTTCCCCGTGCTCAACATGCTCAGTTATTGGTTCATGTGGCCGGCGTTCATGTTTATGGGAAGCAGTTTCTTTGTGGTAGGCGGGGCAGCCCAGGGAGGCTGGACCTCCTACCCGCCCCTGTCGGTGATCCAGGCCGCGGCGCCTGGCAGCCTGAATGGGCAAACGTTGTGGTTGATGGGACTGACCATGGTGGGCATCTCGTCGATGCTTGGCTCGGTGAATTACATGACGACCATCATCCAGATGCGCGCTCCCGGGATGACCATGTTTCGTTTGCCGATGACCATTTGGGGCATGTTTATCACCGCTGTCCTGCAGGCGTTTGCCTTGCCGGTGCTGACGGCGGCCGGTTTGATGCAGCTGATGGATCGGCTGTTGGGTACCGGTTTCTTTCTCACACCGGGCGCAACTGCGGGCAACGCTGCCGTGGCCTCCGGGGGGGGCCAGCCCCTACTCTGGCAGCATTTGTTCTGGTTCTACAGCCACCCGGCCGTTTACATCATGGTTTTGCCCGCCATGGGCATGGTTTCCGATATTATCAGTTGCTTTGCCCGCAAGCCCCTGTTTGGTTACAAACCGATGGTTTATTCAATCTGTGGCATCGCCGGACTCGGGTTTGTCGTCTGGGGGCATCACATGTTTGTTTCGGGCATGAATCCGGCCCTGGGGATGACCTTCATGGTTTCGACGATGATGATCGCTCTGCCCAGCGCGATTAAAACGTTCAACTGGCTCGGCACGCTGTGGGGCGGGAAGATTCGCTTTACCACCCCCATGCTGTTTGCGATGTCGTTTGTTTCGATGTTTATCATCGGCGGTCTGTCGGGCATCTTCATGGCGGCTACGCCGATCGATATCTTTATTCACGATACTTATTTTATCGTGGCTCATTTCCATTATATATTATTCTGCGGCACGGCGATGGCCGTCTTTGGAGGGATCTACTATTGGTTTCCCAAGATGTTTGGCCGCATGATGAACGACTCCTGGGGCAAGGTTCATTTTGTGGCAACTTTTATCCTGATGAACTGCGTGTTTTACCCGATGCACATTCTGGGCATGAATGGTTTCCCCAGGAGGTTGGCGGATCCCTACCATTACCGGACTTTTCACCATCTGCTGGGGCTGAATCAGTTCATGAGTTACAGCGCGTTCCTGATGATGGGGGTGCAAGTGATTTTCTTTGTCAACTTTTTTTGGAGCATTTTTTTCGGCCCACGGGCTGGCCGGAACCCGTGGCACGCCAATGGCCTGGAATGGCAAGCGCCAAGCCCTCCCGGCCATGGCAACTTTGATTTTCAGCCTATCATTTATCGCGGTCCTTACGAGTATGGCTCGCCTGAAGTGAAAGAAGATTATTACCCGCAAACCCAGCCTCCGCCGGAGCCGGCAGTCGGGTAGAAATTTTCTGGACCCTGAACCCTGAACCCTGAGCTCTGCCGTGCCTTCACGCAACCCATCCCGAACTTCCCCCTGGCCCCACCGCTGGGCCTGGGGGCTGGCCTGCGCGACCTTTCCGCTGGTCTGGGTGGGCGGCCTGGTGACGACAACCAATTCCGGCATGGCTTTCCGCGACTGGCTGACCTCGGATGGCCACTTCATGCTCCTCTACCCTTGGTTTCAGGCTGCTGGAGAAAAATTTATTGAACATGGGCACCGCCTGTTGGGAGCCCTGGTAGGGGTTTTGGCCATCGGTCTGGTTTTGGTGGTTTCCCGGACTGAGTCTCGCCGCTGGGTGCGCCGATTTAGTTGGGTCATTCTCGCTGGGGTAGTCCTGCAAGGTGTTTTAGGCGGCATGCGCGTGGTTTTTGCGGTGGACCATGACAACCTGGCTCGTGGCCTGGCTCTGCTGCATGGTTGTACGGGGCCGCTGTTTTTTGCCCTTTGTGTTGCCATGGTCGTATTTACATCGCCCACCTGGCATCGGCTTGGGCAGAGTACAGAATTGCCCCAGAGGGTTAAGAAAAGAAACGTCCTGCAACAAAAAAAACCACTGCAAAAAACATTGTATGTTGCCTTCATGACCAGTGTGCTTGCCTATGGTCAGTTGGTGGTGGGAGCAGTGGTGCGGCATGCACCCCACATGACCGGGAATCTGGCAGCCACGGCGTTTCAGGCGGCCGTCTACTTTCATTTACTGCTGGCCGGGTTGCTGTTGATTTATGTTGGTTTGCTGCTGTGGCGTAGCGGTAGGGCTGGGGTACGTTCATTCGGTCCTACCTGCCTCGTTGCCCTCGTCGTGGTGCAAATTGGTTTGGGCGCAAGCACGTGGGTGGTGAAGTATGGCTTGCCTGCCTGGGCGACGTCGTTGGTTGGGCAGCAAAATTACGTTAACCGTGCAGCCGATATCCTGCCGACGGTCATGATCACCAGTCATGTCGCCATGGGCTCACTCATTGCCGTGACAGCCCTGAGTATTACCTTGTTGCTGGCCCGCCGGTTATGGGCTGGGCGATTGGCAGTGGTACCATTGGGGGTTGATCGGCCACATACCGGCCAGTCGGATAGCCAGCTTCCAACCAATCGACTGCCTAGCAGTCAACTGCTGGAGGTGGCCTTATGAGTACGGAATTGGGTCGTTCCTCCATGGGCAATACTCCGTTGCGAGGCCCCGCGGTTCTGGCGTTCGATCGCTACGAGGCAAAACTAGCTCAAAAATTGGCACCCAGAAGTACTGCATGGGTGGCCCGATTGGCCGATTATCTGGAGCTCACCAAGCCTCGAATTGTGGTTTTGGAGCTGTTGGTTGCCGGCGTATCCGCTTGTCTGGCAACGCCTCGTGCGTTGCACTTGTGGCTGGTGCTGCACGCTTTGGGCGGTACGGCTCTGGTGGCCGCCAGTGCCAGCATTGCCAACAGTTGGATCGAACGCCGGCGGGACGCGCGCATGGCGCGAACCGCCAGCCGGCCGTTGCCCACGGGCCGGGTTGGAGCGCTCGAGGCGCTGGCCCTCTCGGCGCTCACCCTGGTACTGGGAATCTGCTGGCTCCTGTGGCGGGTTGGCCATTGGACCGCCCTGTTGGGTATGGCCAGTTGGTTGATTTATGTCGTGATTTACACGCCGTTAAAAACCAGAACGACGCTCAATACGGCAATCGGCGCGGTTGCGGGCGCGATACCGGTACTGATGGGCTGGACTGCAACTGGCATGCCGCTCAACCTGACCGCGCTCGCCCTGGCCGCCGTGGTCTTTTTGTGGCAATTTCCCCACTTCATGGCAATCGCCTGGCTGTATCGCGAGGATTATGCGGCCGGCGGGCACAAAATGTTGCCCGTGGTCGACCCTTCAGGCTTCCGCAGTGGTTCTCAAGCGATGGTGGGAGCCCTGCTGCTGATCCCAGTCAGCCTGGTTCCGGCTCTGTCTCCCACGAGTGGCAGTCCCCTGGTCTATAGTCTGTGGGCCGTCGGTATGGGGTTGGCCCAATTGACCCTGGCGTTTCGTTTTGCCTGCTGCCGCGACGATATGTCCGCCCGGCGCCTGCTGCGCGCCACCCTGTTGTATCTGCCGGCCTGGCTGGTGGTGCTGTTGATGGTAACTTTGTGAATGCTGAAAGCCGGTGCAAGATTTTTGTAACAGATTTATAAATTAATAGGAGATGAGCGGTGGGTCGGCACGGTTGCCTGTTCCATTCGCCTTCCACCCATTTCGACTTCCAACTTCCAACGATTATGACCGACCAAAAAAACCACCACGCGGGCTTGGAATACCAGCCGGCCCTGCCGATCAACAATGGCAAACTGTTCATGTGGCTGTTCCTCTCGACGGAGATCATGTTTTTTTCCGCTCTGATAGGTACGTTCATCGTACTGCGGTTCGGGGCGATCGCCTGGCCTCATACACACGATGTCCATTTGAGTGAGCCGATTGGCGCCTTCAACACTTTTGTGTTGATTTGTTCCAGTGTGACAGTAGTTTTGACACTCGAGGCAGCCAAAAAAGGCAACGCAACGCTGGCCAAGGGCTGGATGGTGCTGACCCTGGCACTCGGCAGTTTGTTCTTGGGTACTAAAGCATTCGAATACCAGGCCAAATTCGCCCATGGGATCTATCCGCAGTCCCCACACAGCCTGATTTATGAGAAGGCGGATGTGAATTATTCCCAAGCGGTCCGCTTACGTCTGGCGGCGCTGAAGGGGAATTGATGGCCAAGAAGACCAAGACGGAAGAGGACAAGCAGCGGCTGAAGGTGATTGACGATATCGGCCGTAAGTGGGTGGCGCCGGCCGAGTTGGCGTTGCGCGACCAGCCGGATTCGCCCCAGGGAAGAATTTTGCTGCTGAAGATGGCCGACGCTATCTATCCGCGGCCAAGTGTCCATGCGCACGATGCGCGGGTTCATCAACAGGAGGTTGCCCCTCGATTTGCATCCCTGTCGGCACGCCCGAGTCCGTTTCGGCTCATCGGGCAGCATGGAAACGCGAGGCCCGTGCGCCATGTCGGCTTCACGCCGGTCAGCGCCGAGCATGCCGCAGCCATTGCGGCCCATGCCCATCTGACGGGGCTCAATGACCAATATCCGTGGCTGCGGTTGCCAATCATGATTCCTGGTGGCAACATGTGGGCGAGTACTTATTTTTTGCTCACCGGCTTTCATGCTTTTATGTGATCATTGGGTTGATCGTTTTCGCCATTCTCTGCACCAAGGTGCTGGATGCCACCAAGGCGCCGGTCATCGAAAATATAGGCCTGTATTGGCACTTTGTGGACCTGGTGTGGATTTTCCTGTTTCCGTTGCTTTATTTGTTTTAATTGCCAGCATTGACCAAAGATGCGGAGAATAATGATATGCCAGAAACTTCACCAACTGCCGGCACGACTGGCCATGCCGGCCATGCTGAAGCCGAGCACGGTAGTTTGGGCCTTTACCTGACGGTTTTTGTGGCCCTTTGCGTGCTGACGACCTGTTCCTTTTGGACCTATTCGGATCTTTGGCCCAGCGCCCTGGATTCGCCAGCCATCAAACGGGTTTTTATGATCGCCGTTTCGTGTACCAAGGCGATGCTGGTGATTTTGTTTTTTATGCATTTGAAGTGGGAGGCCAACTGGAAGTGGGTGCTCACCATTCCGGCCATGATGATGGCCATTTTCCTGATGTTGGTCCTGGTGCCGGATATCGGCCTGAGGATGCGTCATGCGTCCTTCGAGCGTTTGGAGTATGCGGCCGAGCTTCCGGCCGAGACGGATGCGACCCAAGGATCGGCAGTAACAAGTTCTCATGGCGGGCATGAGAGTGCCGCCCACCCTTAGCATTCCATGTCCTCCCCACCCGCCATCCCCGCAATTGTCGTTTCCGGTTTGTCGCACGCTTATGGCGATCGCTGCGCGGTCAACGACCTTTCACTCCAAATCGAACAGGGAGAGCTGTTCGCCTTTCTAGGGCCCAATGGGAGCGGCAAGACCACCCTGTTTCGGGTCCTCTCGACGTTGATCCCCATGCAGTCTGGCCAGATAGCCATTTTGGGCTGCGACCTGCAACGCGAAACGATGGCGATTCGCACCCAACTGGGTGTGGTATTTCAGGCCCCCAGCCTCGACCAGAAGCTGAGCGTTTCGGAAAACCTGCGCCATCAAGGACGGCTGTACGGTCTTTCGGGCAGCTCATTGCTGGAACGCGAAACGCAAGTCCTGGCCGCGTTGGGACTCACCGAACGCCGCCGGGATCGGGTGGAAGTCCTGTCTGGAGGCTTGCGCCGCCGAGTGGAACTGGCCAAAGGGTTGCTGCACCGGCCACGGCTGTTGCTGCTGGACGAGCCGAGTACGGGACTCGATCCGGGCGCCCGGAGCGATTTGTGGAAGTACCTGCTCAGCTTGCGTGAAATGCACGGAATGACCATTGTATGGACCACCCACATGTTGGATGAAGCCGAGCGGGCCGACCGCCTGGCAATCATGCACCACGGCCG
>Ga0114931_10001726_pt1 | contig 27739 bp, 19 predicted proteins | sample 2SBtaG_FD_89579 | JGI IMG/M metagenome (GOLD analysis project Ga0114931, IMG submission 89579) | Deep subsurface microbial communities from Kolumbo volcano to uncover new lineages of life (NeLLi) - 2SBTROV14_V59a metaG | ecosystem: Environmental > Aquatic > Marine > Volcanic | place: Kolumbo... | reverse complement strand
TTAGGTCCTCTAAATTATGGTAAGAAAGATGAGGAAATATTCTTAGGCAGAGAAATCCAGCAGCATAAAGACTACAGTGAAAAAACAGCGGAAGAAATTGATAGTGAAGTTAGAGTAATTGTTAATACTGCTATGGCTCATGCTGAAAAAATCCTAAAAGATAATATAGATATACTTCATAGACTCTCATTGGAACTACTTGAAAGAGAAATATTAGATTCTAACGAAATAGATGCAATTATAAATGGTGAAAAACTTCCTCCTGCTGTTAAAGAAGAAGTTAAAAAGGGAAAATTGGATAAGGTAATACCCGAGCACGTAAAAAAATTAATGGAGAATAGAAAAACAAAAGAACCCTCCACAAAAGATGACAACAATTGATAAAGGCACAATAAATTACAGAGATGAAATAATAAGAAAACTAATTCATCTCTGTTCTCTTTCAATTCCTATTGCTTATTATTTTATACCAAGAAATGAAGCACTATTAATTTTATCTATTTTAACAATTTTTGTAATAACAATTGACTTATTAAGATATTTCTCACCAGCAACAGCGAAAATATTTTATTCATTCTTTGGATTTTTATTAAGGAAACATGAAAAAGATAATAAAAATAAAGCTTTGAACGGAGCTTCTTATGTTTTATTGTCGGCAATAATTTGTATTGTTTTATTTCCAAAAGTATTTTTTATAACTGCATTCGGAATTCTTATCATCAGCGATTCTATGGCAGCACTTGTCGGGAGAAAATTTGGAAGACATAAACTTTTAAAAAAAAGTTTGGAGGGAACTTTAGCTTTCTTTATAAGTGCAATTATTGTGGTTTTAATAACACCTAAAATTACCGGTAATATATATGAATATTTAATTGGATTTTTTGCCGCATTTATAGCTGCCATTGTAGAAAATATTTCTTATGGATGGATAGATGATAATCTGTCTATTCCTATAACAATAGGTTTTATAATGTGGGTTATGTATATTATCTTTTTACCAAATATTACACTTATTTTACCAAATGTACCGAGGTAATAATGAATAAATATTTTACATATTCTTTTTTATTAATAATTATAGTATCATTCTATTCTTGTAAATTTCCACAAAAGCCTGCTTCCGGGCCAGAAGATCAGATTGTTGTTTTTGCTGATTCACTTGAGTTTGAACAAATAAAACCAGCATTATCTTCAGCATTGGAAAAAATAATTTATACTCCACAACCAGAAAAATTATTCATTCTTAAAAGAGTTAACTTAGAGCGTTTAAATCAATATAAAAATAGAAAAAACATAATCTTCGTTGCTCCGTTAAGCTCAAAAAGTGAAACTTCTAATTATATAAATGCTGTTATTGATTCTAGTTTGAAAAATAAAATAATGAAAGATAGTTCTGTTATAATTAGTAAGTATAATTTGTGGGCTGGAAATCAACTTGTAACAGTTTTAACTGCTCCCACAATTGATAAATTGATTAGAAAAATAAAAAGGAATCAGGAAGACCTACTTTATTCATATCAAAAAATATCTGATAAAAGATTATATCAAAGTTTATATAATTCACACTATGAACAGAAAAAAGTTGAAGCTGAATTCTTAAAAAAATATGGATGGATAATTTATGTACAGGCGGATTTTCAAGTTGCTAAAGATGATTCTCTTGATAATTTTGTTTGGCTTAGAAGATCACCTAACAGTGATATGGAAAGATGGATTTTTATCCATTGGATTAATAACGCTTCACTTGCATATCTTAATGAAGATTCAATTAAAGTAATTAGAGATAAAGTTACTAAGAAATTCTATCGTACTTCTGATGATAAAGGATACGTTGTTATAGCTAAAGATTATTTTACATCAAGTGAAATAAACTTTAACGGTAGGTATACAATTCTTACTCAAGGGTTATGGGAGCTTAATATTAAAGGTATGGGCGGACCCTTTGTAAATTATACTTTTTACGATGAAAAAAGTAAGCGATTATATATGGTTGACGGTTCAGTTTTTGCACCTAAATATTTTAAAAGAAATCTCATTCAACAAATGGATGTTACCATCCAATCATTCTTAACAAAAGATGAACTTAGTCCAAAAAGGAAAAAAGATTTACTTGACACACTAAATGATTAACCTAATTATAGTTTTAAAAATTAAACTTTGTTTCTTTTATAAAGAATTTCTAAAATAAAATTGATACATATATTAAAAGTATGAATGGTAGTATGATTGTATGAGAAAAATTTTTTTTATTCAATTCAATCTATCTAACAAACAATCATTCATGAACTATATGGTCTAATATTTTGGAATATTTAAGTGTTTATAAATTTTTCATTTTTTATTTATAATTTTTTCACCATCTGAATAATTAAAAATCTTTTTAAAGATAACTTTATTTATGTTTTTAATTTTTTCTAATTTATCTTCAAACTCTGACTCATCTGAAAACCTTAAATAGCTACTTAAAATAATTTGTTCTTCTTTCTTAGATGGAAAAATGTAAGAACGAGTATTGTTAACATTTTGATTTGCTAGTGATAAGTCTTTTAAGAAAGAAATATTATTTTTTAACTTTCTAAAATCATTTTTATTTCTCTTAGTTTTTATAAGATAATCTAACATTTGAAATGTGGTTTTCCCCCTCCAACTCTTATATGATAATTTACCGGTTAGAATAAAAAACTGAATAATAAAATCAATGTCTAAAATTCCTCCTGGACTTGTTTTAATATTAAATAACGATTTTCCTTTTAAATACGAAATTGGATACAACTTTTTACGCATGTTCAATATATCTTTTTTAATCATAGTCTTGCTCAATGAGCTGATATTTATTTCTATCGATTCTATTAATTTGTTAAATATTCTTTTATTACCGTAAATAAAATTTATTTTATCCAAAGACTGAAATTCCCAAAGTTTTGCCCTTGTATTTAAATAGTTAATGTATCCCTCTAAATTCCATATAAGCTGACTGCTTTTTCCTTCGGGTCTAAGCCTGCAGTCACACGTAAATGGCTTTAATAATTTGTTTATTTCAGTTAAAAATTTTTGGAAATGAATATCAACTTCACCACTATTTTTTTTGATATTGGTAATGAAAATAATATCTATATCAGAATTTAGTGACATTTCATTTATACTAAAACTTCCCATGCTTGCAATTAAGTACTTATTGTTTCCAATATTTTTAGCTAATGTTTTATGTGCTATATTCTTTATCTTTATTTTAATGTAGTTGCTTAATAAATAAGAGAACTTGGTATGTGTAATCTTTCCAATTGTATATTGGAATGTAATTATCAAAAGCAGTTCATTTATTTTGTAAACATGTAAATCTTTTAGTCTTAAAGTCTCAAAAACTTTTTTTGATAATATGATATCAGTTAAATTTGGATAATTCATCAATAGTTCAATTGATTTATCTGAATATTCACAAACTTTAAATACACCATTTGCAAACTTTTTATTTTTTAATTCCTTAAACCAAATAGAAGGAAACTTAACTTGTCTAATTATTTTCACAAAGTTTTTTAATATTTTATCGGGATTATTAGAATTAGTAAGATATTTAATTAATTCTTTTTTAATATTTGAATATGCAATAGAAGTGTTTGAATCAAATTGTCTTTGTTTTAAAATTCCGCTGCCGCTTTCTAAATAATCAAAATTTTTAATTGCATTTTTGTGATCTTTAAAATTCATTTTATCTATAAACCATATTTCGTTTTCATCCTTTGTTTTAGAATTAACAATTGAGTTATAAATTTTTCTTACTTCCTTTTTTGTCCTATTTAAAAAAGATTCAAATTCTAAGGTATTCCTAAAGCCGAGATATATACTCATAGTATAAAGTTTTGACCTGTCTATTGGAATATCGTGAGTTTGCCTGTCATTTTTCAGCTGCTGGTAGTGTTCAATTTTTCTGTATAAATAATATGCAGAATGTAAAACATCAGCCTCTTTAATTGTAATGATTTTATTTTCTTTTAACTTTCTTATTGCATCCAAAGTATTTCCGGTTTTTATTTCGGAAATTTTCCCTCCGTTTAAAAGCTGAAGAGCTTGAACAGAAAATTCAATATCTCTGATTCCACCTTTTGTTAATTTTATATTTTGTTCACTTGCTAATTTACTTTCTATTTTCGTTTTTAATTTTTTTATTTGTTGTGTTGGTGATTTGCTAAAATTTTTAGGATAGATAAATGGCTGAAGATAATTATAAAAATTTGTATAAAGTTTTTTATTTCCTAAAATAAAAGAAGTTTTAATCAGCATCTGTCTTTCCCAATCTTCGCCTCTTGTTTCATAATAATGAAGCGTATCATTTATAGTTCTACAAAGTGGGGACATTTTACCATCAGGTCTAAGTCTAAAATCTATTCTGTACAAATAGCCGCCTTCAGTTATTGTGTTTGAGCTTTTAATAAAAAGTTGAATTGTTTCAATAAGCAGTTCAAAATATTCTTTGTTATTTATTTTAATATTTTTATCAAAAATTAAAATCAGGTCTATATCCGAACTATAATTTAATTCCATTCCACCAAGTTTGCCTAAAGCTATTAAGGCATAATGTATAGCTATACTGTTTATTTTATATTTTTTTAAAATAATTTTATAGCAAATTGTAAAAAGCTGAGCTGATAGAGTTTTTGCTAAAACAGATAATTGATTAATAGTAGTTTTTATATCGGTGTAACCAAAAATATCGTTAACACCTATTCTAAGTGTTTCTTTTCTTTTTAACGATTTTAAAGAATTTAATTTTCCCTCAAATGATTTGAAATTTAACAATGATTTTCCCACTTCCGTATTGAAGGATTTATCCTCAATTCTACGTTGTAATATTTCCGAGTTTGTTAATGAATAAAAATATTCCGGATCCTTTATAAGAATATCGGTTAAATAATTGCTGCTTGAAGCAATTGCAACTAAAAGATGAAAATAAACAGGATAGTTAATACAATTAAAAACAAAAGAAGCTTTATCATATCTTGAATAAAGTATTCTAAACAAGTTTGATTCAGTTTCATTATTATTAGGAAAGCGTACTAATTCTTTTTCTAAAGAATAGATGAAATTATCAATTATAGAAACATCAATATATGGTACAAATAAACCAATTAAATCCTTTATAAATTTTTCTGATAATTTATTAATTCTATTAGATTGCTTTGTATTCATTTAAAAAAGTTTTTATTTAATCTAATAAAAAAAAAGATAAATAAATAAAAAAGCCGCTAGGTAAAACTAAGCGGCTTTTTGAAAATAAAGAATATGAATGATGAATTATTTCATCAATACCATCTTCTTAATTTGTGTAAAGTTATTGGATTGCATTCTGTAGAAATATACGCCTGAAGTATATTTAGATGCATTCCAGTCTACTCTGTAGTTACCTACAGCCTTGTATTCGTCAACTAATACTTCCACTTGTTTTCCTATTGCGTCATAAATTACAACCTTAACATTTCCTGCTTTTGGAACTGAGAAATTAATGTTAGTTGTAGGATTAAATGGATTAGGATAGTTCTGTGAAAGTTCAAAATTTGAAGGAACTTTAAAGTCTACAAATTTGATTCCTGTTACATTAGTTTTCCACCAAATACCATTAGGGCCATAATATGCTTTTAATACATTAGCAAGTTGTTGTTGGTTAGTTCCAGCCCAATCTGTAAAGTCAGCATCTGTAATTGGAATAGCTAAATTTGGGAAATTAGTTTTTCCGTGGCAACTTACAGCACAAGAATTCGGCATTTGAAATGCAATAGTCTTTTCTGGAGGAATAACTTCAAATGTATGACTATGTATGTCGTAATTTATTGCACTTTTAGCTGTTTTTGGCATATGGCATTTTGTACAACGTGATGAGCCCGTACCTTCAGGATCATAAGGGTGATGTGTATGTTGTGTAACAATTGCAGCAATAGCAGTTAGTGTATCAGTATTAGTTATGTTTGCAACCATTGTTTTAGAAATGTTTGCAAAGTCACCGTGTGTTGAGTGACAAGCAAGACATAATGTATTATCATCAACTGTAACCGGGATAGTTATTGGAGAACCGTCAGGTAATTCTTCTTCAATTGTTTTTCTTATGTGATGTTCTTGAGTATTATGAACATCATGACACTCATAGCAAGTAACCTTATGAAATTGGAATGTAGGTTTGCTGCTTCTGTAGAAATCAAGGAATTGTTGATGGTGTTGTTTTGAAGATTTTCCGTCACCCCAATATCCGCCACCGTCAGTATAATATGTAGATACCATATCTCCTACTTTCCAAGACTGTAAATTTTGGTCATCAAACGGGAATCCGAATGTATGATTTGGTAAACTTTTACCTCTTGAGTGGCACATACCGCACATATTATTAGCTTGATCTGAGGTTAAATCTAAAGGACTGATAATAAGTTTATCAGTTGGATTTAAGAAACCACCGGATACGTGTTCACTTCCAGGTCCATGGCAACGTTCACAACCAACGTTAATTTGGTCTAATTTACCGTCACCGTCTAAATCAAAATAACTTGGATTATTTGTATATTGTGTTAAACCTTCGTTAACGCCTGCACCTTTAGCAACCCATTCGCCTGCAGTTGTTTGGCTTAAAGTTAATCCGGTAACGTGGCAGCCTGCGCAACCCTTTGCTAAGCTTCTTGAATTTGTTGAAGCATCAGCTAATGTATTAAACACTTTAGGTTGGTTATTAGAATCATACCAAGCATCCGGATGATATAAAACATACCCGTTAGTTGCTTCGTTATACTGAATTGGTGAGATGTAAAGATCTTTGGATTCACCTTCATTAACCGTGTTTATTTTAACAGCGAAGCGTTGTTTCCATGTACCGGTTCCGCCGTAAGTTAAATAAACTCTGTGAGTTTGAGTTCCGATTGTAATAGTATATCCATTAGCAGCACTGTAAGCCAAAATTGGTGCATTTGGTTTATATACATCAAAAGCACTGGATATTTTATTAAAATCTAAACCGTCTTTGAAGTCATCTATACCGTTTTGGTCGTAATCAGCAACTACGCCTTTTTTAACTACCATTGAGTTAGCATCGTCAAGTACTGCTGAATAACCGTTAGCATGATCAGACATTCTCCAACCGCTTTTATCAGGAGCGCCTAAAAGCTGCTGGGGACCGTGACATCCAAGACATGTTTCTGGTCCTACATATGTTGCACTTGAAGATTGTGCGAAAGAAAAAGAAGTAACCAGAAATGTAGCAATTATAAACAGGAACAATTTTTTCATTATTCCCCTCCCACTTTAATTTATATAAAAAAGTTAATTATCACATAAGAAAATTACTTGATACTATATGATTACACAAGAAAACAATTATGAAAATTTTTTCATTATTATATTGTAGATAAATAGTTTTCTTTGGCTAAATTTGTTAGGTAAAATAGATTTTGTCATGAAAATTTTAATAGCTGAAGACGATAAACAAATTGCACAATCTTTAAGAAAGAATTTTCTCGAAGAAGAGTATGAAGTAATTTTAGCTCAAGATGGAGAAAAAGCTTTGGAAGCTATTTCTTCAAATAATCTAGATATTATTTTACTTGATTGGAGAATGCCTAAAGTTACAGGAATAGAAGTATGTAAAATAATAAGAGGAATGGGCCTAAAAATACCCATAATTTTACTAACTGCTTTAAGTGCAATTGACAACAAAGTTGAAGCATTAGAATTAGGCGCAGATGATTATATTACAAAACCTTTTTCTTTTGAAGAATTAATGGCTAGAATAAAATCTGTTTTAAGAAGATACCAAATTAGCTCAGATACTTTGTTGATTGGTAATTTAACCTTAGATTTACTTGAAAGAAAAATTAAAAATGCTAAAGGTAAAGAAGTTCTTTTAACCGATAAAGAATTTACATTAATTAGAACCTTGATTAACGAAAAAGGGGAAGTTTTTAGTAGGGAAAAATTATGTAAATTGGTGTGGGGGTTAAATTTTGATCCTCATACAAATATTTGTGATGTTACTATAAAAAATTTAAGAAAAAAATTAAAAGAAATAACTGACGAAGAAATTGTTTCTACTGTTTATGGAGAAGGATATACATTTGCCCCAAAATAATAAAACAAAAATACCTTTCTTTACTTCTACAATTAAACGCTATACCATATCAAGCTCAATAATTTTTATAATCATATTAGTCCTTCATAATCTACTTTTTTTTTCTATAACTGATTATGTTATAAACGACAACATTGATGCAAGACTTAGATACGAACTTAACAAAATTTATGATTCAATAAAATTTCAAAATAATTCACTTATTATTGTCGACAGTTTGGAAATTAATCAACCGGATTTTACAGATATTACTGAAGCACCCTTTTTCCTTCAAATATATAATATTGATGGAGAATTATTGTATAAAAGTAAAAATTACGATTACTATACATCCATACCCATAAAGACCACTTTAAATAATCATAAATTTTTTTTTGAAAATATTAAAAACCATTCTGATAATCTGAGAGTTGGGTATTTTGATTTAAAAGACAGTAATAACAATACAAAACTAATTATTCAAATAGCTACTTTTAAAAAGGATTCGGATGAATTGATTCGCAGAGTAATAACGGCAAATGTTATTGCGTTTCCTTTTCTTTTCATTTTAATCTTTTTAGCCAGTTATTATTTAGGTAAAAAAAGCATTACCCCATTAATGGAAATTATTGATACAGCCGATCACATTTCAATTAAGAATTTTAAAGATAGAATTGAATATGAGGCGGATTCAAAAGATGTTTTGGGTAGATTAAGAGATACATTAAATAGATTATTTGACGATATTGAAAAATATATTGGTAAAACTACTCAATTTACTGCGGATGCATCGCACCAATTGTTAAACCCTTTAACAGGTTTAAAAACAGAACTGGAGTTTATATTAAAAAGGGATAGAAGTACTGAAGAATATAAAGAAACTCTAAACCTTTTACAGAAACAAACAGATAAAATGATTCATATTATTAAGTCTCTTTTGCTTTTGGCTAGACAAGAAAATGTTTCTTCAATTAAAAATGATAAGATAAATTTAACCTATTTAATTTCAGATATAGTTGAATCATACAACACTTCACACAATATTAACATTAATGTAATAGGTGATGTATATGTACAGGGCACTTATGAGCAGTTTAGCATTTTGTTTAAAAACTTAATTGATAATGCAATAAAATATTCAAACAATACAGATACAATAAATATAGGTTTATTTGAAAATTCTGACTTAGTTGTCCTTTCAATTAAGGATAAAGGAATTGGAATAGTAGATGAAGAAAAAGAAAAAATATTTGACAGATTTTACAGAAGTGAAAAATCCGAGGAGCTGGGAATTGAAGGAAACGGACTCGGTTTGAGCATAGTAAAATCGATAGTTGATGAATTTAATGGTAAAATAGAAGTCTTAGATAATAAACCTACCGGTACAATCTTTAAAATTACTCTTTCAAAAAGCAATTCTAAAACATAAATTATTGTTTTAATCTAGGGATATTAATTAAAGCTGCAAATAGAAATAGGAAATTTGCAAACCAAGCAGTTAACATCGGATTCATTGCACCGTTCTTTCCGAAAGCATTACTTACTTTCATAAAAACCAGATAAATAAAAGTTGCTAAAATATTTATTCCAATTTGTGAGCCGAGACTTCCGCCTCTTTTATTTACAGAAATAGTTAACCCAAAAAGCACAACAATTAAACTTGCCATTGAAAAAGAAAATCTAGAATAATATTCAATTTGAGTCCTTGTTGGATCTGTACCGACCATTTCTTGAGTGTGAATCAATTTCTTTAATTCACTCAAATTCATTTCTTCCGGCTTTCGCTGTTTTTCAATTAATTCATTAGGTGTAAAATTAAGGTTGTGTAATATTTTATCTTTAAAATAAATAACATTTTCAGAAACACTACTAAATTTACGTTCAGTACCATTTAACGCTTTCCAATAATTATTGACGGAATCGTAAGTCATTGTGGGAGTATCAATTCTAGATATTATTTTTGTAGGGTCATTTTTATCAAAATTTTGTATACTCACCCTATGTGCAATTTCTTTTTGTTCATCAAAGAAAGAAACACTTACCAAACGTGTTTGTGAGTCCTGAAAAAAAATATTACTTGTTGCGTTTGTAAATCCTTCGCGCAAATATTCTCTCTTTATTTTTATTTTGGTTTTGTTGGCAATAGGAACAATATAGCCGGAAAAAATTATTGCAAAAAAACAAATAAAAAAAGTGGAAATAATAAAAGGTAACATAAACCTATAAATACTAATACTACTAGCTTTAATTGCTGTAAGTTCACTAAGATTAGAAGCTCTGCCAACAGTAAATAATGCAGAAAATAATACTGCAACGGGTATCATCAATTTTATAATATCTGGTGTAAAAACCAAGTAATAATAAGCTATAATATAACCTGCGACATTTTGGTCAATAAAATCGTCAAGGTTTTCCATTATATCAATAATTACAAATACTAATGTAAATGCAAAAAGGGCAAAAACAATTGTGGCAAGGAAACTTTTTGTAAAATATTTATCTAATATTTTCATTTAAACTTTGCACAGGTATTTTAAATTTTTTAGGAATAAATTTTTTGAGTTTCTCAATATCAATTACTTTAGTCTCCTTAACTGTTTTAACTATTAATATAATACCAATAAATGAAAGCAGAATATTTGCTGCCCACATTCCAAGAAAAGGTGAAAGCATATTCCGGTTACCTAGTTTTTCTCCCCCGATTAAAAAAGCCCAATAAATAATAAAGAAAAACAAACTAATACTTGCTGCAACTCCGAATCCACCTTTTTTTACTTTTACACCAATAGGTGCACCAATAATAATAAAAACAATGCAAGCAAAGGGTAAAGCGTACTTTTTATAAATTTCAACCCAATATCCATTAATTCTATCCTGAAGAAAATTTATTCTATTGTAATTACTTAGAATTATATTTTTGGTGGTTGAAACATTATTTATTGCTTTTGAATAGACGGCGTCTTTTTGGGTTTTATTATAGTAAGTATTTGTATTAGATTTATAATTTAAGAAAAAATATTTATCCACTTTTTTATTAAGAGAAGTGAGACTGTTTTTTTTAATCTGCTCTAAGCTATCAACTATATTTGACATAGTTGTAGTGCTCAATTCTCTGTCTCCTCTTGGTACACCCGGGCCTGATTGCTGAAAAGAAAATTGTTCTGCACTCATTATTATTCTGTGTTTTTTAAATAGTAATTTTCGGTATAGATTCTTATCCGATATATCGGATTGGTGAATCTCTCCGTTTTTTAAATCCATTATTAATTTTGTCTGGTCTTTTGAAAAAAACAGTTTTCCTTTTCTTGCAGTAACTATATCAATTTTGGTGGGATTTGTATAATTGTAAATGGTCAAGTCAGATAGTTGATTTGTTTTGGGATTAACACCCCTTGCTAATATAGCATAATTTGTTACTTCCTGTGAAAACACACCGGGTGTTAAAGATAAAGTTGGTTTTTGTCTAGATATATCCTGCATTAAAACTTTTGCTTTATGGTTTGCATCAGGAAGTACGTCATCATTAAATAAAAAAAGCAAGTATGCTAAAAGCACACTTGCAAGCAGAGGAGCAACAAGCATTCTGTATAAACTTACACCCGAAGATTTTATTATTGTTATTTCATCATTTTGTGACATATTACCGTAGGCCATAAGTGTAGCCACTAGCGTTGCCATAGGTATTACCAAAACAACCATCCATGCTAAATTGTAAACAATAAGTTTGGTTATTACCCATATTCCTAGGCCCTTACCTACTAATCTATCGGCAAATTTCATTAAAAATTGAAGTAAAAAAAGACCCATTAATGAAAGCGCTGCATATACAAATGGGACAAAATGATTTTTAAGTATGTATTTGTCTAAAAGCACGTAAATAATATACTAAAGAAGATGAAAAAGAATTTTAAAAAATATGTTAAATGGTAGAATTATTTATTTTTTTATTACTTAAATTTTATATTATAAAAATTATTTTTTAAAGTAAAATATACAAATTACGAAGAGGACTAACTGTGAAACAAATTACAGATTATATTGATAAAAATAAAAACAATTACATTAATGAATTAAAAGATTTTTTAAGAATTCCAAGCATTAGCACAGATCCTAATAATAAAGAAGATATTAATAGATGTGCACAATTTGTTAAATCTAAATTAATTGATGCCGGACTTAACAAAGTTAAAGTTATTAAAACTAAAAGACACCCTCTTGTTTATGGCGAATGGCTTAAAGCAAAAGAAAAACCTACAGTTCTAATTTATGGACATTATGATGTTCAACCTGTTGACCCTATTGATCTTTGGGACACACCTCCTTTTGAACCGACAATAAGAAACAATAAAATATTTGCCCGCGGTGCAACAGACGATAAAGGGCAGGCTTTTATGCACATTAAAAGTGTTGAAGCATATTTAAAAACAATTGGTAAATTACCTGTTAACGTAAAGTTTATAATTGAAGGTGAAGAAGAAGTCGGTAGCTCAAGTCTGGAGCAATTTATAAAAGAGAATAAAAAACTTTTAAAATGTGATGCTGTTTTAATATCAGACACAGCTTTATACGATGTTGGCACACCTACATTAACATACGGGCTTAGAGGTCTTGCTTACATGGAAGTTGAAGTAACTGGACCAAGTAAAGACTTACATTCAGGTAGCTTTGGCGGAGCGATAGCAAACCCAATTAATATATTAGCAGAAATGATTAATAAATTAATGGACAAAAACGGGAAAATTACCATTCCTGCTTTTTATGATGATGTAGTTAAGATTACTAAAAAGGAAAGAGATAATTTCAAGAAACTTAATTTTTCTGATAAGAAATTTGCAAAAGAAGTTGGTGTTGCAGAGTTAAAAGGTGAGAAAGGATTTTCTACATTAGAGAGATTATGGGTAAGACCCACACTGGATTGTAATGGAATAATAGGCGGTTTTACAAAAGAGGGTGCAAAAACTGTTTTACCTTCAAAAGTAAAAGCAAAAATTAGTATGAGATTAGTTCCCAATCAAAATCCAAAAAAAATTTCCAAAGCTTTTACTAAATATATAAAAGCTATTACACCAAAATCCGTTAAAGTAAAAGTTTCTGATCTTCACGGAGCTATTCCTGCGCTAACACCATTAGAAGATAAAGCCACAGTTGCAGCCAGTAATGCAATGGAAAAAGCATTCAAAAAACAAATTGTTTATATGCGCGAAGGCGGTTCAGTACCAATTGTTCCTGTTTTTGCAAAACAATTAAATGCGCCGGTTGTACTTATGGGTTTGGGCCTAAATACAGAGAATTTACATTCCCCTAATGAGCATTTTAATTTGAACCATTTTCAACTAGGTATAAAAAGTTCTGCATATTTCTTTGATGAATTTGCTAAATAAATTATTACCAAATAATTCTTATAATTAAACATTTTATATCAAAATGATATTTATATAAATTCAACTATGTTAATTGTTGATATTTTATACGAATTTTCATTAATTGAATTGTAAATTAAAACGGTATAATTATTGCTATTTTGTATAGTTAGATCGTATTAAGATAATTTAGGAATTAATTTAAAATGAAAATAATATTATTTAGTTTTTTGTTTTTAAGTATGACCATATTCTTATCCTCATGCGGAGAGGAAGAAAAAAAGCCACCTTCAACAGATAATATTGAGAGTACTTCTGTAGATTTTGCACCCGGCGAACGTGTTGCTTATACACCATCAAAAGATGAAAATATACAACAATATAACCTTAAGAAACAAAGAGCGTTATCCACATCTAATACACCTTGTGATACATTGTCTCTAAAAGAATTTATTGGAGAACATTATGCACCCGGGACTTATCTTGTGGACTTTGATAAAACTTTCACATATAATATTCCTAAAGCTGCTGTAATTTATTATAACAAAGGCGGTAATTTTATTTTTGGTATTATAGCTAAATCTAAACCGGGCGATAGATTAATTGAACCTGATAATATTGTAGGATATAACCAAAGTTTTATAGATCTTGACAGTACAGACCTTGGTGTTGCTTTCTTTTATTTAACATTATTTGAATGTACTGGAAATCAATTTAATGTTATTTGGGAAGCACCAATACCTTCGCACGGTGGACTTAGAGATATGCGTCTTGATAGATGGGCATATAAAGGTACGCAATATATGAAAATTGACTTCTATTATGCCAGAGGCAGCGGACATATTGATTACAACTATTTTTTCATAAACGGTTTTAAATCCAAGCCACATTTGCTGATGACTTATGAAGGAATTGATTTTAAGAGAACATTAACTAATGTTAATAATGATAAGTATCCTGATTATTATGAATATCTTTATTTTAATTCCGGTAATAGGATAGCGGTATTAGATTCAATACCATTTTACTGGAGTCAGAAAGATTCTGTATATATAAGTAAAAGAGATAGAAGTTTAAGAAGACCATATTAATGCATTATAAATTATATTAGTTTTATAGCGGAAGTAAATATCATAAATTTTTTCTTCCGCTTTTTATTTGCTTCATTATAGTTATCATTTTATTAAATTTATAACATTAAATTTTTCAGCTTAATTAATTAAAGGTATAAAGGTATATAAATGTCGAACACTGTTGAAAATATTGAATTGAAAGCGTTTGAATATTTAAAAGAATTAGGAGGGGATTTTGAAGTTGAAACTCAATTAATAAAAAATTTTACTTCAATCAGCGAAGAACTAAAATCTCTTTTACATGGTGTTGCTCTTCGTTATTTATCAGGCAAATACATATTTGAATTAAAAGGGAAAGACACTTTAGATTTTTTAAATAGAATTGCAACAAATTCATTAAAAAATTTGAAAAAAGGACAAATTAAAAGGACATTCTTTACAACTGAAAAGGGGAAAATTATTGATTTGACTACCATAATTAATTTTGACAATTATCATTTGTTGATATGCAATAAAGAAAACAAAGATAAAATTTATAGTTGGATTTCACGCTATATAATTGCTGATGATGTAATTTTAACTGATATTCAAAACAAGTATTCAATTTTAGAATTGGTTGGCCCGCAAGCAAATTCATTTATTACGTTAATAACCGGAAACGGAATAAGTGAAATGGAAACCTATCAATTAAAAATAATTAATACAGAAGGCATGATGTTCTTTGTCTTAAAACTTTTGGAACTAAATGGTGAAATAAAATATTGGTTGCTATCCGACCAATTGAATAGTAAAAATTTAGTAGAATATATCTTGAAAAATAAAGGCATTTTTGATTTCAATCTTGTAGGTGAAGATGCTTATAATTTATATAGAATTGAAAAAGGATTTCCTTCAGCACCAGGAGAATTGAATGACAAATATAATCCGCACGAAGTGGGATTAATAAAATTTGTCGATTTCAAAAAAGGATGTTATATAGGCCAGGAAGTAATTGCTAGATTAGATACTTATCAAAAAGTTCAGAAGCATCTTAAAGGAGTTATAATCAATTCACAACTTAACAATAAATTTCCTATTTTACTTATAGATAATGATGGTAATGATGCAGGAGAGATAACATCATTAAACTATTGTGAGAATGATAAAAAATCTTTTGGTTTGGCTTTTATTAGAAAAGCTTTTACTGAAAATAAAAAATTATTTTTCAAATTAAATAACGGAGAAATCTTGGATGTTTATATAAATGATATCCTCCTATAGAAATGAAAATTTATACAAAAACAGGTGACAAAGGAGAAACTTCATTATTTGGTGGTGAACGGGTTCAAAAATCTGAACAGAGATTAAGAGCTTACGGAACAATTGACGAGTTAAATTCGTTTACAGGAATAGCGGTGTTTGAAACTGCTGATGATGGAGTTAAAAAAATTCTGCTGAAAATTCAGAATCAATTATTTAGTCTAGGTGCTGATTTAGCCACACCGGAAACTGAAAAAACTAAAAAGTTGAATATATTTAGAATTGATGATGGTTTTATTAAAACAATTGAAGAATTTATTGATAAATATGAAAAGAAATTAGATGAATTAAAATCATTTATTTTACCCGGAGGCTCAAAAAGTGCTTCAGTATTACACGTATGCAGAGCGGTCTGCAGAAGAGCCGAAAGAGAAATTGTTGAACTGAGTAATTCTGAAAAAATAAACAGAGAAATTATAGTTTACATAAACAGATTATCTGATTTGCTTTTCGTTCTTTCACGTTATGAAAATAAAATTGCCGGTATTCCCGACACTATATGGAAACTCTGATATATAATTATGAATTGTAAACTTTGAATAATGTATCCAAAATTAAAAGCCCAACATTTATAATTAGTATTTGGGGGTGACTTTGGATTCGACGGGGTTAAAGAGGCAATGAACTGCGCACCGTGTTCCTCCGGAGTACACGTTAAACAACCGGGAAAAAACAATAACTGGCGAATATAATTACGCCTTAGCAGCTTAATTTAATTAAGTTGCCGTTCACTAATTTTTTTCGCATTGGAGATTAGATGAACGTCGTTTAAGTGCGATAGCCTAATCTACCGCTCTTGTAGATGAAGCGAAAACTTAATGAGCAGGCTTAAAGTGATCCTTGTCTATTTGGTAACTTTAAGTTAAAATAAAAATAGACTATGTGTGTAGACGTTTATTGTAGCTTAACTTCGGACGCGGGTTCGATCCCCGCCACCTCCACTCAGTCTTTTAAATTTGGAAATGAATTTTATATTCTAAAACAAAGTATGACATTTTAATTTTCAGAAACACTCCCCGACTATTTTAACATAACCTAAAATCTACAAAAATTTTAAAATTGTTAAGTTATAATTATTCACTTAAATTGTATTGTAATGGAAAAAATTATATTCACAAAAATGAGCGGCGCCGGTAACGATTTTGTTTTTATTGACGAAAATGAAAATCCTGGAATAACAATATCAAATGGCCTAATTAAAAAGTTGTGCAACCGTAAAAACGGTGTTGGCTCTGACGGAGTAATCTTTATTAAAGATAATAAAAAATTTGATTTTGAAATGCAGTATTTCAATTCTGACGGAACAACCAACACATTATGTGGAAACGGTGCAAGGTGCGCTATTAAATATGCTAAAGATACCGGAAAAATTAAGGATGCTTCCACTAAATTTATTTCCGATAACACTGTTTACACAGGTAAAGTTATTGACGGCGAAATTATTCGTTTTGATTTTATCCCCCCCAAAAAAATAAAAACAAATTTCAAAATAAAAGCCGCAGGTCAATTGATTACAGCAAATTATGCAGATACTGGCTCACCACATATTGTAATAAAAATTGAAAATGTTTTAGAAAATTCAAAGAAGCCATTTTCAAATTACGACCAAATTCTTGAATTTCCTGTTGCTGAATTAGGAAAAGAAATTAGAAATCTGCCTGAGTTTTCACCCGGCGGAACTAATGTTAATTTTATAAAAATTGTTGGAAAATCAATTATCATTAGAACTTTTGAACGTGGAGTTGAAAACGAAACACTTGCCTGCGGTACAGGTTCTGTTGCTTCTGCAATTATTGAGAACATAATTGATGGCTTAGAACCACCGATAAAACTTATAACAAAAAGCGGTGAACATTTAACTGTTGATTTTAAGAAAAATAATAATATCTTTGAAAATGTAAGTCTAACGGGACCTGCAAAAACAATTTTTATTGGAGAATATTACTTAAATTTATAAATTAAAATTTATGGAGTTTTAATGGGCAGAGTAAAAATGATGATCAGATATGAAATTGATCCATCAAAAAGGAAGGAATATTTAGCAGTTATAAGAGAATTAAAAATATTGCTAACCTTTGACAGTTTGGAAGATTATAGTGTTTATGAAGTTAAAGGAAAACCCAATCATTTTGAAGAAATTTATACTTATAAATCACCCGAAGCATTTGAAAATTCAGACGATGAGGAAAATGAAAGGATAAATATCTTAATAAATAAATTAAGCACACTTACCAACGGACATTCAACAAAATACCAAACTTTATACGAGGTAAATTCAGATAATGCCTAATAATCTTTTTTAAAGATTATATTACATTGTCTTATTCACTTCATACCTTTCATTTCAAAATTAATTATTAAAAAACTTTTCTAACTTTTCTAATTTAATATTTATCTCTATTTTATATAATCAATAATTTATGATTGGTTATGCACGAATACATAGGAGCATTACATATTCATTCTGTTTACTCTGACGGAACCGGCACAGTAAAAGAAATAATTAAATATGCCCAAGAAGTCGGCTTGGATTATTTAATCCTAACCGATCATAATACCGTAAAAGCATTAAAAGACGGTTATGAAGGTTGGTATGGTGATACCCTTTTTCTAGTTGGTTGTGAAATAAATGACAAAGAAAATAAAAATCATTATTTAGCTTTTGGTATTGAAGATTCTTTATCTACTCGATTATCTGCCAAAGAATATGTAAAAAAAGTAAAGGAAGCTGGTTGCATAGGCTTTTTGGCTCACCCTCATGAAAAAAGAGAACATATGAATGAACATCCTCCTTATCCTTGGACGGATTGGAAGTGCCAAGATTTTAATGGAATGGAAATATGGAACCACATGTCGGAATGGATGGAAAATTTAACCGAAGAAAACAAATATCAGGCTTTTGTTCACCCGCTTAAATCAATTGAATCACCACCAAAAGAAACTTTGGAAAAATGGGATGAATTAAATTTGATAAAACCTGTCGTTGGTATCGGTGGAGTTGACGCACACGCTCACAAACATAATATTTTAGGATTCTTTGAAGTTGAAATATTTCCTTATAAAGTTTTGTTTAAATCTATTAGAACTCATATTCTGCTGAAAGAAAAACTTCACTCAAATAAAAATTATCTTGAAGCAAAAAAAATGATTTATAATTCTTTAGAAAAAGGTAATTGTTTTATTGCCAATGATTACAGAGCTAATTCAAAAGGTTTTCGTTTTTTTGCCGAAACAAAAGACAGAAAATATCAAATGGGAGAAACAATAAATTATGAGAATGAAATCACTTTAAAAGTGTTACTTCCTGTAAGGAGTGCAGAAATAAGACTGATATATAACGGAAAACTTTTGGAAAAAATTGAAGGCTCTAAAGCTGATTTTATTATAAACAGTAAAGGTATTTATCGTATTGAGGTTTATTATCTTGAGAAGGCTTGGGTATATTCTAATCATATAAGAATTATTTAACATATCTAAAATAAATAATTCTTCTTTTCTGTGAATTACTTTCTGACAACAATAATTTTTTCGACTTTCTTTATTAACAACTCATTAATAAAAAAAATATAAGATTGTAAACCAACAAACAATCACAAAAAATATTACCCGTAATTTTTAATCATAAACCTGTAACAAAATGTGAGGGAGATGTTTTTCTAAAAACTTTTGATAATCTTAAAGGATGGAAGAAGAGAAATACAATGCCAAGAGAACTATTTAAGGACGCTTAATTTTTACTTGCAAATGTTACTAAAAAAACCAAATTTTTGTAAATACAACTGAAATTTATAATATTACAAATGAAGATTGGGTTAATCAAAAAGGAGATCAAGTTACATACGAAGGGAAATTATTTTCTCCTGAAAGCAGTTTACTTATAGTATAATTATGAAGCTAACCTACAAAGATGGAATTGTACAAGTATTTTTTGTCCAACTAATTGTTGTTACATTTATTATAAAACATACAAAAGTTATTTCTCAAAAACCTTGTACTTTCAAAATAAATACTTGAGCATCTCAAGGTGTTAGTTTATTCAAAGAATAAAGCATTTAATACTATTATGTGTGTAAAACAAAAACGTGTGAGTTCTAAAGGAATTTTTAAAAAAATTAAAATGTTTCAAAGGAATAATTTTGATTGACTTTTGTGTCTATTTTTCTCAATTTTTAACAAAGAAATATTCAAAATACAGTTTTATCTAATTTCTAATTATTAGCTTACAAATTATTTGAATTTTTAGTTGAAATTTTTAGAAAATTAATAGATAAAGTAAATTCTTATCCAAGCTTAAATTGACGTACTATATATCTATATATAATTTTATGTTTCTTAAACGAATAATTTTTCTTTAATTAAAAGAGGTAAAATAATGAAAAAAGTGCTTATCACTATTATATTAACTTTTGGGTTAACCCAGCTTAATTTAGGCCAAAACAATAACGGTAAAACAAACGTTAATTCTATGTCTCGTTCGTTTGTTATTTCTCTCGGTGGCGGTGTTACATTATCTTCCAATGATTTTCCTAATGCAAAAGCGGGTTCTGTTGGAAAGGGATCATTAGAGTATAATTTTCCTTCTTCATCCAATATTATTTTTGGTCTTAAAGTAGTTGGAGCAAGGGGTGTATTTAACGGTGATGGCGGTGTTGGTGTGATTAGAGAATTTCAAACACCATTTACTTATGTTGGGCTAGGACCTCAATTTTCACTTAAATTAGATAAAAAATTGTATATGACAATATCTGCTGGTTTTTTAAGTCTTTGGTTTCATCCAAAAGATATTAATGATAATTCTTTACCTAATTTTGCTGCAAATGTTTATGATAATCAAATTTTTGCAACTAATGCAGAATTAGCCTTTAGGTTTTGGACCTCTGATAATATTAGCTTGAATATTTATGGTGATGTTTTTGGTGGTTTAGGTTCAGATAATGATTATTTGGACGATCAGTCAGTAGGCAGATCACTTGATTTAGTCTTTTCTACTGGAATAACTATTTCTTATTACCTCTATTAAGATTAAGGGGAAAGATTAATTGGAGTAAATTATCTAAAAGATTTTGGGATATGTTTTTGATTCAAATGTCTATACGTAACGTAAAAGATGTTTCAAAAACATATCCATCACACAACAGAAAATTATTTTTATAAATTACTTTAAAACAATTTGGACTAAACTCTTAGAAATTTAATTTTGATATTAATTTTGGAGTTTTTTATACAGAAAATAAGTAAAAACATAAATTAAAATAATTCAACTTCACGCATTGTTTATTAAAAAATATTTTAAGTATTATTCTCTTATAAACAAACAATGGTTATTTCTCAAAGACCTTGTTCCTGATATATAAAACGTGGACTTCTTAAAGTTGATTTAAAGAATAAATTTTTGACACAATTATAACAATCAATTAATTTTTTATTACTTCTTTATAGATTCAATACAATTAAAGTTAAACTATTAATTATTTGACTTTTGTTACTATTTTATTCAATTTAGGATAAAGAGGAATATAAAATATAGTACTTTTTTGTTTGTTTTTTTAGTTTTATAGGCTATATTTTTTGGAAGTAGGTATTATAAGTTTCAGAAAATTGTGGGAATTTATAAATAAAAGTATAATTTCATTTCAGCATAATTATATTTTAAAAAATAATAATTTATATTAAATAAGAGAGGTGCTAGTATGAAAAAATTGTTTCTTATAATTTTTTTAATGTTTGGATTAACTCAAGTTAATCTTGGTCAAAACAATAATAAAGATTCAAACGTTAATTCAATGTCCCGTACGTTTGTTATTTCTCTCGGTGGCGGTGTTACATTATCTTCCAATGATTTTCCTAATACAAAAGCAGGTTCTATTGCAAAGGGATCATTAGAGTATAATTTTCCTTCTTCATCAAAAATTGTTTTTGGTCTTAAAATATTTGGAGCAAGAGGTGTTTTTACCGGTGAAGGCGGCTTAGGTACTATTAAAGAATTTCAAACTCAGTTTGATTATATAGGACTGGGTCCACAGTTTTCCCTTAAATTAGATCCTAAAATATTTTTAACCTTTTCGGCAGGTTTATCAAGTCTCTGGTTCTATCCAGAAGATATTAGGGATAATTCTTTACCTAATTTTGCTGCAAACGTTTATGATAATCAAATTTTTGCAACTAATGCAGAATTAGCCCTTAGGTTTTGGACCTCTGATAATATTAGCTTAAATGTTTATGGTGATGTTTTTGGAGGTTTAGGTTCAGATAATGATTATTTGGACGATATATCAGTAGGAAGATCACTTGACCTAGTTTTTTCTAGCGGTGTAACTCTTTCTTATTATTTCGGTGGAGATAAAGATACAGATGGAGATGGAGTAATAGATAGAAATGATATGTGTCCAAATACACCTAAAGGTGTAACAGTTGATAATTTTGGGTGTGCAGTTGATTCTGACGGTGACGGAGTTGCCGACTATCTTGATAAATGTCCTGATACCCCCAAAGGTGTTAAAGTCGACAAAGAAGGATGTCCAGTAGATACAGATGGTGACGGAGTTGCAGATTATCTTGATAAGTGTCCTGATACACCAAATGGTGTAAGTGTAGACAATCAAGGTTGTCCGTTAGATACAGATGGTGACGGAGTTGCAGATTATCTTGATAAATGTCCTGATACACCAAATGGTGTAAGTGTAGACAATCAAGGTTGTCCTTTAGATGCCGATGGTGACGGAGTTGCAGATTATCTTGACAGATGTCCTAACACACCTAGTGGTGATAAAGTAGATAAATTTGGATGCTCAATAAAACCCATTGTTGTAATAGGAGCTAAAACTAATTTTGCATTTAATAAATCAATATTATTTAGAAATTCTATTTCAGAATTAGATAAAGTTGCTGATGATATGATAAGTCATAAACAATACTCAGCTATAATTGAAGGCTATACAGATGCAATTGGAGAATCTGATTACAATATGTCATTATCAAAAAGAAGAGCCGAGGCTGTGGCAAATTATCTTGTAAAAAAAGGTGTTGATAGAGATAGATTACAAATTAAAGCTTTTGGGGAAGCAGACCCTGTTGCATCCAATGGAACAAGGCAAGGTAGAGCTCAAAATAGAAGAGCAGTTGTTAAATTGATTCAAAAGCATTAATAATTTATTAGCATTAAACTCAATTTTAATTAAGCGGTCTTCAAAGACCGCTTTTTTTATTTCAATACTTACAAAGATAAAATCATTTTTAAAAAAAATAATATTCTTCTAAAATTTTATTTATATTTACACATTAATACAAGATATAATACGTAGTAAAATAAATAAATGTAAATCTTTTATGGGGAAACAGTGTGAATGTTAATTATAAATATGTTCCTAAACAATTATTTAAAAGAATTTATTTAATTTTTACTTTTATCTTCTTCATAACTACACTTGCTTTTTCTCAATCCATGAGTAAAGTAAAGGGTATTGTTACAGACGGTAAAAAACCAATTGTAGGAGCTATTGTAAAATGGCAGGCTTCACATAAAAGTGTTACGACTGATAAAAACGGAATTTTCGCATTAAAATTATCTGATAAAAGTGTATCTAATTTAATTACTGCCTGGAAAAAAGGATTCTTTAATTCTGGTATTAAATACAAAAATAATGATACCAAAATTAAAATAGTTTTAGAAAAACTTCCAGCTAAAGACAACAAGTTATACAAGTTTGTTGATCCGGTTCCTAATTATAAAGATGATATAAAAAATTGCGGTGATTGTCACGCCTCGATAATTTATAAACAGTGGGATAACAATGCCCACTCAAAATCTGCTACCAATCCTATATTCTTAGATGTGTATAACGGTACCGATGCTACAGGTAAAAAAGGTGTTCAACCTGGTTATAAATTGGATTATAAATATTCAAACGGTAATTGCGGTAACTGTCATGCGCCTGCAAAAGCGATAAATAATTTTAATAATGTTGATATGAATAAACTGAAAGGTGTTGAAAAATTAGGAGTTTCCTGCGATTATTGCCATAAGATTAAGGACATAAAACTTAATAGTAATACAAGTGCTTATACAGGTGTTATGCAAGTTGAGTTACTTCGTCCACCTAAAGGTCATCAAACTTTTTTCGGTCCCTTTATAGATGTACTTAATCCGGATATTTATTCGGAAAAAATTTCAAAAAGTATTTTCTGCGCGCCTTGTCATCAAGGAGGATATTGGGGTATAAAGATTTATGATTCTTACGATCAATGGTTAAAAAGTCCTTATGCAAAAGGAGATGTTCAATGTCAGGATTGTCATATGCCTCCCGATGGAATAACAACAAATTTTGCTCCGGGCAAAGAAGGTGTTGAAAGAAATCCTAAAACAATTTACACACACAAACAGTTTGGTTCTCGTGATAGTTCTTTTCTTGCATCCGCTGTAGAAATGAATGTAAAAACAAAAATAAAAAATGATGAATTAAATATTGTTGTTGATATAGAAAATTCAGGTGCGGGGCACAGCGTTCCGACAGGTTCTCCAATGCGTAATATGCTACTGATTATTCGTGCTTATGATCCAACTGGAAACCAATTAGAATATCTAAGTGATAATGTTATACCCTTTTGGGGTGGACGTGGTAAAGTGACTGATGGTAATTACGAAGGGTTACCCGGTAAAGGTTTTGCAAAAATATTATTTGAAAATTGGACTCCTTATGAATATTCAACTGTAGTAAATAAAAGTAGACGTGTTTATCCTGCACCACAATGGAGAACGGTTAGAATAAAATCAGACACAAGAATTCCGGCATTGGAAACGGATACAAGTAAATACTCTTTTCTATTAAACAGCACCAAAGGTATTTATACCGTTGATTGTAAATTGATTTACAGGAGAACATTTAAAACCTGGGCTGCTATGAAAAAATGGAATTTAAAAGATATTGTTTTGGCTGAAAAAAAATTAAAGATAAAATATTAATAAAAAAAATACTTAATCATTTTGAAATTATTAAAACTAAAAATACTGCAAATTTCACTTTTAATATTTGCTGTTTCTTTTACCAGTTGTTCATCTAAAAAAAACTCAAATAAAATAATACTAAAAGTAAAAACACCTTTAGGCTTAGAAAAACTTACACAATATATTCCAAATGATAATCTTCTAACGAAAGAAAAAATTAGATTAGGTCGAGACCTCTTTTTTGACAAAAGATTATCAATTGACGGGACAATATCCTGTGCATTTTGCCATAATCCCTTATTAGGCTTTTCAGATGGAAGATATTTTGCTTCGGGTGTTTTTGGCTTGAAATCTAAAAGAAATTCAACTACAATTATAAACAGGGTTTTTAGCAAAAATCAATTTTTAGACGGCAGAGCAAAAAATATTGAATCAGTTGTAATTGAACATGTTAATGATCCAAATGTTTTTGGTAACACTTCTGAAAATGTTATTAAGATATTAAACCAAGACGATAAATACAGAAAAAAATTTAATAAAGTTTTTGATGCTGAAATAACTGAAAATACAATTGCAAAAGCATTAGCATCTTTTGTAAGATCTATTGTATCCGGCAATTCTACTTATGATCAATTTGTTGCAGGTAATAAGAATGCTTTAACGGAATCCGAACAAAGAGGTTTTAAATTATTTATGAGCGATAGATTAAAATGTTCTGTCTGTCATTCGGGGCCAAATTTTACGGATGAAAAATTTCATAATGACGGTGCAAAAATAAATGAAAATAAACCGGATTTGGGGCGTTACCTTGTAACGCATAAAGATGCTGACAAAGGTAAATTTAAAACTCCTACTTTAAGGGATGTCGCCAGAACTTCACCATATATGCACAACGGCAGCTTGAAGGGACTTCACGCAGTGATAGATTTTTATAATAAAGGCGGTGAATCAAACATTTATAAAAGTCCATTAATTAAACCGCTGCATTTAACAAAAACAGAAAAATGGGATTTATTTAATTTTCTAAGAAGCTTAACAGGGACTAACACATACTTTTTCGGTAACAGATAAAATGAATAGAATAAAAGTTTAATCCGGAGTTAGAAATGAAAAAAATATTTAAAAAAAATAACATTAAATTTTTAATATTAATTCTTTTTCTAATTCCCATTTTAATAATATTATTTACACCAAAAGCTCACTACTATAAAGATGATATAAATAACTGTAAAAATTGTCATACTCAAGATGGTGAATTGATTTTTTTAAATACTGTAAAAGAAGCTAAATACACAGGTACAGAAAGCTGCCGGGAGTGTCATAAGGAAGAATATAATGCATATATGAAAACTCAAACTGGACACTCAATGAGTAAAATGACTATTGCTAATGTTATCGAAAAATTCCCTCAAAATTATACCGTTTATGATTCATCAAAAAATTATTACTATGAAATGGTAAAGAAGGGAGATAAGTTCTTTCAGCGTGAATACAGGCTAAACCCTGAAGGCAAAGTTGTTCACGAAAGATGGATGGAAGCACAATATATAATTGGTTCGGGAAAAAATTTAAGAATTTATTTTTACGATGAAAACGGTATGTTTTATGAACTTCCCCTTACCTGGTATGTGCATAAACAAAAATGGGATATGAGCCCTGGATACAGAGAGTTTAACAACAACAGGTTTTCACGCTATGTGGGTAGTATGTGTTTCTCCTGCCATAATGGGCATATGGCAAAATTAAGTAATGCAAATAATAGGTACAAAAAACCTTTTCATATGGGCATAGGATGTGAAGACTGCCACGGACCAGGTGAATATCACATTAAAAAATTTAAGGATAAAAAATATATTGATTTACCCGATAATATTTTAACAATTGTAAATCCTGTTAGGCTATCACCTGAAAGAAGAAACGATGTTTGTTTACAGTGCCACGATGAAGGTAAAGGCTGGGCACTTCACGATAAAAAAACTTGGTTTGATTTCCGTCCAGGGACACTACTTAATAATCAGCGATCTGTGTATGAATCATTAAACCAAACAAAACATACCTTTAACGTAGCTAACACTGGCAGCAGATTATTTATGAGTCCTTGTTTTAAAGGTAGTCACGGACAACTTACTTGCGACTTCTGTCACGCGTCTCACAAACTATTTGATGTAGATAAAGTTAAATTTAATCGCCAATCTTGTATGAAATGCCATCCGATAGAAGGACTGCCTTTCAGAGTTGATAGGTTGGGAGAGTCCAGGGAGGACTGCAATCGTTGTCATATGAATAAAGCTCCTGCTAAGAACACTTTACACGGAGTTGTGGATAGAGACCATTGGATAAGAATAAATTCCGATTGGGATGAAGTAAACTGGTACCCGGAAAGACACCACGTTGAAAAATTAATATTAATGCCTGTTATAGACAAGAAAGATCGTTCGGTTGATATTAGGCATGGCATTGCTTATTCCGAATATTATTTTACCGAAGAAAGAAAACAATATTATCTTGATTCTGCGTACTATTATTTAAGTAAAGGGATAAAAGAAAATTCTTCAAGCACTTACGGAAACTATTATCTTGGAAGAATTGAAGGAGAAAAGGGAAATTTTAAAGAAGCAATTGACCATTTAAATAAAGCAATTAAACTAGATCCGGACTATTCTAAAGCATATTATGAAATCGCAAAAATTTATAAGAAACAAAACAATTACAATTCAGCTATTTCATCTATAAAGAAAGCAATAAATTATAAAGATGCTGAACCAACCTATCTTGAATTACTAGGGACATTATACTATGAAACAGATTCTGCGAAACAAGCTGTTGAAGTATTAAATAAGTCAATTAAAATTGACAGTCAAAATCCGTATGTGTTTTTTATACTCGGTAATATTTATATATTCAAATTAAATGATCCGAAAAAAGCTCTTCAATATTATAAAAAAGCTGTACAATTAAACCCGGATCTTCCTGACGCCTTGGTAAATTT
>Ga0114931_10001725_pt1 | contig 27741 bp, 21 predicted proteins | sample 2SBtaG_FD_89579 | JGI IMG/M metagenome (GOLD analysis project Ga0114931, IMG submission 89579) | Deep subsurface microbial communities from Kolumbo volcano to uncover new lineages of life (NeLLi) - 2SBTROV14_V59a metaG | ecosystem: Environmental > Aquatic > Marine > Volcanic | place: Kolumbo... | reverse complement strand
GTTTTTCGCTGTGCAGATATTCGGCTACTTCGTAGTCAGAAAATCCGGTGGTTTTCTTGACCGAGGATTTCCATCCTTCCTGCTCACGCGCTTCCAAACTGTGTCCGAAATTCATCATTCCCTTGGTCAGTCCGGTTTCGAGTTCGTGTTCAAGGCGCTTGAAATCTCCCCTGCGGATCATTCCCGTGACGGAATCATAGGGAAACATGATTTCGTGGATGGGGAATCGACGTTCGCGTTGCTCGTCGAAGAGCAACTCCTGACAAAGGATCATTCGCATCGAATCGGCGAATGATAGCATGGCATTTTCCAGGCGTTCGCTTGGTACTAATTTCAGAAAACGCTGCACGGTCTGAGCAGCCGACGATGTGTGCATGGTCGCGATGACCACATGGCCCGTCTCAGAGGCCTGCAGGGCGATTTCGGCTGTTTCTCCGTCGCGAATTTCGCCAATCATGATGACGTCCGGCGCCTGACGGAGGGATGCTCTCAGCGACTGAGCGAAATCAAACTCATCGGATCCCATTTCCCGCTGGGTAACGAGTGATGCCAGATTGACGGGAAGAATGTATTCGATCGGGTCTTCGAACGTGATAATGTGTTCCCTCCGACGTTCTGCCCTCGCCTTTATCAGCGAGGCAATGGTGGTTGACTTACCTGATCCGGTGGCTCCACAAATCAAAAAGAGACCATTTTCAGCTTCTAAATAGGCTTTGAGAGCTTGGGGAGGCAAGGAAACCTGTTGGGGACTTGGAATTTCGTTGGGCAACAGCCTCATCACCCAGCGGAGGCGCCCCCGGGTCACCAGTTTGTTGACTCTGAACCGGAGCGGTCCCAACTGCATGGCATAATCCACACAACCAGGCTTTACCTCCAGGGGCTGCTCCGGTTGATAAATGAAGGAATCCACCACCATCTCGCCATTGTGCCGGTAGATCAGTTGCTCATAGGGCGTGACATAGAAATCACTGATACTGAATTCTCGAGCGAGGTGGAGAATTCGGTTTCCCAGAGGGCTTCTTTCTGTGAGACTTTCCATATTGATTGTTCGAGGGAGTTCAACTCCGTATTTCAACCCGGGTGGCTGAAATCAGCCGGAACCGCCATCTGATGAGATGACCGCACAGGGGCCATGCGCGGGAGACCCGCATCAAAGGCAGAAATCTTCGAATTTTTCATACAAAATTTCACAAGGGTTGAAGGGCGTAAAATGTCGACAAAACATAAATACCATAAAAACAATAATTCGACAAGTCAATTTGTTTAAAAATATTGAAATTTATTGTTGAATATTAATTGATATTGATTATATTAACTATGGAAATTATTAAAACCGATATAATCTATGATGAAAAACCAACTTCTTGTTACATTGCTTTCATTCGGGCTCAGCTGTGTTGCATCAGTCTGTCAGGCTCAAATGGGCTCACAATTCGCCATGCAAAACTCTCCGGAGTATGAAATGGCCGCCAGACCGCTCCGTAGCGCGCCTCAACGACAGTACAATTTCTCCAAAGCCGTTTTGAGCGATATCATGCGTCTCATGGCTGAGGATGCCGGCATCGGCTTCTTTGGACTTCCGGAGGATGGCGATGGAGGCGAGCGAATGGTGACATTCACGATTAAGGCCAGTCCGTTTTCTGCTTTGGAGACTCTGGCAAAGGCCAACGGCATTTCACTAATCTACGACAGCGGAATCTGGTATCTCCGTCCCGCCAACGACAGTGAGCTGATCGGTCGGATCTATGAAATCAACTACAATGCCCAGGAGTTGGTCACCAAAAACAACCAAAGCAGCGCCACTGGCAACAACGGTGGGGGGCAGACCGTAGGCGCGAGCAGTGCCGGCCTCAACCTTCAGGGATCTCCCGATTTTTTCGTCACGGAACCCAGTCGTCTCCTCGACGACATTCGGAGTATTCTGGACTTGGGAACGACCGGAAGTTCAGCGACAATCGCTCCCGCTGCATCAGTGGACAATGTGAACCAACTGTCTCTCCGTGGTTTTCAGACCCAGCCCAATGTGGTGGCTCCATCCACTCAGTCACGATCCGACACCAGTGGCGACGGCAGCGGCGGCAACCCCTCCAAAGTCATTTGGAACAGTGATTCCAATTCCCTCTATGTCGTAGCGACACGGCAACAACATCAATGGATTGAGGCCTACCTGGCGTCCGCCGATAAACCTCAACCCATGGTGGCCGTGGAAGTGAAATTCCTTGAGATCGGAAAAAATCCGAAGTCGGAAATTGGAGTTGATTGGAGTGGTGTTCTGGGCGAGAAGGGCATTGGCGCCAATCTCACCGATGCCACCGGCCCCATCAACCTGGCTAGCATCGGAAGCTATTCTCTGCCAACGGCGATTCTCAGTTACAACGATTTGAATATCACGCTTCGGGCCCTCTACCAGGACAGCCGCACCCGCTCGGTATCCTACCCCCGCATGGTGACGCTGGATAACCGGGAAGTATCCTTTCGCAGCGTTGTGAACCAACCCGTGCTCGGGTCCAGCTCAAGCACCAGTCTTGGCGCGGGCGCCACCCAGACATCAGCTGTCGAATACATCCCGATCGGCACGGTTATCAATGTTTTACCGAAAGTTATGTCCGGTTCCCAGGTGCTGCTCAATGTATCGGTGACGGTATCTGACATCGTTGGAACTGAAATCATTGACGGGAACCCCTTCCCCATTGCCACCTCCCGCGTTTACACGGCTCCTCTGACCGTCAAAAGCGGATACACCGTGGCCATCAGTGGACTTGATTCAGCTCGGACAGAGTTTGCCGAACAAGGCGTGCCCATTCTCGGGAAGCTCCCGATTCTTGGAGAAGCTTTCAAAAGCCGCAGCAAAAACAGATCCCGTAAGCACCTCATGATGCTGATTACTCCGGTTGTCCTGAACACCGGAACCGAGGGAGTGACCAAGAGGCCCATCAGTGATCGCCGCCCCACTAATTACGGTGGAAAAGAAATCGTCGGAGAAGCTCCCATGTCGCTTCACCGGGATTTTGCTGAACATTCCCGGTATCGAGGAAAGAAACGTTTGATCGCCACTCCCGTCGTTTCCAGCAAGCGGGACAAGGTCGCCAGCGTGAAGAAAGCAAACCAGACCTTCGGCCAAAAACCCACCGAGAAAGAAGTGGCTCCGGTCGAGGCAAAAATCGAGAAAAAGAGTCTCGGTTCCGACTCCACCGTCCTTGCGGCTGTAACCAACGACACCATCCGCGTTTCGGATCCGGATCCGCTACCGAATCCAGCGACCACGTCGGCGCCCAGGCTGATTGCCAAACCCGCCGCGGTCATCCCCGAACCGCCGAAGGCCCCGGTGTCAACAAAGAAGGTAACTCCCGATTCCAGGCCCGCCTCGAAACAGGTCGAAAAAGCTGCTCCCAAAGTTGCGGATACTCCTCCAAAATCTCCGGCGAAAAAGGTAGATTTGAAGAAAGATGCCCCCACCGCATCTTCCTCCAAACTGAGTCAAATTGAAGCTGGACTCACCGGACTGCAAGGTAAACTGAAAAGGATTCCAAAAGGAGATTCCAAGCTTTCTCCCGATGACGGTCAACTCGTCAAAAATGTCTACAATGAAAGCAAGCGCCTACTCGCCGAGATCGACAAAACTCGTGGCGACAAAAGCACTCCCCTTCAGGGTGATCTGGGCGACGCCTGGTGGGGTCTCATTCAGGTGAAAACTCAGGCCTTCAAATTAAGCAAGCGCTCCCCGGAAAGTCTCGCGATTAATCTGGGATCAGATAACAAGGACAACTCCGGTGACCTGAAAAAGTAAGCCCACAAAATAGAGAAGAATTTTCCCCACTTGATACAGACTCCGGACCGGAGCCTGAACACGCGGAAACACTGGCGGGATTATTGATAAGAAAGATTTTCCCACGGGGAAATACAAGAAGTTGATGGCCGTCCCGCGAAACTGCATCGCGGGGCGGTCCTCTTTTTATCGGACCACAAAGTGGCCCGGTTTTTTTTGATGATTTATCCATTCATCCCTGTAATTTGGGAGTAGGCTGCCGGAGATGTCCCGATTGCTGAACTCCGAAGATCACTCTCACCCGCCCCGCCCAACGCAGCACCCCGGTCAAGTCTCCCCCGCTACCGGTTTGCTGAAAGAAAACGTCCTGTTCCTGCTCGGGTTAGCCGGAATGATGTGGGGCCTCGAAGTCATCAATTATTTCCTTTTCGGGTATCTCGACAATTTCGGCATCAGACCGCGCAACCTCTTCGGATTGCCAGGAATCGTGACAGCACCCTTTGTGCATCTGAACTTCCGTCATCTGTTTTCCAATACATTCCCCTTTCTGATTCTGGGATTTCTGGTGCTTCTGGCGGGCAGAAAAGTGTTTGTCCAGGTATCCGTTTTTGTCATCCTGACAGGCGGGTTCGCCCTCTGGTTGTTCGGGCCGACGGGGACCAATCATATCGGTTCCAGCCTGTTGATTTTCGGTTACCTGGGATTCCTGCTGGCCAGGGGGATCTTTGAAAAATCCGGCTTTTGGCTCGCCATTTCTTTCACCATTCTGATTCTCTATGGCGGGATGTTGTTCGGTGTCTTACCCGGTCAACCCGGGATTTCGTGGCAGGGTCATCTCCTTGGATTCATGTCGGGCATACTGGCCGCCCGCATTCTTTTCCTGAAAACCACCCCTGTCTATTGATCCGGTCCAAACTCCCGGATCGCCTCCAGAAACGATTCCAGGTAACGCTCCGCCTTCACCTTTCCCACTCCCCGGATGCGCATGGCCTGTTCGGTGGTGGTGGGGCGCAGACGGGTGAAAAATTCCAGGACCTGATTACTGAAAACCACGTAGTGAGGAATGCCCCCCGCTTCTTTGGCAACTCGCTTTCGGACGTCCTCCAGGATTTGATACAACTCCTCGTTAAAAGCCAGATCTTCCAACTCGATCAGATCCTTCCTGTCCTTGGAAGGGCTTCGGCTGGACTTGGAGGATTTCTTTTTCACAAGGCGATCTCTATCCGGCCATTCCAATCGAAAATCGCGATTCCCTTTCATCACTTCGCTTCCCCTTCGCGTTAAAGTGAGAAGCGGGTAGGGAGTTTTTCGGGTAATCAACAGCCCGCCATTCTCCAATTGCTCCAGTAGGGCAAACACATACGCCGATCCCAGATCCTTCATCAGTCCGAAGGTGGAAAGCTGATCCAGTCGGGAGGATACCAAGTCCTTGGATCGGCTTCCCATCAACATTTGAACAATTTTCCCCTTCCCGAATCGTGGTTCCCATTCACCGTTACCGAGCCGCTTGGACGCCCGGGCCACACCGCTGAGGGCCTTCCGCACCGCCAGGAATTCCTCGTCCGTGGCTTCGCGCCTTTCTCCCGCCCATCCTCCGATGCAATTGTCACAGGTGCCGCAATTGGCCCCGTCTTTCTCCCCGAAATAATTGAGAATCCATGCTTGTCGGCAGGTGGTCTCATCATAGCAGAACCGAATCATGGCATCCAGCTTGGCCCGATCACGCTCTTCTTTTTCAGCCAATGCCTCCCGATCAATCTCCAGATCTTCCGGCTCCAATGCCTCATTGACCAGCCGGGTTCCTCGAATCCGTTGGCCGGGAATATCAAATCGATCAATGTGCCTTGCCCTCACCAGATGAGAGATCGCACTGCTCACCTGCATGGTATTTTTCACATTAATGGCTCCGGCCAGGTCCTTGATGCCCATGGAGATTTCTCCTTCCATTCCGGAAAACTGCCGCAGGGCGCGGTAGAGATCGACAATCACTTCGTAGCTCGGATTGTTGCCTTCGATGAAAAATTCCTGGGTCCGGGTGTCCGCATAATTAAAAAGCAGATCGCATCTGGCAGGTTCACCATCCCGCCCCGCCCGGCCCGCTTCCTGATAGTAGGCTTCGACGCTGCCCGGCACGTCGAAGTGGGCCACGAAACGAACATCCGAGCGGTCTATTCCCATCCCGAAAGCATTGGTCGCCACTGCCACATCCCGACTTCGGTCCAGAAAAGCATTTTGCGCCCAGGTGCGGTCCTTATCATCCATCCCTCCGTGATACGCCACCACCTTTTTCCCCAGCGCCGCCAGTGATGTGCTGACCTCCTCCACCTTTTTCCGGGTGGAACAATAGACAATTCCCGTCTTCCGCTCCTCAATCAGCTCTTCCAGAATTTCGTATTTCTCCCTATTCCCGCCGCAGTGGGTAATATTCAAACTGAGATTGGGACGCTCAAATCCACTGACCGAAACGAAGGGCTCACGAAGTCGCAGAACCTGCAAAATATCGGAGCGCACCTCGGGGGTGGCCGTCGCGGTGAAAGCCGCCGTCTGAGGTGATCCCAACTTCTGCAATGCCTCGGACAAGCGAAGATAATCCGGTCGGAAATCATGTCCCCACTGACTCAAACAGTGGGCTTCGTCCACGGCAAACAAAGAAATGTGAACCTGGCTGAGCGAGCGGATGAATGCCGCGCTGCGAAACCTTTCCGGGGCGACATAGACCAGCTTAAATTCCCCGTCGGCCAGTCGATTCAGACGATCCGTCTGCTCTGATAAAGTCAAGGTGCTGTTGATCACGGTCGCCGGGACACCTTTTTTCACCAATCCATCCACCTGATCTTTCATCAGGGCGATGAGTGGACTGACCACCAGCGTTACTCCGTCCATCACCATCGCGGGAAGTTGATAGCACAATGATTTGCCCCCGCCCGTGGGCATGACGGCCAGGGTGTCCCGCCTCGCCAGAAGTGAGGAAACCACCCGCTCCTGTCCGGAGAGAAATTCGGAAAAACCGAAATGCGCTTTCAGGGCTTCACGCGGATCCCGAATCAACGGGATCAGTGCTTTTGTTCCTTTGTGGGTCATCCGCACGTCATCTATCGCATCCGAAAACGAAACACGCCATATGAAACTGTCGAATCGATTCACGGAAATTCTTCCGTTTGCAATTTGCATCAGCTGATCCCTACTGTTCCTGCATGGAAGAAATTCGCGTTGCCATTCTGGGACATCGTTTCATGGGGCGGGCTCATTCAAATGCCTGGAGCCAGGTTCCCAAATTTTTTGATTCCCCGTTCAAACCTGTCCTGCGGGTCGCCTGCGGCCGACATGAAACGGAGCTTCGCACTTTCGCCGACCGCTGGGGATGGGAGGAAATCGAAACCGACTGGCGCAAGGTCATTGAACGCGACGACATCGACATCATCGACATCGCTCTTCCCACCCATCTTCATGTGGAGACAGCCATCGCCGCCGCGGAAGCGGGCAAGCATATATTCTGCGAAAAACCCCTGGCCAACAATTCCGACCAGGCCCGGCAAATGTTGGCCGCCGCGGAAAAGGCGGGCATCACCCATTACCTCAACCACAATTATCGCCGTTGTCCGGCCGTCGCCCTGTCGAAAAAAATGATCGACCAGGGTGAGTTGGGGGAACTGTTTCACTGGCGCGGCGCCTACCAGCAAAGTTGGCTGGTCAATCCGGAGCACCCGCTGGACTGGAAATTGCGCAAAGAAACAGCGGAGGCCGGTCCGCTTTGGGATCTCGGATCCCATGCCGTCGATCTGGCTCATCATCTGGTGGGAGATTTCGCCAATATCACCTGCCAGGGAAAACAGTTCATCACCCGCCGACCGCTCGCGGGGGCGCCGGAAAAATCCGGCGACGTCGAAGTGGAATGTGCCGCTCTGATGATGGCGGAATTTCAAAATGGCGCCTTGGCAACCATGGAGACAACTCGCTACGCCACCGGGCAACGCAACCGCCATACCTTCGAACTTTACGGAAGCAAGGGAGCGCTCACCTGGGACATGCAGGATATGAACCGGCTTCAGTTTTTCTCCCAGTCCGACCCGGAGCACCTCGTCGGATTTCGCGACATTCTGGTCACCGAACCGGTTCATCCCTACGTCCACGCCTGGTGGCCTCCAGGCCACATCATCGGATACGAACATCCTTTTGTACATGCCGCGGCGGATTTTCTCCAGGCCATCAAAGAAGGGGCCAAAATACAGCCGGATTTCCGCGAAGGCGTGAAAATCATCGAGGTTCTGGAGGCTGCCCAGAAATCCATGGACAGCGGCAACAGGGTTGAGTGTGCCACCTGACCCTGTTGAATTTCCCCGCTTATTTCAGCGGATTTTCATACCAGGCCACATTGCCGCTGGCCCGGCCCGCATTCAGCAAATCGAGATCGCCGTCCAAATCCATATCCACGGACCGCAGGTCATAGGATTCCTGATCGTCATCCAGCTTGTGGAGAGAAAAATTTCCTTTCCCGTCGTTCTCATACAGCATCACCCATTTGCTGTCGTATCCGCAGGAAGCGGCATCCATGTCGCCGTCCTGATCGAAATCCTGAACGGTCAGGCTGTGGGGCGACCGAATTTCCGGATGGATGTCGTGAATTGTCCAGTGTGGTCCCTCCAGCCAGATCACGCCTACCCCGTGACCCCGGCTGGCGACAAAATCCATGACGCCGTCCCCGTTGACATCAGCGGGCTTGATGCAGGTGGCGCCGACCTGATTCTCGGCAAGAATCACTTTTTCCCAGGGCCCTTTGAGTTTTTCTTTCCCAGGGTTTTTCCAATAGGCAAACCAGTTTCCTTCCGTAAAAGGATCTCCCTTGGCCCCGGTGGCAATTTCCCCCCATCCGTCTCCGTCCACGTCTCCAAATCCGAAATAGTGACTTCCGCCGCGTGCCGTTTTGTCGGCAAAGACATAACGCTCCCACCGCTTGGCATTTTTTGGATCGGCGGGAATTTTGAACCAGGCGATGGAGTCGCCCAGGATACCTTTGGGTTCGAAGTTATTGATGATCAGGTCATTTTTTCCGTCCCTGTCCACATCAGCTTTCAGGATGCAGTGAATTCCCTGAATGTCGGGATCAATCAGCCGGGCGGTCCATTTTCCCCCGGCAGTTCCGGGATTTTCCAACCAGAAAGGGCCGCCCGTGGACAGGCTTCCGGCCCAGTCGGCGTCTCCATCTCCATCCACATCCAGAGTCTCGCTGTGGATGCAGGTGGCGCCGCGGGAATCGAAGCGATAGAGGACCGTCTCTTTCCAATCAGGAGCGGCGAAGCGGCTGACCCGGCCCCGGTAGCTGGTGATCACATCGATCCTGCCGTCACCCGTAAAATCGGCCGCAACCGCCGTGCTGTTTCGCCCCTTCTCCATGACTGTGTGCTTTTTCCAGTCCGCCGAAGTGGCGGTGCTGATGGAACAACAGACAAAAACCGGAAAGATGAAAAAAACGTAAAAAAATTGTTTCATGCTGTTGTGTGTAATGTCTGTAGGTTTCAAATTTGTGTTTTTGGATGAAGTCGAATACCCTCAGGGGGAGATGGTGGCCCATCCATTCTCCCAAATTTTCCTCTCAAAGCAATGACGAATCGTCACCGATTTCCTGATCATATCATTCTGGTAATGGGCCTGTTCCTTCTGGCACCTTTTTCAACCCTTCGATCAGATGACAGCGGAAAGAAACCCGAATTGGGAAAGAAAGTCTGCATTTGGAAACTCAGCGATGCCGACAACACCGTGTATCTGGCTGGCTCGGTGCATTTATTGAGAAAAAGTGACCTCCCGATCCCCTCCGCCTATGAGACGGTATACCGGGACAGCGACCGGGTCATTTTTGAAGTGGACATGAAAGTCATGGAGGATCCCGCGACCCTCCCGAAATTGAGAAAGCTGGGGGTTCTTCCGGAAGGCGACAAACTGGAAAATCACCTCAGCACAAAAACCATGAGTGCTCTCCGGTCCTATTTGAAGACAGTGGGGATTCCGCGGGCCCAACTGGACAGGTCAAAACCCGGAATGGTATTGCTGACCATCAGCACACTGCAAGCCATGAAGATGGGGGCCAGTCCCGAAAACGGTCTGGAGACGCAATTTTACAAGCGTTGCATCGAAGAGAACAAGCCCTCGAGCGGTCTGGAAACAATGGAGTATCAATTGAACATCTTCAACGAGTTAAGCGATGAGGAAGTCGATGCAAAACTGACTGAAACCTTTCATAAAATGGGCGAGGAGGAAGAGACGCTGGAGAAGATGATTGCTTTCTGGAAAAACGGGGAACCGGAAAAGATGGGAAAATTGATCGACAAAGAAATGAAACCTGGATCCCGCTTCCGGAAGCTCCTGTTAACGGATCGGAACAGGAACTGGATACCGGCAATTGAAAAAGCACTCCTGGGAAAGGAAAACACCCTGTTTCTGGTCGGCACAGCCCATTTGACGGGGAACGGCAGTGTGGTGGATCTGCTGCGGGAAAGAGGTTTGAAATTCGAGCAACTAACGATTAGGGAGAGTCCGGCCAGCGCTCCGCGGGAGCAGGAGGCGGTGGAAGCATTTTAACCGGAAGGAGTCGCGGTTTCTCATTCCCTATTTTGTTCACGGTCTTTTAATTCACCAAGCGAACCGAAATCACATTCCATGAACGACCAATCCGATTCTCCGCGGTTGAAATTGTACATCAAACCGGGCTGCCCCTGGTGCATTGATGCCGTGGCCTACCTCAAGCGGGCAGGGTTTGCCTTTGAAGAAATCGACGTGATTCACCATTCGGACCAGTTTGACGAAATGAGGAGAATATCCGGCCAGAGCCGCGCTCCGACGCTGACTCTGGGCGACTTGATGCTGGCCGATTTTGATGTGGACGAGCTGCGGACCTTTTTCGCTGAAAACGGCATCCAACCCTGAATCTCCCCACGGAAAACCGCCGAATCAGCGCAATCCAAGAGTGACATCTGCCTCTTGCGCCTCTTTCAGAAACTCCTCAATTCGCGCGGATCGGGGTACGCCGAGGTGCAGCGCCTTGAAATAATGGTCTCCGCTCTTCTTTGGGTCGGGCTGCTTCCGGGTGGCATACAAGACGGCCAGATTGAAATGGGCGTCCCCGTAATTCGGATCGATGGAAACAGCACTGTCGAAGGCTTGTTCGGCTCGATTCACCAGGCCTTTTTTGCTTGAAACCACTCCCAGACAATTCTGGGCCTTGGCATTTTTGGGATCGTATTTGACTCCCTGTTCCAACTTCACCAAGGCTTCGTCCAGCCGGTTTTCCAGAAAATAAGTACGGCCCAGAAGGTAATTGGCAAGACCGGAGGTGTGATCCAGGGCCAGCGCTTTTTCAAGAAAATTCTCCGCATCGGAATAATTTTTCATCGCTATCTTTAAAATACCCAGATTACACAGGCAGGAAATGCTCCGGGGCCGGAAGTGAAGGTAACGGAGAAAACCCGCCTCTGCTTCCGCGTAGCGACCTTCCTTAAAATCGAGCCGGGCCGATTTATTCACTTGCTCGAGTTCGACGGATATTTTCTGGTTTTTGATCACACCGGTCTGGTTCGGATCATTCCCAGGGGCAATCAAGGTGGCGGAAACGGATCCATCTTCGCCTTTCTTCTTTGCGGAATCCCCCTGGTCGGGAGGACCCGCTTTCTGCTTGCTCACATCAGCGGCCACAGATGAGGCGGCTTCGACCAGTTCCTGAAATTGGGGTTCTTTAAACAGAGATTTTTCCTCCGGGGTCAACTGGGGGCCAGTGGCAATATCAGCCACGATCCCCAGCAGGGCTTCAGAACGCACTCCCACTTTGTCGAGTTGCCGCAAAAGGAGTTTTTTGGCCTCTTTAATTTGTGCCTGGCGGCGGAGTTGTTTCAATACCAGAGAGCGGAGCAGCTCGTTTTCCTGCCTCTCAACCGGGCTGATATTGGCGAGCAACTGCTTTTCCTCCGAGGAAAGGCCATCACTCAGCAGTTGGAGTTTCTTTTGCAGTTGATCAATATTTTTCTGATGCCGGGCGTTATCGGCTACCAGATTGTCACGCTCCATTTTGACCTTGGCAATTTCCGATTTCAACAGGGCAATGTCCGAGTCCTTTTGAGTGTTCAACTCTGACAGACTCGCTGCCAGTTTTTCGGCACGATCGAGTTGTCCGGTCAACTCTGCATTTCGATCCATCAATTCTTTAAGCGCCTTCCCGCCCTTGTCCTCTCCACTGACCACTTCGAGGAGGTTGTCCCTCTCACGCTCCAGTTCGGCCATCCGGGATTTCAGTTTCTTCATTTCTGAACGGCTCTTGTCCACCTCCGCAAGCAGCGCCCTGTTGAGGCTGTCGGACTTTTCCAGCTGATCAAGAGATTCGCGGAGCATTTGCTTGAGCCGTTGTTTTTCCGCTCCGTCGGCGCCCTGTGCCTGTTGACGAAGTTTTTCCACTTCCCGACTCTGGGAAAGAACCCGGTCCCTCAACAATTGCTCGGTCTTCTCTTTATTTTCCACTTTCTTGCGAAGATCCAGGTTTTCCTTCATCAGTTGGGAAATCAGGCTGTCTTTGCGTTTCAAGTCATCATAGAGGCTGCTTGAAACCTCGCCGACAATCGAGGAGGGCGTCTTGACCTGACCCTGACCGAGGCGCGGGAGCGTCTGGCTCGAACCATCGTCATTCCAGCTTGGCAAAGCAAGCTCGGTGTCAGGCTCGGCGATTTCTACTTCCCGGGAACGGGCCCCATTGCCCACAGGCGACGAACCCGCGGATTGAGCCGCTGGCTGACCGGGGGGCGGCGGATTCCGCATCTTGTATTTCAGTTCGTCTCTTTTGTCCTCAATGAGACGCCTCCGTTCCCTGACGATATCAGGCTGAAAATCCGGAAAGCTCTGGGCCAGTTGCAAATACAGCGGCTGTGCCTCGTTGAGTTTGTTGAGGGATTCGAGGTATTTTCCCTTTTCTTCCAGTTCCTGAGACGTTCGCACCAGAAGAAAAGCCCGGTACCAAAGATTATTCGGATCCACGTTTTCCTGACCATGGACCCAGAGACCACACAGCAAGCCCACGATAGCCACACAGGCAGCTAGCGGCCTTCGAAAAAAAAGCCCGGTGGAGAATCTCATGTAACTGTTTCCGTTCGGGGGAGCACTTGTCCCATGTGTCTTCGTGTGACCACTCCCCGGATCGCAAAGATGCAATGAAAACCCGTCCACGCCAAGCGGAAAATTCGCTTTCATGGGGATTGGCAAAGAGAGATGAAAGACAGGATTCTCCCCTCCAACTGACCAAATTTGCACAATGCAGTCCCTTCTGCCGACGCCTGATTCTGATTTGATCTTCGCTTTAACGATGGAAAAGTAGGATTTTGCAATGAGAGCAGTTAACAGTCAGGTACTCGTGCTCAACCGTCTTTGGCAGCCGGTTCATATTTGTTGTGCCCGCCGGGCCTTTTCCCTACTTTTCCTGGAGCACGCAGAGGTGGTTCATACGGATGCAGGGTCAAATTTTTACACTCATGATATAGAATCATGGATGCTTTTGTCGAAAAACGCGGGAGAAAAGGAGTTGGTTCGCACGGTTTCCCACCAGTTTTTGGTCCCGGCAATTATTGTGCTGAAAGTTTTTGACCGTCTCCCGAAGCAGGACATCAAGTTCACCCGTCAGAACGTGTTCGAGCGGGACCGCTATACCTGCCAGTATTGCAGCACGCGCTTTGAAGCCAAAGAGTTGAACATCGACCACGTCATACCAAGGGATAAGGGCGGAAAATCAAGTTGGGAAAACGTAGTGTGTTCCTGCATCAAATGTAATTCCCGCAAGGCGAACCATCTGCCATCCCAGGTGAACATGTTCCCGATCCGGGAACCCCGGGCGCCCAAATGGCGGCCTCTTTTTGGAACCGGCCCCAATCGTCCCGCCCGAATGGCTCACGAAAGCTGGAGACATTTCATCGATCCGTCTCCTTCTCAGGTTCTGGTGTCCGGTTGATGACGATGTCCCATCACTTTTTCCCTTTGGACTTTTTCGCGTAATCTTCCACGGCCCGTCCCCGGAGAACCTTCGAATCTTCCAGAACCAGAGATATCTCACCTTTGGTCTTGGTGGTCAGTTCATTCATCATGTCGAAGGCGTCCGTTGCCATCAGACTGATGCAGTTGATTCTGGCCTTGCTTTTCCTCTGGTTGTATTCCAACAAATCTTCAACCAGGGGCTTGTCATCCGGATTCTCGAAGACTGCCCCGTCCGTCATGAAAAATATCAAATCCGGGGAGAGGTTCATCGCCATTTTCAGCGGCGAACGCCAGTCGGTACCGTAGTCCATCCGCACGTCATCAATCTGCTGCAGCGACTGCCTGATTTGTTTGGGGGTGACCCTGATCATGGGCGCCCGGGGAAGTTCATCGGGGTTGCCGTCTTTGTAGGACCAGAAGTTTCTGGCGTTTTTTTCGTGCCAGTTGGCCCTGTCAACAGCCTGACCGGCAAACCACGCCGGACCGTTGAAGAAAATGATCTGATAATAAACTCCCAGGGGAAGGGCACTGATTGATTTTTTAAGCTCTTCCTTCATCAAATCAAATCTTCTCTTCCCGGAACTTCCCGCCTTTTTCATCGACGCGGAGGCATCCACCACAAACACGATTTTCTTCGCTTTGGCCCGTGAACCAAAAAAAGATACCAAACCACCTCCCCTCCCGCCAAAATCCACGCTGGGACCAAATCCAGCATTCATGCCGACGGGCCCGGCCATCACACCACTGGCGTCCATCTCGGGCATGGCAATGGGCAATTCCGAAATTGATGAAACGGCTTCCATTCGACTCGCCGCGGCCGGGGAGGACTCGGAAGGTGTCCGTTTTCGCTCCTTGCGAACAATCTCCTCCCGCTCGGAAGCTGGAGCCCTGGTGACAATCCGCGGAGGGACGGGCGGCGGGCCCGTCACTATCCAGAAGGCCAGTAAAATAATGAGAACCACATGAATACCCAGCGCCACATACAGCGAAGAAAGTTGCTCTTTCCGCTCTGATTCTCTCTCCGCGGCTTTGATCAACTCACTGGAACCCACCACACGAAGCACGGAGCTTTTGTCTGGTTCCGGCTCCTCTTCATTCTTTGTTCCCTCTTCACCCTCCGTTACTTCTTTCTCTTCCGCTTCCTCCAGCAGTTCCTCTCCCGTTTCCGATTCTCCCGTTTCCGCCGGAGGCTGGGAAACGGCGGCGGGCACCACTTCGATTCCTTCGGGTGGCCCGGCTGCGGCGGGCACCACTTCGATTTGAGTCGGCGCCACCGCGGCGGGCACCACCTCGATTCGAGAATGCGTATTCTCCTCTCCCGGCAAGGCGTCAGGCAACAATACAGCGAGTCTCTTCTCAAACTCAAAATCCCGCAATCCGGGACTCAGCGAAACAGCAGACTGATAAAGCCCCGCCGCCCTTTCCGCATTGCCTTCGGTCAGACAAATGGAGGCAGCCGCTCGTCGGGCCAGCGCGCTGGTGGGATTTTCCACAAGGTATTGGTGGAGAATTGTCTCCCAGTTTCCTGTCAGCGCAGCGTCTCCTGAAAATCTCAGGGCCTCCCGCAATTCTTCTTCGCTCCGGGGAACCCCGAGCCCTTCTGAAACCACTTTCGCCGCCTCCTTTGCCGCCCCCCGGCTCACCAGTTTCCGGCATAATTCCAGTCGAATCCCCCAGTCTCCCGGAGACTCTCGCACGGCAGAATATAGAAGTTTTTCGGCAGGATTCATGAGTTCAACGATCACCGGGTCACGGCGGAACTGCGCCACGACAAAATCTTCGGCTTGCAAAAGTCACTGGGTTTTGTTTGTATCATTGCATCCTTCTTTCGTAAATCACTCAACAACAGACAGCCAAAGTAGACCAAAGCGGAGGAGACATCACATGAAAACAGTCAATTCAATTCTGGCAGCGGCCTGCCTGGCTTCCCTGTTTACCGTTGGATGCGGTAAAAAGGATGAAAATCATCCAAAAGAAACTCAATCAATGACCGTTCACCAGGAAAATTTCGGAGAGATTGACGGGGAAAAAATCAAAATTTTCACCCTGACAAATGACAATCACATGACGGTGAAAATCACCAACTATGGGGGGATCGTTGTGGCGATCGAAGTGCCTGATCGCAAAGGAAAAATTCAGGATGTCTGTTTGGGATTTGATACTCTGGCTGAGTACAGGGAAAAAAGCCCCTACTTTGGGGCCATCGTTGGGCGCTATGCCAATCGAATTGCCAAAGGAAAATTTACTCTGGACGGCAAGGAATACACGCTGGCGACGAACGATGGTCCCAATCATCTTCACGGGGGAGAAAAAGGCTTCGACAAAAAAATCTGGAAAGCCAAAGCCGGACCCGGCAATCAGTTGACTCTGACCTTGACCAGCCCGGACGGCGATCAGCACTATCCCGGAACTTTGTCCGTAAGAGTCATCTACACCCTTGACGACGACAACGGTCTTCAAATCGATTACCAAGCCAGGACTGACAAACCCACCGTCCTCAATTTAACCAATCACACCTACTTTAATCTGGCTGGACAGGGCGAGGGAACCATTCTGGACCATCTTCTGGAAATCGAAGCGGACCGCTACACTCCCATTGACGCGACGGCCATTCCGCTGGGTCCACTGGCCCCGGTAAAAGGAACGCCCTTTGATTTCCGAAAGGCCAGTGCCATCGGCGCCCGGATCGGAGAGAATAATGAACAATTGAAAAACGGACTTGGTTACGATCACAACTTCGTTATCAAGGACAGCCGGGACAGCAAACTTCGCCACGTGGCAACAGTCACCGACCCGAAGTCCGGTCGACGTCTCGAGGTGGAATCCACCGAGCCTGGATTGCAATTTTACTGCGGCAACTACCTGGACGGAGTCATCGGCAAGAAGGGAAAGAAATACGTTCACCGCGGCGCATTTTGTCTGGAGGCGCAAACCTTTCCTGATTCACCAAATCATAAGAATTACCCTTCCCCGGTGCTGCGTCCGGGCAAAACCTACAGGCAAACCACCATTTACCGCTTTGCGACGACAAAGTGATCACGCCATTACGCCATTACGCCATTACGCCATTGCCCCCCTCACTTCTTTTCGGAAAAAAAGTCCCGCAGAACCCGCTTAAAAACCGGTCGCTTGAACTTTGGAACCCATTTCAGTTGAAACTCGGAAGGGTAAATCCATTTGTATTCCGAAAATTCCCTCACATGCGCGTCCAGCCGGATGTCGCGCTTTTTACCAAAAAAATCACAGAGAAAATAGGTCTGTTCCTGCCCGCAATATAGGCCCTTCTTCAAATGACCTCTGGGGAATTTGTAACGATATCCCGTGCGGCAGGCAACAATCCTGTATTTTTCCGGCGACACACCCACTTCTTCCTCCGTCTCCCGGTAAAGCGCCGCAATTAAATCCTCCCCATCGTCGACCCCGCCCTGGGGAAACTGCCAACTTCCAGGATGGTCCACCCTCATCCCAATCAGGACTTTTTCACTTTTCGGTTTCCGTAGTATCGCAGCTACATTCGGTCGATATGATCCCATCGTTCTATCTGTGTCTAATGTGAAATTTTGTCTGATGTGAAAAAATGATTTCCCTGTCGGCGCCGACACGGGCCACAACTTACAGTATTCAAATGACATCACAGCATCAATTTCGAAAAGAGAAAGCCATTTCCCGCTGGATGGTTTTGGTTACCATGGCCGCGATGGCGGGAATTATCGGCTGGGTCGTCTTTGAATCCACTCCGTCGCGGGTCGTCCGGAAAAAGCAGGCGGCCTTTCTCCAGGGGGTCGAAAGACGCAGCGGGTCCAGGGTTTCGAGACTGGTGGCGGAAGATTACGGTGATCGATGGAAATTTTCCCGGAATGATTTGGTCGAAACGCTTCTGGACGGGGGTCACCAGTTTATTGCCTTAGTGGTGAAAGGTGAGGAAAGCGGCTTTGATCAAAGCGGAAAGACGGTCACCATCGAAATGAAGCTCGTCCTGAGCGGCAAACCGTTGGGAATTTTCGGAAACGAAATCACCCGCCGAATCAATTCCCTGAAAGAGCCTTTCACATTCACCTGGGAAAAAAAGAGCTTTCTCCCCTCCAGTTGGCGGCTCATAAAAATAGACAATCCCGGTCTTCCCGTCCACCTCTATGGCTACAAACCGGGCCTCCTGCAAAGAATGAAAGAAAATTTTTGATTTTTTTTCATCAGACATCATCCGAATGGTTCCCTGTCCGTCCCGCCTCAATTATCCACAAATCCGGGCAGACAAACAGCCCTCGGTGAGCTACCCTTTCTCCATGAAATCAATCTTCTCCCTGGCAATTGTCGCCCTCTCTTTACTCAGCAGTTTCAACGCCCAACTCTTCGCCCAGAATCAGGGTGGCAGCGGGAATACTGAATCCCCCGGCCTCCAGGGATTCTGGGAAATTGAACTTTCGGGCGGCCGATTCGTCGCCCGACTTGATAAAATCACATCCGTCAGTCAACACGAATACCTGATCGACGGCGCAATCAAAGTTTACGAGTGCACCGTGGACACCGACGGCCCACAGGTGGCTCGCTTTTACTATATCGAACCGGTCACCGACAATTCATCCCTGACTACCGGAAGCGCCACCATCAACCGGCTCAAAGGAATTGCCAACAAAGTAACCAACAAAACCGGGATGGGGGAGGTGGACACCATCGTCACGAAACACTATCCCGAAACCACTCATGCCAAAACCAGTGAATACCGCCTGAAACACAAAGAGACAGTTTCCCAGATATACGATCACTGCCACCGGGTCTGGGCGGAAGAACGGGGGCGTGGGAAGGCCAACAAACTGACCATTAAAGAGGGTTAGGAGGAAGACCAAACAGGGTTCAGTTTCCATTTCAATCCATGAAATACCGTAAAATCCCGCACACCGATCTGGAGGTCAGCCTCATTGGTCTCGGCACCATGACCTGGGGCGAACAAAACACGGAAGCCGAGGGGCACCAGCAAATGGACTGCGCCCTCGACTCAGGCGTCAATCTCTTCGACGTCGCCGAGATGTATCCCGTCCCGCCGAGAGCGGAAACCTGCCACGAAACGGAGCGGATCATCGGAACCTGGTTCGCCGCCACCGGGAACAGGGACAAGGTCATCCTTGCCACTAAAGTCGCCGGACCCGGTTCCCACGTTCAGCACATTCGCAACGGTGGGGGCCTCAACCGGGAAAACATCGAAGCGGCTCTCGAAGGCAGCCTTCGCCGTCTGCAAACGGATTACGTTGACCTCTATCAACTCCACTGGCCCGACCGACCGGTGCCGATCTTCGGAGGTCGGGATTATTCTCACCCCGCCCACGACGATTCCGTGCCGCTGGAGGAGACGCTCACCATACTGGCTGATCTGCAAAAGTCGGGAAAAGTCCGCTACATCGGAGTGTCCAACGAAACCCCCTGGGGCACCATGAAGTATCTTCAACTCGCTGAAAGCAAGGGGCTTCCCAGGATGGCCACCATTCAAAATTCCTACAATTTGATCAATCGATGTTTCGACGGCGGCTTATCCGAAATCTGCTACCGAGAAGGCCTCCGTCTCCTGGCCTACTCGCCGTTGGCATTTGGAAAATTGTCCGGAAAATACCTGAACGGTGCCCGGCCTGAAAATGCCCGGGTGACCCTGTGGGAGCGTTTTTCCCGCTACAACGGCCCCAACTCTGACGCGGCCATCGCCGAATACGTTCGCATTGCCAACGAGGCGGGGATCGATCCGGCTCAAATGGCTCTGGCCTGGATCAACAGTCGGCGGCATGTAGCCAGCAACCTCGTCGGAGCAACCACCATGGAGCAGTTGCGCTCCAACATTGCGAGCGTGGATCTGGAATTGCCCGGCGAAGTCCGAAAGGCCATTGACACGGTTCATCATCGTTTCCCCAATCCCTGTCCGTGACTGGCGCGATTCCATCCGTTTACTCTTTCAGAATCAGGCGTAAGTTTCCCCGGCTTATGAGAAGCATCCTGCCTCCATTTTTCACGTTTGCGTTTGTCGGTACCCTGGCGGTGGTCACTGTGGGCACGGCTGATGTGGATGACGGGTTCCGTGTTTTCACTGATAAAAAGGGACAGAAGATCGAGGCGGTTCTTCTGGCAGTGGCCCCGGATTGGAAAATGATGAAAATCCGTCGAAAAGACGGAAAAGTATTTGCTACGGAAATCGTCAAGCTCAGTCTGGACGATCAACAGTTCGTCAAAGACTGGATCAAAAAGCAACCGGCGAAAACCGACTATCGCCTGGATATATCGGTGGACAGGAAGCTCATCGGAACCAGAAAAGAGAAGTCGCAATCGGGAACTTACAACTACGAAACCAAAACTTATCAGGCGGAGATCACCGTAAAAAATCTTTCACGCGAAATTCTGCCTTCCCCCGTTCTGTCTTACGTTCTGCTGCGCAAGGAAGGTGTCCGTTTTTACAAGGACTCGGAAGGTGCAAGGAGTTATTCAATAAGTCCGGATGAGGAGGTCAAAGACCCCGTAACCATTTGGGGAAAAGAGACAGGCCAGGACCTGGCTTACAACAGGGAAACCGTCATCACGACCAAGCCCGTCGAAATCGATCAACTGACGTCTGGATCCAGCGAGCTTGCCTATCACGACCTGTTCCTGGGTGTCATGGTTCAGGTGAGGACGCAACAAGGTGACCTGCTCGTGGAATATCCTCCCGCCGGAACTTCCTCCAATCTGGTGGGAATCACTTGGGATGACGCCCTTACATTCCCACGTGATCCTTCCGACAATCCTGATCAACCCGGGCCTGACGGGGCGAATCAGGCAATGGCGAAAGGTCCGTCCACCCACTCCCTTCAAAAGGGGGACAACATTGCAGGGCCGGTTGATCTGGAGAAAATGCCCATCACCCTCAAAGGGCACGTCGAGCCGTCCTCGTCCTCTGGAAATGGAACCATTATCGCTGTCGGAGGAAAGAAAATCGGCCTGGCACTCCTGATGCAGAATGGTGAACTGGTGGGCCTTCAGGTGAGCGATTCCAGACGGGCTCTGGTCAAAGCTCGACCTCCACTGGGGGAATTTGACGTAAGACTTGACCTGAGTGAATCCAGTTTAAAACTCTCAATTGACGGGCGGCAGGTGGCCATGAATGATTCACTCGGTTTGTTCAGGCGATCCCGTCGGGCGGGAATCGAAGTCGGATTCGACAAAATCCCCATGGTATCCGAAGAAGAAGAGCCTTTCGCTTTCCCAGGAAAATTGGAAGATGTCTCGGTCATCATAGGGCCTTAAGAGACTGTGATCCTCAGTCTCAAGGCCACCGTGGGGCGCCAGTCTGCCACAGTTCATCCGAAAAGGGAACCGCCCATCAAATAACCTCTTGCAGCTTTGGTATTCCCGCGTTTGGTCCGGCATCGAGCACCATGAGTAACAGCAGTCACCTTTCAAGTTTTCAAATCGCCGTTCTCTCCGGCGACGGCATTGGTCCCGAAGTCATGAACGAGGCCCGAAGGGTGCTTGACCGGGTCTCGGCGGTTTATGGAATTTCACTTCAATACCGCGAAAAACTGGTGGGCGGCATCGCCTGTGATGAATGTGGTTCACCACTTCCGGATGACACGGTTTCCGCATGTGAAAGTTCCGATGCGATTCTGTTCGGCTCAGTGGGCGGTCCAAAATGGGAGACGCTTCCCCCCGATCAACAACCGGAGCGCGGCGCTCTGCTTCCCATTCGGAAACACTTCGGCCTTTTTGCCAACCTCCGCCCCGCGATCTGCCTGGCGGCACTGACTCACGCTTCTCCGGTAAAAGAAGAACGCATCCGGGGCGGGTTTGACGTTCTCTGCGTCCGGGAACTCACCGGCGGAATTTATTTTGGACAACCCAAAGGAATCGAGGAGCGCGACGGTGAAAAAGTGGCCGTTGACACCATGATCTATCGTCGTGGCGAGGTGGAACGCATCGCCCGTGTCGCCTTTTCGGCAGCGGAAAAGCGAGGAGGGAAACTGACCTCCATCGACAAAGCCAATGTCCTGCAAAACGGCCTCCTCTGGCGTGAAGTCGTGGAAGAAGTCGCCCAAAGCTACCCGAAGGTGACTCTCGATCATCTCTACGTGGACAATGCCGCTATGCAGTTGATTTCCCGTCCATCTGATTTTGATGTCGTTCTGGCTCCGAATCTTTTCGGAGACATTCTCAGCGATGAAATGGCGATGATCGCCGGGTCACTCGGTATGCTGTCCAGTGCCAGTCTCGGCGATAGCAACGGCGACGGTCTATACTTTGGACTCTACGAACCCAGCGGTGGCAGCGCGCCGGATATTGCCGGAAAAGGAATTGCCAATCCCATTGCCCAGATTCTTTCCGCTGCCATGATGCTTCGCTTTTCCTTCGGATCAACTGAAGCCGCCGCCTCCATCGATCAGGCCGTCAAACAGGCCATAGACGACGGTCTGCGCACGGCCGACATTTTCACCGGTTCCGGCGATCAAAAACGGGTCGGCACAGTTGAAATGGGAGAGGCCATCGCAGAGAGGATCACCTGAAATAAATCAAAATCGTGGACCTGGAATCCTTTTGACAGGCCGCGCCATATCTCTCAATTCCGGCTCTGGACAAACTCGAAAAGAACCATTTCAATGGCCTCGCTCGTCGGAACCAGTCGGTATTCGATTTGATGTCGGGCACACATGGTTCTGACCACGCCAAGATGGGTGTTCAGACGATCCAGATATCCTGATCTTGCCATGGCCGGATCGATAAAAAGATTCCGTCCCGTTTCGCTATCCAGGAAATGGGTTGCCTTCTCAAAGGAGAAATCGATCTCCTGACGATCCAGTATTTGAAACACAACCACCTCGTGCCCGGCTGCGGCAAGGTATCCGATCTGCTGCTCCAGCAATTCCGTCGGGGCCAGCAAATCCGACAACAGAAAAATCATGCTGCGCTTTCGGACCAGTTCATGAAGCCCTTTCATCGCCGCGACCAGATCAGTCCCCCTGCCGGAGGGCGCCTTTTCCAACTGCAACATCAGTCTGCGTAATTGTCCCGGTCGATTCCGCGCCGGAATGTGTTGATCGATTTTCTGGTCAAAGGTGGTCAAGCCAACGGCATCGCCCTGCTGGATTAAAAAGCGGGCCAGCGTTGCGGCAAAAGTTTCCGAATAATCCGCCTTGGAATAGCCATCCGACCCGAAACACATTGACTTGCTGCGGTCCACCACAAAATGGGCGCGAAGATTAGTTTCATCCTCAAATTTCTTGATAAAGGCCCTGTCATTTCGTGCCATGACTTTCCAGTCGATAAATCTGGGATCATCGCCTTTGGTGTAGGGCCGGTATTCGCTGAACTCGACCGAGAAACCGTGATAGGGCGATTTGTGAAGCCCCTTCAAAAAGCCCTCCATGACCATGCGGGCACGAAGTTCCAAAGATTTCACGCGCATGAGCGCGGCGGGATCGATGAAAGTTTTCAGCTTCAAACGGGAGGTTTTCAGTTGGGCACGGTGGACTATTCGAATTCAATACGGGAAACTTCAAACTCCTTCTCCAGTCATGCTGATCAGTTCTTCGATCACGTCTTCCACGGTGATCCCTTCTGCCTCCGCCCGATAGTTTACCAAAATTCGATGCCTCAAAACCGGACCGGCCAATGTGCGGATATCGTCAAATGTCACATGGGAACGGCCCTCCAACAGGGCTCTGGTTTTTGCTCCCAGAACCAGACTTTGGCCGGCACGGGTCCCGGCTCCCCAATTGATCCACTCCCGAATGTATTCACTGGCCTGGCCCTGGACGGGACGAGAATTTGCCGCAAGCCGAACGGCGTAGCGAACCACTTCCTCGGCAATGGGCACTCGCCGGACAAGCTGATGGCATTTGATCAAATCCTCTCCGGAAAACAGTCTCTCCACTTCCTCCGGGCCCGAGCCGGTCGTCTGCGAAACCACCGCAACTTCGTCGTCCTCGTCGAGGTAGTCGATGACGATATTGAACATAAAACGATCGAGTTGGGCCTCGGGCAGCGGATAGGTTCCCTCCATTTCGATGGGGTTCTGCGTTGCCAAAACAAAAAAGGGTTTCCGCAACGGCAGGCTCTGTCCGGCAACTGAGACCTGCTTTTCCTGCATGGCTTCCAGTAAAGCGGCCTGAGTTTTCGGCGGGGTCCGGTTAATCTCGTCAGCCAGAATCAAATTGGAAAAAATTGGCCCCTTGCTGAAAACCAATTCCCGCCGCCCATCAGATGTTTCTTCCAGAATTTCCGTTCCGGTGATGTCGGATGGCATCAAATCCGGGGTAAACTGGATTCGGTGAAATGACAGATCAAAGATTTGCCCCAGAGTGCTGACAAGGAGAGTTTTGGCGAGTCCGGGAGCGCCAGTCAGGAGACAGTGTCCTCCGGACAACAGGGCAATCAAAAGTTGCTCCACCACCTCATTCTGGCCGATAATCACCTTCCCGATTTCCCGTCCGATGATTTCTCTGGCATTTCGAAATTTCTCCACCATTTCCTTTTCCATTTCGGAATCTGGACGGAGTTCTTTTTCAGGATGTTCCGGCGGAGAAGATGATGCTGCTTTTCTTGTCATAACACAATCGGTCCGCGAATGTAGCGGCATTGGCTCGGACAGGGAATTAAAAAATAAGACGGGAAAGCGTGGCCGGTCACACCATTTCACATTCCCTCACTTATCCGGCCCCTTTTCTCCCTTCGCTACGGGCTTCTTCGCTATGGGCTTCTTCAATTGCGCTTTAAAAACGATTGCCACGTCTCCCTTCAGGTCTGGTTGTACACCGAGAAACTCTTTGTTAAACTCCTCACTGGCACCGGCAAATCCACGGACCCGCCCGACCGTACCGTTCTTCACATCCAGCGTGGTTTGGTATTGTTTCAAGTCCAAGACCGGAGCTTCCGCGCCGGGTTCGCTGACATCCATGATCAATCTAGGCATCATATCAATGCTGACAATTCCTTTGCTGATTCGCGGACGGACTATGATGGATGTCGAAATCCGGGTCGTGCTGATCACCGGCATATTGATGCCGCCGCCAATAAAGAAAGGACTGAAAAATTGTGGGTTCGCGGTCTGATTTGAAATGGGAATACTGCCGATTCCACCACCGGGAAGAATGGCGGAGCCGTAGTTGATAAATCCCTCAAATTCGGTGTGTTCGGTGTTGATGTCCAAAGTGACAGTGCCATCAGGATTCACCCGGGAAGTCGTATCACTGGTGAACCCAATGTTCCGTTTTGCAAATTTGATCGGAGTCGGCGGAACGACCGTAAACTCCCCAGTGGGGCGAACGAGTATGGTTGGCGCCACGTATTCGGTCGGGAAAGGCACCTCCCGGCCCACCGTAATCTGCGTCCGGCGTGGCGGCAAACCTGTCTGAACCCCAACCGAAAGAGAAACGTCTGGAACGGGAAAAGCCGCACTGGCCAGGGCTGCCTCAGCCGCCCGGATATGCTCAGGCGTATCGATGACCATGATGCTGCTTTTACCTGGCAGCATCACAAATTTCCCCTGGGGAGAGAGACTTTTTTTCAGAATCGGCCGGATCTCCTCGATCGTGGCGAAGCCCACTTCGATTTCTTTCTTGATGGTCTGGGCCTGGCAAACCATGGGAAGGGCCAATGCAAGCATTCCAATGATTCGCGCCGGGAGGCCCCTTGAAATTCGATGTTTCATGACTTTGGAGAACTGCTCGCTGCGGAGGATGAGACGGGCGACCGCCAATTTTTATTCGTTCATGATCTCACCGCGGAGAATTTTTCGCAACACCAAATCAGTCGCTCCCCGGGAAGATCGGCATAAAAATAAAAGACCGCCTCCTGCCGCGTCGCCGATCTGCCCCACCCCATCTGCGGTTGGGGCCACAAAAAAGCGACAGATTCTCAGCCTCAACCGACGAACCTTCCCCCTATGTGGATCCGCGAATTTTCTCCCGAATGCTTCTCAGTAAATCCCCACCACTAGCTTCTCCCTTCGTCAGAATCGTGGCGACATGGTCCCGCAAAAATGTTTCCTCGTCCCGAGAGGGGACTTTTCCCGTCATGACAACCACCGGAATATCGCGGAGACCCGGCTCCTCCTGAATCCTCCGAAGAAACTCGAAACCATCCATCTCCGGCATCATCAGGTCCAGCACAATCGCCGCCGGAAGGGTTCGCTCCAGAACTGAGATGGCCTCCTTTCCGTTGTTTGCCAGGGTCGTTTTCCAGCCAGCCCGATCCAACAACTGGCTCAGGGTCTGCAGGGACTCCCTGTCGTCGTCAACCAACAAAATATTGCGCTGGGGAGATTGGCTGGTAACCCGGGACATGACCCGGCTGAGCCGCTGAATATCAATTGGTTTTACCAGACAATCCTCGACATCCAGGGCGACGCTGTTCCCGTCGGCGGCCATGACAGAAACCATAATCACGGGGATCGACTCGGTTTCTGGCGATTCTTTCAAATTCTTGAGCACTTCCCATCCATCTTTCCCCCCGGGCATCACCACATCGAGGGTAATGGCATCGGGCAGATGTTTGTGGGCCATTTTCAGGCCGGAGATTCCGTCTTCGGCTGTCAAAACGTGATAGCCATCCTCCCTGAGCAGCCGACTGAGTAATTGCCGGACATTTTCATCATCATCGATCACCAGAATGGTTCCACCACCTTCATGAATCTCACTTTTCTCCTTCTGAACACCCGAACCCTCTCCATCCGACCATCGTTGTTTGACAGGACTGAGCTTTTCTTTTGGTTTATTCTCCTCGTAGCATTGGGAAGTCGCAGCCCGGGGTAGAAAAACGCTGAAATGGGTGCCCTTGTCCAACTCGCTGACGAATCCGATTTTACCGCCCATCTGCCCGGTCAATTCCTTGCAAATTGAAAGGCCCAACCCCGTTCCCCCGGCGTTGTCCTTTTTATTCGAGACAAAAGGAACGAACACTTTGGATTGTTCCGCGGGACTCATGCCGCGACCAGTGTCTGTAATGGTGAACTCGATCCAGGGTTCACCACTGATTTCGCGAGCATGAGCATTCAGGGAAATGGTCCCCTCCTTTGTGAATTTACAGGCGTTCCCCACCAGATTACCAAGAACCTGATGGAGCCGCTGATCGTCTGCCGTCAATGATCCGATCTCATCGTCATAGACAGCCTCAAATTTCAGCCCCTTGGCCTCGGCGGTCGGTCTGTGAGCTTCCGCAATATCCGTAATCAGGGTCGGAATATCGATCTCACTTTTCACCAGCGTTTCGGCGCCCATAATGATTTTTTGATACTCCAGAATATCATTGACCAAATTCAACTCTCTTCGGGCATGGGCATAAATCCGCTGGACATCTTCCCGTTGCGTCTCATCCAGATCGGAAAGCTTGAGGGCCTCTACCTGCAGGAAAATGGCATTAAGCGGCTGCCGCAAATCGTGGCTCACCTTGGCGACGAAGGCATCCTTTTCGTGACTGAGACTCATCAGTTGCTCATAAGCCTGCTCCAGTTCAATGTTGGCTTTGCGAAGTTCCCGGGTTCGATCCTCCACCCGCTGCTCTAATTGTTCGTGGAAAGTAATCAATTCTTCAAAAAGGCGTTTTGAAGATCGGGCGATGTCCCCCACTTCATCACGCCTCTTAATATCGAGATCACGGGCAAGATCGCTCAGATTCTCAAAGAGTTGGTCGGGATGGCTCTCGGTGATTTTCTGAGCCGTAACGGTCATTTTTTTGAGCGGTCTGATAAAAAACATGGCGATCAGAAATCCGATCATTCCAAACCCGACCGCGACTGCCATCGCAATATTTTTCAAAGTCTTCATTTCCTGGGCGATGGCAGAGGCCAGTTCCTCGTCCATGACGCAGTAGTGCAGCAGGTAAAATTTTTCCTCCGGCCCCTGCCCTGCAAAGAGCAGCACTGTCCATGCATGAATTTTCGTGCAGGGAACCGCGTCTCGCCAGTCTCTTCCCCGCCAGCTGATACCATCGAAGTTTGCTTTATAATGATCTCTCAACATCTTTTCAACCTTCTCCTG
>Ga0114931_10001724_pt1 | contig 27742 bp, 27 predicted proteins | sample 2SBtaG_FD_89579 | JGI IMG/M metagenome (GOLD analysis project Ga0114931, IMG submission 89579) | Deep subsurface microbial communities from Kolumbo volcano to uncover new lineages of life (NeLLi) - 2SBTROV14_V59a metaG | ecosystem: Environmental > Aquatic > Marine > Volcanic | place: Kolumbo... | reverse complement strand
GGCACGCCAGATTGCACAAATAAAAGCGTGCACCGGTCCGGGTGTGGATGCCTTGATTGTGGGAACCGTGTCTTTCGAAGGCTTAACGCCAACCCTCGTGGATATCGCACGACGAATCCCGGTCATCGCGACGGTGAATGATATTGCCGACGCGGGAGTCACGGCCAAAACAGGTGTTTCCTGGACCACTATGGGCGCCGTTGTGGGGGAGTATTTAACGCAACTGCATCCGCGCGGCTCACCGGTTGTAAAGGTGGCCTGGTTCCCGGGCCCGAAAGGGGCGGGTTGGGTGCCGTTCGTCGATAAAGGATTCAGACAGGCGGCAGCCCGGGGCGCCAGCGAAGTCGTGATTACCAAATGGGGCGATACCGGTAAGGAAGAGCAACGCACCCTGGTTCAGGAAGCGCTTGAGTCCGGCCTCAGCTTTGATTATATCGTGGGCAATGCGCTGGCCGCCGAAGCCGCGGTCAGCCTGCTGCGGGCCGGGGGGTTGAGTGACCGGATCGGGATCCTGTCCACGTATCTGACCCATGCCGTTTACCGGGGTATCAAACGTGGGCGGATCATCGCGGCGCCCACTGATTCGCCGGTCATGCAGGGGCGAATTTCCATCGATCAGGCCCTGCGGATTCTGGAGGGTAAATCCTATCTCAAGCATGCCGGGCCTGAGATTTTCATGGTCGACAGCGCCAACGTGAACACCCTGAATCCCGACGCCTCTTTAGCGCCGCCGACATTTTTGCCGACCTTCAGAGTGGATCCGGGCCGTTGAGAGGCCCAGGTGATTACTCAGGCCGCGGACGCGGCGGCCGTGGATCGATGGGCAACTGTCCGCAGAATCCGAGCAGTTGCTCGAAGTGATGGGCTGCCGCCAGCAGGGCGTATTCACCACGGGGTTTGCCCACGATTTGAAGTCCGACAGGCAGCCCCGCGGCGGTCAGGCCGCAGGGCACTACGATGACCGGGCAGGCGGTCATGGTCAGCGCGAATGTAATGGAGAACCAGTCGATATAGGTCTCGCAGGGATGCCCGTCTATTTCTTCCACGTAGCGTTGCTGTACGGGGAAGGGCTCGATCGAGGCCGACGGGCACAGCAGAAAGTCGTGGTGTTCAAAAAAAGCCGCCATCTTGTGGTAGAGCTGCCAGCGAGTCCGTTCGGCTGAAAACACCTGTTGCGGGCTGAGACTGAAACCGCGTTCAATATTGCGCACTATATCAGCGGCAATCCGATCCCTGTGGGTTTCCAGGAGAGGGCCCATCATGGTGCCCAGCAACACCGCTCTCAGGGTCTGGAATGCCTCCAGTACACCGCTGAAGTCCGGAATTTCATCGCTCACCTCGACTCCATCCCCGGCAAAGCGGCGAACCGCCCGTTCACACACCTGGGCGACTTCGCGAGCGACAGGGACGATGCCCAGATCCGCACTGAAGGCGATTCGCAGCGGTGCCGGTTCAGGAATTAATGCTGCGGAAAATGAGGTTGGGTCATCGAAGGACAGAGGATCGCAAGCCTCGTAACCGGCCGCGGCATCAAGCATCAAGGCCACATCGCCGACATTGCGTGCCATAGGCCCTTCCACCCACAGGGTGTCAAAGGCCTGCAGGCGGCTGCCCCGGGGCACCCGGCCGGGGCTGGGCCGCAGGCCCACCACCCCGTTGAAGCCGGCCGGTGTGCGTAAACTGCCCCCCAGATCATTCCCGGTGGCCAGCCAGGCCATACCGGTGGCCACCGCGACGGCCGATCCGCCCGAGGAGCCTCCGGCGCTTAAATCGGTGTTCCATGGGTTCCGGGTAATACCGAACAGCGGATTGAAGGTATGCCCCCCCGCCCATTCCGGGACGTTGGCTTTAGCGATGGGAATGGCGCCGTTACGCTCCAGGTGCGCGACCGTGGCATCGGAGCGGGCAGCGATATGATCGGCATACAGGGGCGAGCCATAGGTGGTGCGCACAGCGCCGACATCGTTGTAGTCCTTGACCGCTATCGGCAGGCCGAAGAGGCCGCGTGCCGGGTCGCGAAAGGCCGCCGTGTCGAGTTTTTCCGCCTGTTCAAAGGCACGTTCATAACAGTGGATCGGCAATGCATTGACCTGGCCGTCGACCTGTTCAATACGGGCCATGGCGGCTTCGATGAGTTCCACGGGGGTGAAATCGCCGCATTTCAGTCCGGCCACAGCCTGTCTGGCGGTCAGTCCAATCAATTCACTCGTTTTCATGTTGTCAACCTCTCAGCCGGCGCCGGCGGGTTTCAGGAACGAACGCGGGATTTTTCAGGATCGTAGAAGGGAAATGGAACCACCGTGGCCGGCAGGCGTTTCTGGTGGCCATCGAGTTTGCCCACTTCAACTTCAGTTCCGGGCGCACTGTATGCAATGTCCATCCGGCACAGGGCGATATTCTTTTTCAATATCGGAGAGCGTACCCCACTGGTGATGGTGCCGGTCTGCTGGCGGCCGATGTGCACGCAATCGCCATTCGCCGCGCTCTCCTGGCCGGCGAGTTCCAGGCCAACCAGAACCCGCTGGGGATTGGCCTTGCGCCTGATCAGGGCCTGCCTGCCGATAAAATCATCGTCTTTGGTTTTCAACGGTACGGTAAAGGGGATCCCGGCCTCAAAGGGATCGGTTTGATCCGAGAATTCGTAGCCGGCAAAGATCAGGCCAGCCTCGATACGCAGCATGTCCAGAGCTTCCAGGCCCAGGGGTACCAGATGGTGCGCTTCACCCGCGCGCCAGATGGCATCCCAGACCGCAACCCCGTCATCGGGGTGACAGAACACTTCGAATCCAAGTTCCCCGGTATAGCCGGTGCGCGAAACAATGATGGGGATGCCATCCTCATGGCCGATGCGGGCAATGGAAAAGCGAAACCAGCCCAACTCTTCCACGGTCGGCTGATCGGGGCGGGTCCAGATGATCCCGCTGAGTAATGCACGGCTTTCAGGTCCCTGGATCTGCAGGTTATGCAGCTGATCCGTGGAGCGCCGGACCCAGGCCCGCAGGCCGCGCTCCCTGGCGACTTTGCGCAGCCATAGACCACTGCTGTCCGCGCCGCCGATCCAGCGGAAATTATCCTGACCAAGTCGAAATACCGTGCCGTCATCGATCATGGTGCCGGTTTCATAACACATGGCGGTGTAGACCACCTGGCCGCTGGCCAGGCGGTGAATATTGCGGGTGACACAGGTGTTCATCAGCAGTTCGGCGTCCGGCCCGGTCACTTCGAACTTTCTCAGCGGCGACAAATCAATGGCTACCACGCCTTCCCGGCAAGCCCAATATTCCGCAACCGCGCCGTAGCGCGTGTAGCTGTTCGCCAGCCAATAGCCGTTGTAGTCGATGAAGTTTCGGGTGTGTTGAGAGGTACGCGCATGAAAGCCGGTTTCCCGGCTCAGTTCCGGAGCTGAATCGGTAGTCATTCTGTAGGCCACTGCTGATTTGAAAATGGATGCGGGAGAATAAGTGCGAACATGAATATCGGTCGGGTTCCAGCCATTGGCGCCGTCGATGTCACAGGGGCACGCGGAGGAAACACAAACCATGTCGGTCAATGCCCGCAGGAGAACGTAATCTCCGGGCCTTGACCAGGGCTCATCGAAATACATCAGGTTGTTGTCGTCAAAGCCGGTATTGAAAAACAGGTTCATGGCGACCCAGCCACGCCGCGGTGCAATGCTGTAAGGCGCCAGGGCTTTGTTGAAGTTGTCCGAACAATTCACATGCCCTGGATAGCCCATTTCCTCATAATATTTCGCGCAGCAGGCAAGCCCGAAACTATCGTGCCGCCCACAGGTGTCCTGGATGACTTCCACCAGTTGCTGCATATCCATGTCGTAGAATTTGGAAAACAACCCAGGCCCTGGGTAGGTCATTCCCATAACCGTGCGGGTGGTGGTGGGATCCAGGTGGCGCTCTATGCCCTGGCTGAGGGCCTTGGAGTTAAAACATTGGAAATCCGAACATTCGCGGCCTTGAATGTCGATGATCTGGATAAATTCACCTGCCTTGACCTCGTAGGCTCTGGCGGTGCGTCGATCGACTTGAAAGTCCTCAATCGGATCTCCCAGTGGATCCGGCAGGACGGTGATTTCATCACTGTCGCCTGGAGTCTTACGATGGACGAACAGGACCAGATCGGTTGGCGGGTTCTGCTCATCGACACGCATCGCTGATCCCGGCGCCGCGATGATGCACAAAATGGCTTGTTCGGCGCTCAGGTGTGCGGTGTGTCCCGGCGGCGATTCCCGGCCGAACACCTGTGCCGCCACTATATTGCCTGGCCCGGTGCCGCGGTTTTTTAATTGTGTGTTGAGGGCCTTGCTACTGGCGGAAGTCCCACGCAGAAGATTGGGAATTGCCTGGGCTGAACGATCCTCGCGCAAGCCCAGCGCCCCCAGGCAATTTCTGCCGCTGCCGTCCAGTGCCACCAGCTCACAAGGCTGCAGTCCCTCAGGGCTGACAATATCCAGAAGATCGCCGGCACCCAGTTCGACACAGGTGAGGCCCTGGGCCCGCACCGGCATACGCTGGATGCGCGGATCGGCGGGATACAATCCCGGTTCGAGCACGCGGGGGCGGCTCTGGACAATCGTGTTCATGTGCAGGTTACCTCCCCAGCAGATGCTCGCGGGCTCGTTCGAGGTGCCGATTGATGGTGGTTACAGCAGTCTCCACATCCCGGGCAGCTATGGCTTCGTAAAGTTGCCGGTGCTGGCGGTTGTAATCTTCGATACGCTCGTCATTGAGCACCTTGTCCTTCATGTGTTTCCACTGTGAGTGATTGCGCACGTCATTGAGGCGCTCGTACATCCATTGCAGCAGGGCATTGTGGGTACAGTGGGCCAGGGCAGAATGAAACTCAGCATCGGCATGAGTGAATTGATCCCGATCCCCTTCGCAATGCTCGACTTTCCGCAAGGTTTTGGACAGACGTTCCAAATCGCCCCGCTTGGCATTGGCAACCGCCAGTCTCGCCATGTGCGGCTCTATGCCGATGCGTACTTCAATGACTTCCAGGGGACTGGTAATGGCGGCGATGTCCGCTTGGTTGTAGGCATCCCGGTGGTTCACATAAGTGCCGGAGCCGATGCGCCTGCTGATCAGGTTACTTTGCTCAAGACGGAGCAGTGCCGCACGGATGGTGCCCCGGGAAGAGCCAAAGCGGGTGACGAGTTCACGTTCCGCGGGCAGGCGTTCCTGGTCGCCATAGTGTCCTTCAATGATTTGTTTGCGCAGCTCATTGGCGATGGCGACGGCGCTGGTGGATGCGGTAATGGCCGGGTTCTGGGGGTTCCTGGGCATACGATGATTCCTGTATCAGAAATATCGGTTTAGTAATTGGTATAATATTCGGAACTATTGGTACATAGTGTGATTTAGTGGGTCTTTTGTCAATTTTGCAGGTGGACTGCACCAGGTATTGATCTCCATCGGCCTCGCGAGTCCTCAGTCCGCCCCTGGAAATGCTAAAGAAAATAGAGATATATACTGTAAATACACAACTTTTCTAACGCGGGTCAAAGGCTCACAAGAACCCTCCCGTGAATCATCCGAGTCTCGCGATCCCAGGGGCAGACACCTTTGCCCAGCCCGTGCCACTATTTCCAGATCGCGGGTTATTGCAATGGTCTACTAACAGGATATACCATTAAGCGGTATTGGTAAAAATTCTGAGCCGTTCCCATCGCGGGTAACCTACTAACGGAATACAGCCAACAATAAGTACCACCGGAGGAAAACCAATGACGGATTTACAAGCCCATGTCGAGGCCCCGGGCCGTGCGGAACTGGTCAAGCAGGTACGCGAAAAAATCAACGAACTCGGTGTCACCTACCTCTACTACCAGTTTATCTCGGTCACCGGCAGGATCGTCGGCAAAGGGATCCCGGCCGATCATTGGGAGCGCATCGCCGAGAAGGGCTTCCAGCTTGTATATGGATCGACCGCTAATTTATTTATCGATCGCGCGGGTAACTATATCGGTTATGGTCCGGAGGCTTCAGAGCTGGTTGGAATCCCGGATCCGGAGACCTTTGCGCAACTGCCCTGGGACAAACGGGTGGCGAGGGTGTTCTGTACCTGTTTTCGCAATCGCGAAGAACGGGACAACCCCGGTGGGCACCTGACTTCGGATTGCCGCGGCAACCTGCGCATCATCCATAATGAATTCCAGGACAAGCACAATGGCCTGCATCTGCGTGCCGGTACCGAGCCGGAGATGATGTGGCTCAAGCGTGGCACCGACGGCGGTGCCGACGGCGGCGTCACCAAGCCCAATTGTTATCATATTGATCAATTTGAAGAATTACGTCCGACCTTCCTCAAGGTCATCGAGTATTCGCAGGCCATGGGCCTGGATATTATTCAGGGTGATCACGAAGATGCGCCGGGGCAGCTGGAACTCAATACCCAGTTTGACGATGTGTTGCGCAACTCGGACCGACTCACTACATACCGGCAGATCTGCGCCCAGGTGGCGCGCGAACACGGCCTGATTGCCTGCTTCATGTCCAAGCCCTTCATGGGGGTATCGGCTTCCGGTTGCCACCATAACTTATCCTTGTGGCGCGGCGGCGAAGACCAGGTCAATACCCTCCACCAGGATCCATTGCCGGGAATGGAGGGCGCCTTCAGCTACCGGGTGGGAGGCGAGAATACTTTCATGCCGGATCCGTCCATCGATGAGCGCAAACCGGGTCCTGTGGGCCTGCAATGTATTGGCGGTGTGATGGAGCACCTTGGGGCGCTGACTTCAATCGGCTCGTCCACGGTCAATTCATACCGGCGCTTGTGGGATACCGGCTTCTGGGCACCGGTGTTCGCCGACTGGGGCTATCAGAACCGTACCTGTGCCCTGCGCATTTCCGCACCAGGGCGCTTCGAATACCGTTCCGTGGACTCCATGGTCAATCCCTATCTTATGGGTGCGGCTTTGCTGAAGGCCTTTGATCACGGCATTAGCGAAAATATTGACCCGGGTGAGGCGGAAGAACGCAACATTTATGAAGCCATCGACGCCGGCAAGCTGGTCAAGAAACTGCCCATGTCCCTGGGCGAATCCCTGGCCCGGTTGGCTGAAGACGAGGTCATCAAGTCGGCCATGCCCGGAGAAATGTACAAGGTCTATGAACATTACAAGCGTGATGAATGGGAACGCTTCAACCATACGGTCACGGATTGGGATGTTAATACTTATCTCGACTGTCTGCCCTGATGGCGGTATTTCACAATCACAGGCCGCGCCCAGCCTGAGACTTGTAGTCATGCCACGGCCTGACTGGGGCGCGAAAGCTATTCATGTGGAGTCGTTCAAATGTGTGGGATTGCAGGCTTTATCCATCGCGGCAAAAGTGCCGATATCGGTACGGAAATGACTTCGATGCTTCAGGCTCTGAAGCATCGGGGTCCGGACTCAACAGGTTTCGCCCTGTATGGAAACCCGGTCGATCAACAGCATGTGCTGCGTTTCAAGGTCGCCGAGCAGGAAGATCTGGCTTCCGGTTTCCGAATTCATGATCAGATTATCGAACGCAAGGCTGCCGTGGATCAGCGCCTGCGCGAGTCCGGCGCCGAAATCCACAATGAAGAACTGGCGACAGAATATGCTTATCGTTATCAGTTCAAATTCGACGGTGATCTGAAACGCCTGATTGATTACATCGAAGATGTTGACAGCGTGGAGATATTGTCCGTCGGCCATGCCCTGGAACTGGTCAAGGATCTGGGTGATGCCGGCCGTGTCAGCGAACAATATGGATTGAGTGGATTTCAGGGCACCCATGGCATCGGCCATACCCGCATGGCCACGGAATCCGATGTGGATATCCGTTCCGCCCACCCCTACTGGGCCTATCCTTTCGATGATGTTGCGGTGGTACACAACGGTCAGTTGACCAATTACTGGATGGGCCGCCGGGCACTGGAACGGCGGGGGCACCGCTTCATGTCCAACTGTGATTCTGAACTGATTGCCGTGTATATCGCTGATCGAATTGATCGCGGCGACAGCCTCGAGGAGGCCATGCACCGCACCATCGACGAACTTGATGGAGTGTTCACTTATCTGGTGGCCACCAGTGATCAACTGGGCATGGCCAAGGATGTCATGGCGGCCAAACCCATGGTGCTGTACGAAAGCGATGCGTTCGTAGGGCTGGCTTCCGAGGAAGTGGCGATCCGCAGTATTTTTCCAAATGAAATCGATACCTGGGATCCGTATGAAGGGGAGGTCAGAGTATGGCAAGTGTAAAAGAGCAACAGGCATCCCATGACATGGGAATGCACACGGAACAATTGACGGGCCGTACCCAGCAGGTATTTTTTTCCGCCGCCCAGGAAGAACATTACACTTATCCCTGGTCCTACGAAGTCGATTTTGGCAAGGCTATTGAGTTTGATGCCGAGCCGTTAAGCACCCCCGAGGTCAATCTCAAAATTCGCGAATTGATGAAGGCGGGTTACGGCGATATCACGGTCTTGAATCCGAGCGCCAAGCATTCCCTCGGGGTTGGAATCCTCAATCGGCTGAAACTGACCTTCAATGGCTCGCTGGGATACTTCGGCTGCGGTCTCATTGATGGCCCGAACGTGCATGTAACGGGACGGGTCGGATGGTCCTGCGCGGAAAACATGATGGCCGGTCGGGTGGTGATCGACCATAACGCCGGTTCCACCTTCGGCGCGGCGATTCGAGGCGGTGATCTGGTCTGTCGCGGGGATGTGGGCTCGCGCACCGGCATCGATCAGAAGGGCGGCACCATCATCGTCGGCGGTAGCAGCGGTGCTTTCAGCGGATTCATGATGCAGCGCGGTCGCATGGTGATCTGCGGCGATGCACACAAGAACCTGGGCGACTCCATGTACGACGGGACCATCTACGTGGGTGGCAAGATTGCCGACCTGGGCGTGGATTGTGTCGAAGGTGAAATGACTGACACGGATCGCAAGTGGCTGCGAGCGAAACTCGCGCAGTACGAAATTGAACCCATCAATGGTATTGACAATATGACCAAGCTGGTTTCCGGGAAACAGCTGTGGAATTACGACAACCTGGAGCCGAGTGAAAAGAAGTTGGTTCTATAGACAGTGATGAGGGTATGACAATGGCTGGACAGCCCCCCAACAGAGATAAGTACAACCTCGGCAAGAGCTTCATGTTTCCGCCCGAGGTCATGAATGATATCCACATCAAGGCGGAGCTGGGCCGTTACCGCATGCGCGGCTTCTCCCTGTTCAAGAAAATTCCGACCTGGGATGATTTGACATTCCTGCCCGGCACCCTGACCCGCTTCGTGATCGAGGGTTACCGGGAAAAGTGCCTGACCAAAACTGTTCTCGGACCGAAAGCGAAACGTCCTCTGGAACTCGATATCCCCATCTATGTGACGGGCATGAGTTTCGGGGCTTTGAGTTACGAGGCGAAAACCGCCCTGGCCAGGGGCGCCACCATGGCCGGTACCGCCACCTGCTCTGGAGAAGGTGGGATGATCCCGGACGAGCGCCGTTATTCGGAGAAGTGGCTGTATCAATGTATTCAGTCGCGCTACGGATTCAATCCCAACCATCTGCGACTGGCCGATGCCTGTGAATTCTTTATCGGCCAGGGCTGCAAAGTAGGTTTGGGCGGGCACCTGATGGGCCAGAAAGTCACCGATCAGGTCGCGGAGATGCGTTCCCTGCCCGCGGGTATCGACCAGCGTTCGCCGGCCCGCCACCCGGACTGGCTGGGGCCCGACGATCTGGCCTTGAAGATCGACGAGATCCGCGAAGCCACCAATGGCGAAATTCCCATACAACTGAAGCTGGGTGCGGCACGGGTCTACGATGACGTGCGTATGGCGGCGAAAACCGGACCGGATTCCATCTATGTCGATGGCATGGAAGGTGGTACCGGTGCAGGCCCGCACCTGGCTACCGAGGAAACCGGAGTGCCGGGTATCGCCGCCATCCGCCAGGCGCGTAAAGCCCTGGAGGATGTGGGTAAATCCGGTGAAATATCCCTGGTCTACGCGGGCGGGATCCGCAATGGTGGAGATGTTGCCAAGGCCCTGGCACTCGGCGCTGATGCTGTGGCCATTGGCCATTCGGTGATGATGGCGCTCAATTGCAACAAGGCCATACCGGAGGCCGATTTCGAAAAGGAAATGGGGGTCAAGGCCGGCTACTGCTACCACTGCCATACCGGCCGCTGCCCGGTGGGGGTCGCCACCCAGGATCCGCAATTGCGAAAACGGCTGAATCCGGACGAGGCCGCGGAACGGGTCTATAACTTTTTACATTGTTTGACCATTGAGGCCCAGATGCTGGCGAGGGCTTGCGGTAAAACCAATGTTCATTCCCTGGAACCGGAAGATCTCGCGGCTCTGACCATGGAGGCCTCGGCCATGGCCGGGGTGCCATTGGCGGGCACCCAGCACACCGTCGGTCATCCGGAAATGACCCGTTACTGAGGCCACGCCTAGGAGCATCGCAATGAGCGAACCAACCATCGATCACTTTATCGCCGGCGACGGCCTGGATTCGGACCGTGAAAAAAGCATCGGTCAGCATATCGGTTACCGTTATGACGTCAATCTGGTGCCGGACATGGACAGGATCAGCCCTTTCCTGCGTCAGTATATCGAGACCATGGGATGGCAGGATCTGAACTGGCTGGAAGATGTCCATATGGGCTACGAGGAGCACCGCCCGGCGGTGTTCGATCGCAACATCAACGGCTGGGTCACGGTGCCCGAAGATCTGGAACTGCCGGACAACCAGCAGGATCGGGACATGATAGCCCGGGAGTTGCTGGTCAAGTTTCAGATGTCCCGGCAACATCCCATGGTTGATTTGCGCAATGCCTATGAAAAGTTCTGACAGCGCTTCTCGCGCAGTGCGGTTCCAGTTCGAGGAATCGCACTGCGCGAGACTGCGTGATGTAGTGGTAGGAAATTATTTTGCACTAGAGTAAAGAGAAGTGTAGGCTGCCCGGCGTGTGGCAGTGTTGCAGTGTGGCGGCATACGGGCTGAACGCATGCCAAGGCTCAGAGTCCCTTGCAGCCCCAACAGTGAATTCCTGGCAACCAGGAGTTCTCTTAAGGAAGCTCTGAGTAAATCAGAACTTCCTCAAAAACAAGAACATTCAATTATACGATTGAGTAAAAAAGAGGAGGAGCGGTTAGATGGATAATGAACTGTCATCGTTGAGTATCATTTTTATGGAATTTTACTATTGGCTCACAGTGGCCCTGATGTTTCTCATTCATGTCGGGTTCTGCATGTACGAGGTGGGTGCCTCGCGCTACAAGAACCACATGCACACCCTGATGAAAAACACCATGTTGATTCCCCTGGTCACTGTGACCTTTTATCTGTTCGGCTGGTGGATCTATTTCGCCTTCGTCAACGGTCCGGGGATCATCGGTGGGCTCGCCGAAGCGCCCTTCGCCACCCCCTGGAGCGAACTCATGGGCACGCATATGGGCGGTGCCCCGTTCCAGAGTACCTTGAGCGCCGATGACACAGCATTCTGGGCGCGTATCAACGGGGTGTTCTGGGCGGCCTTTCTGCTGTTTTCCTGGACCGCGGCTTCGATAGTTTCGGGGGCCGTGATTGAACGCATCCGCCCGAGCGCGTTCTGGATCCTGGCGGTCATCATCGGTTCGGTGACCTGGATCATCGATGCCGCCTGGGGCTGGTCCTGGAACGGCTGGATGGTGCAAAAGCTCGGTTATCACGATGCCTATGCCTCGGGGGTGATCCATGCCATCGCCGGTGGTTTTGCGCTGGGCGTGCTGCTGGTGCTGGGACCCCGGATCGGCAAGTTCCGCGCAGACGGCAGTCCGCGCAACATCAATCCCCACAACCCCTGGCTGGTGACCATCGGCCTGTTTTTGATCTATACCGGGTTCTGGGGTTTTTACGTGGCCTGCAATGTCCCGATCATCGACATTTACGGCAGCGGGGTGCTGGACATCGCTGGGCGGCATTTTTTCAGCGCCACCAACATCTACCTGCAGCCGACCACTCTTTCGGCGATCACCGTCAACTTCCTGATGTCCCTGTCAGGCGGCTTGATGGCGGCCTATATCGTCTCCAAAGGAGATTCCTTCTGGACCTACTCCGGTGGGCTTGCGGGTGTAATCGGCGCGTCCGCGGGGAACGATTTGTATCATCCGGTGCAGGCCCTGCTGATTGGCGCGGTCGCCTCCATCGTGGCCTACAAGATGCATTACTGGGTGGAACGCAGATTCAAAATCGATGACGCCGTGGGTGCGGTGGCGGTGCATGGCTATGCCGGGTTTTTTGGCGTGGTTGTCGCCGGCTTCATGCTCTGGGGTTATCCTTCCTCACCCTTCGACAGCTATGCCCCCATAACTCCCTGGGGACAGTTCATCGGCGCCATCATCATGTTTTTCGTGTTGGGGTTCATTCCGGCCTGGATCATTTCCAAGATCCTGCACGGCATGGGATTACTGCGAATCCCACGGGAAATCGAAATGGTGGGCTTGGATATTGACTCCGAGGCGGTGCGCCAGATTGAGGCCGATGAGGTGGCAAAAGCGATTCATGCCGAGGCCAATAGCGGCGCTTGATAAACGGCGTCTTACCATATTATTCACATAATTAGAGGAGAAGATCATGGCAACAGGTTTGGTAGATTCCTGGACCAACGTTGATAAATTCGGCGCTGTCTATCCCTTCCCCGGAAGTGAGACATTGATGGTGCTGCTGGCCCTGGTCGTGTGGCTGGGCTGGCATATCTGGCAGATCAAGGAAGAAAATGCCGAGTTCAAAGCCGATGTTGAAAAAATCAAGGGGCGCGGTGGAGTCGGCAAAGTCCTGGATGAGGAATTGCAGCGGGAGATCCAGGACTGACAGCCGCCCCGCTGTCCAGCGACTTGAAGCAAGGACCTTATAAGGCCCCTTCGAGCCTGCTCGAAGGGGCCTGTTTTTCGGTGCGGATGGGTTACGCGCGGCGCACATTGACTCGGCCATGATTCGCAGGCTGCTGCACGGCATGCCGACCCGGCCGGCATTCGCGTTGGCGATCCTGGTCATGGTCATTGCCATAGCGGGTTATTATTACAGCCGCTACCGGGATTGTTCCTACCATGCGGATCTGCGTTCGCGGTTGTATTCGGCGCTCAGGCTAAAAGTCTCCGGGACGATCAAGCTTGCCGATGTGGTGCCTTTCGAGTGGATGCGTTTGACGATTCTGACTGGATATCGCCCGCCCGGTAAATTACCTGAGTGCCCTTTCGGCTGGGACTGGTCGAGGCAGCAACGGCGCGCCTTGAGCGAACGCACTGCTTTGAACATGCTGGTGTTCAGCCGTAAGGGAGACTATCTTGATTACATCGATTTTCGCCGGGACCAGGTTGATTTCCAGGGAACGCTGGAATCCTATACACCGCTGACGGCGGTATTTTCAGTGAACGCTCAGCAAGCCGATTCGGCGGGGGTGGTGCTGAAACCCATGCACTGAGGAAGATGTTGTGGCCGCACGAAAACGCACATCGTCAAAAGCCGGAAAATTTCAGGATCCCCATGCCGGCGCCGGTTCCAACGCCCTTGAAATCGCCATTGGCAGTGAAATTCGCAGATTCAGACTCAAACAAAATATGACCGTGATTGACCTTGCCAGCCGGGCAGAATTGTCCGCCGGCATGCTGTCAAAAATCGAGAACGGTAATACCTCCCCTTCGTTGGGTACTCTGAAGTCATTGTCCCTGGCGCTGCATGTACCCGTAACGGCTTTTTTTCGGCGTTTCGAGGAAGCTCAGGATGCCACCTATGTGAAGGCCGGCACCGGGCTGAAAATTGAACGCAGGGGTACCCGGGCAGGCCATCAATATGAGCTGCTCGGCCATACGCTGAATAGTCAGGTCGTAGTGGAGCCTTACCTCATCACCCTCAACGATGAATCCGATATCTTCCCTATTTTTCAACACGCGGGTAGCGAATTGATTTATATGCTCAAGGGGGTGGTCGGTTACCGGCATAGTAACCACACCTATGTCCTGAAACCTGGGGATTCCCTGTTTTTCAGCGCCGATTCGCCCCATGGCCCGGAAGATTTATTGAAACTGCCCATCAAGTTTCTATCGGTCATCTGTTACTCCCGGGACGATGCGGGGTAAGGGCCAATCTGTGGGCAGGCGCGAAAATTAATTTTCCTCACATGAAAAATATATTCATGTGTGTTGCAAGCTTGATTTGGACTGTTTAAGGTAGGGCTCTTGGTGCACGCTGCTTTACCTACAGGAAGTCAGGTCTGAATTATGTGCGGAATAGTCGGTTTATATCTCAAAAACAGCGCTTTGGAACCCGCTTTGGGACACCATCTGGGCAGCATGCTGGTGGGCATGAGCGCCCGAGGGCCGGACAGTGCCGGGATTGCCGTGTACCGTAAGCCGGTACCTGCAGGCAGCATAAAGCTGACACTCTTTCATGAATCCGATGCCTTTGACTGGCAGGCATTGAGGCGTGCGCTAAAAACCGATCTAAAGACCGATGCCCACGGCGAGATTCGCGGTAGCCATTATGTGCTGGTGATCGCAGCTGAGCTTGAAACCGTGCGTAGCTGGTTGGCCATTCATCATCCGGAGCTTCGGGTGATGGGTATTGGCGAGAGCATTGAAATTTATAAAGAGAAAGGCCTGCCAAAGAATTTCGTGTCCCGATTCAAGTTGGATGAATTGTCTGGAAGCCATGCGGTTGGCCACACCCGTATGGCTACCGAAAGTGCGATCACGACCGAGCATTCGCACCCCTTTTCCACAGGTGCGGATCTGTGCCTGGTGCACAATGGTTCACTATCGAATCACAATCGCTGGCGGCAAAAACTAAGCCGCCGGGGTATTGATTTTCAAACCGACAACGACACTGAAGTGGCGGCCGGGTATCTGTCCTGGCGGCTCAATGAGGGAGACAGTCTGCGCGAGGCTCTGGAGCATGGCCTCAAGGATCTGGATGGGTTTTACACCTTCGCTATTGGAACGCGCTTGGGATTTGCAGTGGTGCGCGATGCCATCGCCTGCAAGCCGGCGGTCCTGGCGGAGACGGATGACTGGGTTGCGATGGCCTCCGAATACCGATCCATTGCACCCCTGCCCGGTGCCGAAGCGGCGGATATCTGGGAACCGGAACCTGAAACAATATATACCTGGGAACGGGCCTGAGCCGATGATCACAGTCGATTTACAGGATCAACCAGTCAGAACCCTGAATGCCCAATTGATCCAACTGCCCGAGAACACCAATCAAAAAGCCTGGCGGGTCGTCAATCCCATGGGCGCCCATGCGGTGGCGGTGGGCTTGACTCAGGCGGTCAATGTCGATATCGAAGGCCATGTCGGATATTACTGCGCGGGCATGAACCAGCTTGCAAACATAACCGTGCACGGCCACGCCGGTACCGGCTTTGCGGAAAATATCATGTCCGGAATTGCCCGGGTGACCGGTAATGCCTCACAGTCCGCGGGGGCTTCGGGGCACGGTGGCCTGGTGGTGATCGAGGGTAATGCCAGCTCCCGGTGCGGGATCTCCATGAAGGGTGTAAACATCGTAGTGGGTGGTTCCGTGGGCCACATGAGCGCCTTTATGGCCCAGGCCGGCAACCTGGTGGTGTGTGGTGATGCCGGTGCCGATCTGGGTGATTCCATGTATGAGGCTAAAATTTTCGTGCGTGGTACCGTCGCCAGTCTGGGGTCCGATGTCATCGCAAAGGAGATGCGCCCGGAGCATCTTGAGTTGCTGTCACGACTGTTGGCAGCGGCCGAAATAGCAGCCGACCCCGGTAGTTTTCGCCGCTATGGATCGGCTCGGAATTTGTACAATTTCAATGTCGACAACGCCGACAGTTATTGATGTCTAATTCTGAATTGAGCTTCTTCTCGCGCACAATATCCAGGAGTGATGGATGAGCAATGATTCCCGCAATCTGAGTGAGTCCGCGACCTTTCCCCCGCGCGTCATGGCCGAGATTCAGCGCGCCGCCCACGAAGGCCTGTACGATATTCGCGGCGCCGGGGCGAAACGGCGGCTACCCAATTTTGACGATCTGCTGTTTCTGGGGGCTTCCGTTTCGCGCTATCCCCTGGAAGGTTATCGCGAGAAATGTGATACCAATGTCACGATTGGAACCCGTTATGCCAGCAAGCCCATCGAACTGAAAATCCCGATCACCATCGCCGGCATGAGTTTCGGTTCCCTGGGGGCTAATGCCAAGGAGGCGCTGGGGCTCGCGGCGACGGCCATGGGCACCAGTACGACCACTGGCGACGGCGGCATGACCGATGAGGAGCGCAACAGTTCCAAAACCCTCGTCTATCAGTTGCTGCCTTCGCGCTACGGTATGGATCCGGATCATCTGCGCAAGGCCGACGCCATCGAGGTGGTCATCGGCCAGGGCGCCAAACCCGGTGGTGGCGGAATGTTGCTGGGCCTTAAAATCACCGACCGGGTGGCGCAGATGCGAACCTTGCCCAAGGGCATCGATCAACGTAGCGCCTGCCGGCATCCGGACTGGACGGGACCGGATGATCTGGAAATCAAAATTCATGAGTTGCGCGAAATCACCAACTGGGAAAAACCCATCTATATCAAAATCGGTGCCACCCGCACCCGCTATGATACTGCTTTGGCGGTCAAGGCCGGGGCGGACGCGATCGTCCTCGATGGTATGCAGGGCGGCACCGCGGCCACCCAGGATGTGTTTATTGAACACGTAGGGATTCCGACCCTGCCCGCGGTTCGTCAGGCCGTCGATGCCCTGCAAGAACTGGACATGCACCGCCGGGTCCAGTTGATCGTATCCGGTGGCATACGCACCGGTGCCGATGTGGCCAAGGCCCTGGCCCTGGGCGCTGATGCCGTATCCATCGGCATGGCATCCTTGATCGCGATGAATTGCAATGCCCCGATATACCAGGCGGATTACGAAAAACTGGGGACTCGCCCGGGCTATTGCCACCAATGCCACACCGGACGTTGCCCGGTGGGTATTACCACCCAGGATCCGGAACTGGAAAGCAGGCTCAACCCGGAGCATGCCGCGCGGCGGCTGAAAAATTATCTGTCGACCATGGTGCTGGAAACCCAGACGCTGGCCCGGGCCTGCGGCAAAACCCATGTACTCAATCTCGAACCGGAGGACCTGGTGGCCCTGACCGTTGAGTCGGCGGCCATGGCGCGGGTGCCGCTGGCGGGGACAGACTGGATCCCGGGACGCCAGTGAGCGGCAGGGATGTGGCAAAACTCCAGGGAACAGCGCAACAGGCAGGGATGGAACCCGCCGGATGGTGTTGCTGAAAGCATAGTGTCAATCATAGGGGGATTCTGAACATGGCTAGAGATCTGGCTGCAATCGCCAAGCAGAAGAAAATCGAGTATTTCCTGATCAGTTTCGTTGATTTGTTTGGTGTTCTTCGTGCCAAACTGGTGCCGGCCCGCGCCATCAAGGGCATGCAGACTGAAGGCGCCGGTTTCGCGGGATTTGCCGCCTGGCTCGATATGACACCCGCGCATCCGGATCTATTCGCCATACCGGATCCCGACAGCCTCATCCAGGTGCCCTGGAAACCGGAACTCGGCTGGCTGGCCGCCGATTTGTGGATGGATGGCAAACCGGTTGCCGCCTCGCCGCGGGTGACCCTCAAGGAGCAGATCAAGGCCGCCGCGAAACAGGGTTATCGCATGAAAAGCGGGGTCGAATGCGAATTCTTTCTGACCCAAATGGATGGTAGCGCCCTGGCCGATCCGATGGATACCCAGGAAAAGCCCTGCTATGACCAGAGCGCCCTGATGCGCCAGTATGATGTGATCAAGGAAATCTGCGATTGCATGCTGCAGTTGAACTGGGGCCCCTATCAGAACGATCATGAAGACGCCAATGGCCAGTTTGAAATGAACTGGGATTTCAACGACTGTCTGCTGACCGCCGATCGTCATACCTTCTTTAAATATATGGCCAAGTCGATTGCTGAAAAGCACGGTATGCGCGCAACCTTCATGCCCAAGCCATTCATCAACCTGACCGGCAATGGTTGCCATGCCCATGTTTCCCTGTGGGACAAGGCCGGCAGCAAGTGCCTGTTTCTGGACAAACGCGACGAGATGGGTTTGAGCCGGCTCGCCTATCATTTCCTCGGTGGCATTATTCACAGTGCCCGGGAGCTGTGCGCGATTTTCAACCCGACCATCAACAGCTACAAACGTATCAATGCTCCGGTGACCACCAGTGGTGCGACCTGGTCGCCGAACACCGTGACTTATACGGGAAACAACCGTACTCACATGATCCGTATCCCCGACCAGGGCCGCTTTGAACTGCGTCTTATGGACGGGGCTGTGAATCCCTATTTATGTCAGGCTGCAATCCTCGCCGCGGGCCTCGATGGTATTGCCGGCAATCGCGATCCGGGCAAGCGCCTGGATATCGACATGTATGCTGATGGCCATAAGCTGAAAGGCGCAAAAAAACTGCCGTTGAATATGCTGGATGCCATTCGTCTCACGGACAAGAGCAAGGTATTGCGTACCCAGCTGGGCGATGAACTCATCGACGCCTATGTGAAATTGAAACACCGCGAATGGAACAGTTTCAGCCACCACCTCAGCCAATGGGAACGGGAACATACCCTGGATTGTTAGTTGGGCCCGGCAACGCCCGGGTGCGGGTTCTGGTTCAGGCTTTGAGTAATAGCATGCCGATACCCGTGATTATCAACACGCTTCCCAGCAGTTGCATCTCGGACAACGGTTCCCGGAAGACCCAATAGGACACGCAGGCGGTAATTACGATGGTGCCGCTGACGATCACCGGGACCACAATATTGGCCGCCAGCGGGGCTCCGTCGCTGCTGCCACGGTAGAGATAAAAATAGCCGATTTCGGCCATGCCAATACACACTCCCGCCATGGCCGCCCAGCCATAGGCTGGCAGTGGCAGTTTGAGTACCGGATTGCCGCGGGCCAGCAGATACAGGGCGAACCCCAAAGAGGTGGACAGGGCCGCCAGTTGCAGACAAATTGTTGCAACCACGGTGCTGGTACTGATGCTCGGCACCTGGTTGACCGAGACTTTTATTAACAGGTTGTAGCCCGCATAAAGTACCGTGATGAACAAGAGCAAAATCCATGACCACATTGCGATTCTCCTGGGCCTTTGATGGCGGGATTACGCGCTGGGCACACCTCAGGCGTGCGGCAATTCCGATCCCGATAACATATTTGCCTGGGACCAGTCTGGTATGAATGACAGTACCCGGACCCGACCTGGAAGGGCCGGATTAAACATGCTGTTGTGCCAGTAGGTCGACTGGAATTGTGGATCCGACTCAGGCAAATCCACGGATCTGCAGGGAATGGTATAGCCCTGGGATTTTTCTTCGAAATCGAGGATGCAGGACCCGGCTTCCAGGATTTGGCTGGCCAGGGGTGAATCGAGCGCGAACAGAGCGCTCAGGTGATCGGAAAAATCCCTGGAACGCTGATAATAGGTTGCTGACAGGTAACCCACAGCCGTCTCATAACGTTCCCGGGGATCCTGGGTTTTTTGGACAATATGGCGCATCTGGGCGATGTAGGGTTGTGGATCTGATTGGTGCAACAGCACATTGACCGGGATACCGGGGCTGCTCCCCCGCGATAACCTGAGGCGCGGTTGCATGGCCGGTGTTGGCCGGCCCTGGGCCTGGCGCATGCTGTATTGCCTGATCAGGCATTGCCAGGCCAGAAACCGGCTTCTGAGATCGTCAGCAGCAGCCATTCAAATAACGCGCCCGGGGCGGATAAGAATCTGTCGGCAACCTACCTCCAGCGCCAGCCCGACGCAAGCATGCCCTGGGTGCAGTCCGGGGATCCCGGCCGGCTATCGAAATTCGACCGGGAAATTCACTATACTGGTTCCTTTCCAGTCACTAGTGGTCAGTGCCATGGCGGAACCATTCAATGTTGCCTGTGTGCAAAATTGCGCGGGTCAGGATATCGAAGCGAATATCACCCAGAGTTGCCAGTTGATCCGTGAGGCCGCCGGTGCCGGTGCCGAGTTGATCTGCCTGCCCGAGTATTTCAGTTGCCTGTACCTGGACCGAAGTGGGTTCAAACTCGGAGGATATACGCAGGATAGCCATCCGGCATTTACGATCTTCAGTGCCCTGGCCGAAGAACTGGGCGTTTGGCTGTTACTGGGATCACTGGCGATCCAGGCGGGCCCGGAACAGTATTACAACCGTTCCTATCTGTTGGACAACCAGGGCCGCAGGGTTGCCCAATACGACAAATTACACCTGTTTGACGTCGATCTGGCCGCTGGTGAGAGTTATCGGGAATCAGACACCATCGTGGCAGGAGATGAGGCCGTGCTGGCGGCAACACCCTGGGGCCTGCTGGGTATGAGCATTTGTTATGACCTGCGATTCGCGGCCCTGTATCGGGCAATGGCTCAGGCGGGTGCCAGTTTTCTAACGGTTCCAGCCGCTTTTACCCGCACCACAGGCCAGGCCCACTGGCATGCATTGCTGAGAAGCCGCGCCATAGAAACGGGCAGCTATGTGTTTGCGCCCTGCCAATATGGCGCCCACGGTGATGCGGAGTCCTACGGCCATTCCCTGATCATTGACCCCTGGGGCGAAGTGCTTGCCGATGCCGGGGAGGGTCCGGGATTTATCCTCTGTGCAGTGGACCCGGAGCGGGTCAGGCAAGCGCGCGCTATGATTCCGGCGCTGGAACACGATCGCGAATTCAAGGTGGTGGCCCCACACCGGAACCTGGATCGTCTGAGTGCCTGAACCAGCGGTCATCCGCGCCGCAAGTGTCGCTCCTGGGAATTGGCGAAGGTGGCCGGGGAGGCTCAGCAGGTGCGCCGGGCACGAACCGCGGCGGCCAGTTGCCTGAGCATCAAACGGGTATCATCGATCCCAATACAGGCATCGGTAATACTTTTTCCGTACTCCAGCGGTTCCCCAGCCTGGACATCCTGGCGCCCTTCACGCAGATGGCTTTCTATCATGACGCCCAGGATGCGTTTTTCGCCCCCGGCAAGCTGCGCCGCTACATCCTCGCAGACCTCGATCTGGCGTTTATATTGTTTAGCGCTGTTGGCATGGCTGAAGTCAATCATGACCAGGGCCTCAAGGTCGGCGGCCTGCAGGGCTTCGCAGGTGTTCGTGACGCTTTGCGCATCATAGTTTGGCTGCCGGCCGCCACGCAGGATAATGTGGGTATCACGATTGCCGGTGGTCTTGAAAATTGCCGAGCGGGCTGATTGTGTGAACGACAGAAATACGTGGGGGTGGCGGGCAGCGCGGATCGCATCGACGGCAACCTGTGCCGTGCCATCGGTACCATTTTTGAATCCCACCGGGCAGGACAGGCCGGAGGCCAGTTCCCGGTGCACCTGGCTTTCCGTGGTGCGTGCCCCGATGGCCCCCCAGCTGACCAGATCAGCGACATATTGCGGGGTCACAATATCGAGGAATTCCGACCCGGCCGGCACTCCGGCGGCATTCAAATCCAACAATAAAGAGCGGGCCATGCGCAGACCCTTGTTGATATTGAAACGGCCGTCCAGATCGGGATCATTGATGAGCCCTTTCCAGCCGACGGTGGTCCGGGGTTTTTCGAAGTAAACCCGCATGACGATCAGCAGATCCCGCTCGAGCTCCCGGCGAAGCTCTGCGAGATGACCGGCATAGTCTCTGGCGGCATCGACGTCATGGATGGAACAGGGGCCGGCGATGACCAGCAGGCGGTCGTCCGCGGCACTGAGGATTCGGTGGATACTTTCGCGAGTGTCATGGACCAGTTCGGCGACGCTCTCGCTCAAGGGATATTGTTGGTGTATTTGCGCGGGGGTTGCGACATCCAGTATGGATTCAATGCGCAGGTCTTCTGTCGGTCGGGTGTTCATGATGGGGTCGCTGTTCCAGGATTCTAATGGTAATTCACTACAAACCAAGGATGCTCTGAATCCATCAGGGCATCCCTAAAAAGCAGGCAAGCTTATCCGGATTCGTCCCCGAATCAAAGGATCAGCACGGGCCTGGAGCCGCTGGCGACGGGCGTGGCTGGCGTGGTCGTGACGGCATGCGCTTATAATGGATTGACGGATTGGCTACAGTGGTTAATCTGTTGCGGTTCTGGCGGGCGGAGTTTGAGTCTTGAAATCCTGGATGTGTGTGATTTGCGGCTTTATCTATAATGAAGCCGACGGTTTGCCCGATGATGGCATTGCGCCCGGTACCCGCTGGGGGGAGATCCCCCTGAACTGGACCTGCCCGGATTGCGGCGCGCGTAAAGAAGATTTCGAAATGGTTGAATTGTAATTGCCCGGAGCTTTCCTAAAAGGGTTTGACCACGACCAGGATCACTATCCCGATCAATGCCAGTGCTGGTATTTCGTTAATGATTCGGTAAAACCTTTCGCCATGCTGATTGCGGTCGTCGCGGAATCTTTTAACAAGCCGCCAGCAGTATAGGTGATAGCCCACCAGGGCCAATACCAGCAGCAGCTTCAGATGCAGCCATAGCTGACCGTTACCCAAGGCCGATGCCCACCAGTGCAACAGCCACAGACCAAAGCCAAGAGCCAGCACCGCGCCAAGCGTCATGATGGCAAGCAGTTTGCGCTCCATGACTTTGAAGCGCTCCAGAGCCTCGGGCTCATGGCATTGGCAGTGATAGACGAACAGCCGCGGCAGGTAAAACAGGCCCGCGAACCAGGTGACCACGAAAATAATATGCAAGGCCTTTACCCATAACATAGAACAAACCACTCCTTGCAATCTGAAGGACTCGGATCATTCTAGCCGGTTCCTGATCATCGATCACCGGAAATGCCGGGAGGAATAGGCGCACCTCGGAATATCGGTGATAATGATCAACACGATGGCTTGCGCACGGCGTGAGTCACGGAACGGGAAACAGAAATGAATAACAGCAGGAAGGCTATCGGGATTGTTGGTGGAACAGGCTACTCAGGCGCGGAGTTGTTGCGCATCCTGGCCCGCCACCCCGCAATTCAGCTGCAGTTGGTGACCTCCCGTGGGCAGGCCGGCCAGCCCATTGCGGAGTACTTCCCGTCCCTGCGCGGGGCCCTGGATTTGGACTTTTCCGAGCCCGGGATCGAGGAACTGGCCGGCTGTGATCTGGTGTTCTTCGCTACTCCCAATGGTACGGCCATGCAGCAGGTCCCGGCGTTATTGGACCGGGGGGTAAAGTCATCGACCTGGCGGCGGATTTTCGTATTCCGGATGTCGATCTCTGGTCACACTGGTACGCCATGGAGCATGCCTGCCCGGAATTGCTCGATGAGGCGGTGTATGGCCTGCCGGAGGTCAACCGTGAAGCGATACGCCAGGCCCGCCTGGTGGCCAATCCTGGTTGTTATCCAACCGCGGTGAGCCTGGGATTTTTACCCTTGCTGGAAGCGGGGGTCATCGATCCGGGGCACTTGATTGCGGATGTGAAATCGGGAGCGAGCGGTGCCGGCCGCAAGCTGGCCCCTGAGTTGCTGTATGCCGAGGTCAGTGAGTCCATGAGCGCTTACGCGGCCTCTGGCCACCGCCATCAACCGGAAATCGTGGCATTTCTGGAGCAAGCCACCGGCCACCCAATCCACCTCACCTTTGTCCCACACCTGACCCCGATGGTCCGGGGGATCCAGGCGACCCTGTACGCCACGCAGACGGATCCGCGGGCCGATATCCAATCGCTGTTTGAGCAACGCTATGCGCCTGAGGCATTTGTCGACGTCATGCCCGCGGGCAGCCACCCGCGTACCCAGAGTGTTCGTGGTGCAAATACCTGCAGAATCTCCTGGCACCGGCCTGGCGATGGCGAGACTCTGGTCATACTGGTGGTCGAGGACAACCTGGTAAAAGGTGCCGCCGGGCAGGCAGTCCAGAATATGAATCTGATGCTGGGAATTGCTGAGGATGCCGGGCTTGGCGGGATTGGGTTTTAGGTATCGGTTCACGGAACCTGGGTCATGAAAATTCTCGTCCAGAGGCGCCGATCCTATGTCGTGCCACTGCTGGTGATCCTGGTCTTTTGCGTCAGTGGTGCAGCGGGCTGGAAGTTCTTTCAGCTTCGCCAGGACCGGTATGACCAGCAGGTCCTGGCACTGAACAGTGAATATCGGCAGCTACTGGAGGATTACCAGCTGCTGCTGGAGGAGAAACGCCAGGCCGAGCAGCGGGTGGACATGTTGGAACAAACCAGTGAGGTGGACTCCAGGGCTTATGCCAAGGTCAGTGAACATTTAAAATCACTGCAAAAGGAAGTTGTCGATCTCCGGGAAGAAGTTACATTTTACCGCGACATCGTCGCCGACAGCAGCGCGGGATCCGTGCATGTCAAGCAATTCCGGGTCAAAGCCAATGAGGATTCAGGCGACTTCCGGTTCCAACTGGTATTAACCCAGGGCACCAGGAATGATAAAGTGGTTCAAGGCAGGGTCAAGCTGGCTATAGAAGGTGACCTGAAGGGTCAAAAGAAGCGCCTGGAACCCGAATTTCTGGGAATGCCCGATGGTTCCGGACTGGACTACCAGTTTAAATATTTTCAACGTATCGAGGGGCGGTTTTCGTTGCCGAAGAACTTCCATCCGCTACGGATCGTTGTCAAAGTGACGTCAGCTCGGAATCCGAACCGACCGTTGCTGAAAAGTTTTGACTGGGCTGCCATTAACAGTTGAAGTGAGAAAGCATGTTTGGAAGCAGGAAAAAAATTCGTTCTGCGAAACTCGATTCACTCATAGGCCGCCAGACGGAGGTGATAGGGGATTTTCGCTTTTCCGATGGCTTGCATATCGACGGCATCGTCCGTGGTAATGTCTATGCGGATGAGGATTCCGGTGCCATATTGACCCTCAGTGAACATGGCACCATCGAGGGTGAAGTTCGGGTACCGAATGTAGTGCTCAACGGGATTGTCATCGGCGATGTCTATGCCAGCCACCAGATTGAACTCGCCACCAATGCCCGGGTCACAGGAAATGTCTATTACACGTTACTGGAGATGGCGATGGGTGCCGAGATTAACGGCCAACTGGTACGCCAGGGGGGCGAAGATGACGAACCAAAGCTGCAGCTTGGCCAGGAACCGGCTTGAATCGGCATGACGACCACCAGCGCCATTAGCCTTACCGACAGCGCCGCGACCAAGGTGCGTGAATTGCTGCGGGCCCAGGATCGGGATGGTCAGTCCTTGCGGGTCTACATTCAGGGCGGCGGCTGTTCCGGGTTCCAGTACGGGTTTAATTTCGAGGAAGGCAGCGCCAGCGATGACGCGGTGCTTGAACACGGTGGCGTCAAGGTGATCGTGGATCCCATGAGTTATCAGTATCTACTGGGTGCGGAAGTGGACTACCGGGAAGATCTGGAAGGCGCCCGTTTTGTAATCAACAACCCCAATGCCACTACCACCTGCGGTTGCGGCGCGTCATTTTCCATCTGAATGCCTTAGGCCCGGTAGATTCCGCCCAGTATCACAGGATCCGCAGCCCCGGTCACTGCAGGTAGATTGCCGGGACGGCCCTCCAGGCACTGTTGGGCCAGCCACGCAAAAGCGGCGCCTTCGACCGCTTTGGGCGCTATCCCGAGCGCCGCGGTGGTGTCGACGCTGCAAGGTGCCAGCACCGAACTGAGGGTTTCCATGAGCAGGGGATTTAGAGCACCACCACCGCAAACATAGAGTTGCGTCATGCCCGTACAGTACGAAACAATCGCCGCGGCGACGGAGTGCGCGGTGAGCGCATAGAGGGTTCGCTGAACATCGGCCGGCGGGAGATCGTCCACCAGCCGTTTCTCCAGCCAGGCCAAATCGAAATAATCCCTGCCGGTGCTTTTCGGTGGCGGTCGCCGGAAGTATGGATCATCCAGCAACGCCTCCAGCAACTCCTGGTTGAGGCAGCCCGAAGCGCCGAAAGCACCCTGCCCATCAAAAGCTTGTGCACAGTGACGTTGGCACCACTGGTCCAACAGGGTATTGGCGGGTCCGGTATCGAATCCCAGCACGGGTTGAGCCGGATCGGCGGGCAGCAGGCTGATATTGGCAATACCGCCCAGGTTTAAAATTCCGCGTGTGCTCCCGGGTTGCGAGAAAATCGCCCGGTGAAATGCCGGCGCCAAAGGTGCGCCCTCGCCGCCGGCGGCCAGATCCCGGCGGCGAAAATCCGCCACCGTGGTGATCCCGCAGCGCTGGGCAACAATATTGGGATCACCCAGTTGCACGGTAATGGGTGGATTGGCATGAGGGGCATGAAAGATTGTCTGCCCGTGACTGCCAATCCCACGCACCGCACTGGCGGAGACTGTGGCCGCGGACAGGCAGGCCAGGGCGACCATGGCGAATTGCTCGCCGAGCACGGCGTCCAGGTGCCACACCTGTTTGGCGTGCAGTTGGTCACTGTCCTGGGCCGCTTCCAAAGCCCGTTTCAAATCCCGTGGAAACGCACGGGTCGTATGTTGCAGGATTCGCACCGGGTCTGTGTCCAGATCCACCAGCACCGCATCGATGCCATCCATGCTGGTGCCGGACATCAGGCCGAGATACAGGCTCACGGGCACAGGCTCAAGCAGTGATAACCGGGGATCATCTGAGCGGGTGCGCTGGCGTTGGAATGATGATCGTCAGGGATTGCCCGCCAGGCTGGTGGTGGCCAGGCGATTCAGGCGCGCCAGCAAAGGTTTGGTGCTGGCCAGGAAATTCGCCTTGTACTTCCGGTCTATGGGTAAAGCCTTGGGCAGTTTTACCTTTAATGGATCTTTATGCACGCCGCGGACCCGGAATTCGTAATGCAGGTGGGGGCCGGTGGCGAGGCCGGTTTGGCCAACATAGCCGATGATCTGGCCCTGATAGACTCGCTGGCCACGCCGGGCGCGCTTGTGCAGACGGGACATGTGTCCATACAGGGTGGAGTATATGCTGCCGTGTTGAAGGATGATGGTATTGCCGTAGCCGCGCTTCCAGCCGGCGAATACCACCCGGCCGTCTCCAGCGGCCTTGATGGGGGTTCCTCGCGGGGCGGCGTAGTCGACGCCTTTGTGAGCACGAATCCGGTTCAGAACCGGATGCTTACGGCGTAAATTGAAGCGCGAAGAAATTCGCGCAAAGCTGACTGGGGTACGCAGAAAAGCCTTACGCATACTCAGCCCTGTTGGGGAATAATAGGCGATCCGGCCGCCAGTATCCTGATATCGCAGGGCTCGTAATGAACGGCCGCGATTGAAGAATTCAGCGGCGAGAATGTGCCCGTCGCGAATTTTTTTGCCATCCCGATACAGTTGCTGATAGATCACCGTGAAGCGATCACCGGCGCGGATATCCAGGGCAAAATCGACATCCCAGCCGAATATATCCACCATTTGCATAATCAGCGGATCCGAGAGTCCGGCACGTTGTCCGGCGAGAAACAGGGAGCTCTCAATCGTCGCGCTGGTGGTGGTGATGACCGCATCCAGTGGTCGTTTTACTGCTGTCAGATTGAACCCCCGGGTGGTGCGGCGGGCCTGTACGCTCAGTGTTTCATCCACCTGCATCCGCAGGGCGAGCAGGGATTTGTCCGATCCGAGTTGCAATTCAAGACGTTGCCCCGGGCGTAGCCGTTTAAGCGCCCTGGCACCTTTGGCGGCCATGAGCCGGGCCAGATCCCGGCCGGAACCTCCATAGCGCCTGAATATCAGGTAGAGGGAGTCCCCGGGTTTCACCAGCGCCTGAACAGCACGGGCAGGTTGTTCCGGAGTCAGTGGGGCGG
>Ga0114931_10001723_pt1 | contig 27750 bp, 34 predicted proteins | sample 2SBtaG_FD_89579 | JGI IMG/M metagenome (GOLD analysis project Ga0114931, IMG submission 89579) | Deep subsurface microbial communities from Kolumbo volcano to uncover new lineages of life (NeLLi) - 2SBTROV14_V59a metaG | ecosystem: Environmental > Aquatic > Marine > Volcanic | place: Kolumbo... | reverse complement strand
TAGCTCAGCTGGTAGAGCACCTCACTTGTAATGAGGACGTCGCGGGTTCGATTCCTGCTGGTGGCTCTTTTTTTGTTTTGGATAGGTACCCGAGTGGCCAAAGGGAACAGACTGTAAATCTGTCGGCTCAGCCTTCGGAGGTTCGAATCCTCCCCTCTCCACCAGGCTATGCGGGCTGTTCACTTTCGATATCGACTGATATACGAGAAACATAGCCATGTTCTTGGGGCGTGGCTTCAGGCGTTTGGCAGCGAGGATTGAAGTTTGTCGTTTCACACAAGCGTTCGGCGGGAGTAACTCAATTGGTAGAGTCACAGCCTTCCAAGCTGTTGGTCGCGGGTTCGAGTCCCGTCTCCCGCTCATTTGTTTGCCCACGTAGCTCAGTCGGTAGAGCGCATCCTTGGTAAGGATGAGGTCACCGGTTCAAACCCGGTCGTGGGCTCTCTGACTTTTTTTCTTGACTAAGAGGCGATGCTAAAATGCGAGTCATAGTTATTCTGGAGTGCGCTGATTGCAAAAACCGCAACTACACGACAACGAAAAACAAGTCATTGCATTCTGGCCGGGTGGAGTACAAGAAATACTGCCGTACCTGCAATAAGCACACGGCACACAAAGAAACCAAGTAAGAGATCTGCTTGACACAGGTGAGTAGCTCAACTGGCAGAGCACTGGTCTCCAAAACCAGGGGTTGCGGGTTCGATTCCTGCCTCACCTGCTTTTTCTTTTTGAACGCTTAAGCTTTTACCATATGGGGCCCGGACTTCACGATGAACCTAATCAAAAAATCTTCAAAATTCTACAATGATGTCAACCACGAGATGTCAAAAGTGAGTTGGCCAACTTATAATGAGCTGAGAGGGTCAACCATCATCGTGATCATTCTGTCGTTGCTTTTTGCTGTCTTTGTGTTTACGTCAGATCGAATTTTGACTGAGATTCTTAAATTGATCTTTTAAGGAAGTGTCTTTGAGCGAAGCAGAGCTGAAATGGTACGCAATTCATGTGCTTTCCGGGCATGAAAAAAAGGTCAAAGCCTATCTGGAAAGTGAGGTTCAGCACGAGGGCCTCGAAGACCGCATTTCCCAGGTCTTGATTCCGTCAGAAGAAGTGACGGAGATGAAGGAAGGCAAGCGACGGGTGAAGAATAAGGTATTCTTTCCGGGCTACATGCTCGTTGAAATGAGTCTCGATAAGAGCACTCAGCATGTTGTTCTTAACACGCCAAGCGTCACGAATTTTGTCGGCCCAAAGAATCAACCACAGCCTTTGCGCAAAGGCGAGATCGATCGAATTTTGGGTCGCGTTGAAGAGAGCGTCGGGAAGGAAATTATTGATGTTCCGTTTAGTCTCGGAGACCCTATCCGGGTGACGGATGGACCCTTTACGGATTTTACCGGGTTTGTTGAGGAGATCAATCCCGAGAAGAAAAAAGTAAAAGTGTTGGTTAGTATATTTGGTCGCTCCACGCCTGTAGAATTAGATTTTTTGCAGGTGGAGCTGGAAAAGTAGGCGAAAGGAGTAATTCGATTTAATGGCTAAGAAGATTCTGTCTACCATAAAAATGCAGATACCCGCCGGGGCGGCTAATCCCTCTCCACCTGTGGGGCCCGCTTTGGGTCAGGCAGGTGTGAACATTATGGAATTCTGCAAGGCCTTCAATGCGAAAACGCAGGATCGGCAAGGCCTGATCATTCCTGTGGTGATAACTGTTTACGCAGACCGGTCTTTTACCTTCGAAACAAAATCTCCACCGGCTGCCGTTCTGCTCAAGAAGGCTATTGGTCTCGATAAGGGTTCCGGTGAGCCGAATAGGGACAAGGTCGGGACGGTTAAGCGTGAACAGCTCAGAGAGATAGCGGAAGCAAAGAAGGAAGATTTGAACGCCAATGATATCGAGGCTGCCATGCGAATGATTGAAGGCACTGCCAGAAGCATGGGACTGATTGTCGAGTAATTTATCTTGAAGGAAAGCAGGCTGGTATGAAAAGAGGCAAACGATATAATAAGAGTATGTCGACGGTTGAGGCGGGCAAGGATTATTCACTGGATGAAGCCGTTCAGCTGGTCAAGCAGTCCGCAACCGCCAAATTTGACGAGTCCATCGAAGTGTGTGTGAATTTGGGTGTCGATCCGCGTCATGCCGATCAGGTTGTGCGCGGCACGGTGTCGCTGCCGCATGGCACTGGCAAAGAGGTTCGGGTGCTCGTGCTGACCAAAGGGGCCAAGGAGGCAGAAGCCAAGGAGAAGGGCGCTGATTATGTCGGTTTTGACGAGTACATCAAGAAAATTCAGGGCGGATGGCTGGAATTTGACGTGTTGGTGGCAACGCCCGATGTGATGGGCGAGGTCGGGAAATTGGGGCGGGTGTTAGGACCACGAGGACTCATGCCAAATCCAAAGAGCGGCACGGTTACCATGGACGTGGGTAAGGCGGTCGAAGAGCTGAAAGCAGGGAAAATCGAATTCCGCGTAGATAAGTATGGCATTCTGCACGTGGCAGTAGGGCGCGCCTCGTTTGGCGAGAAGGAATTGAGTGCCAATATCGTTGCCTTTCTCGAAACCGTCATGCGGCTCAAGCCGTCAGCGGCAAAGGGTCAGTATGTGAAGGGTTTGACGTTGTCTAGCACGATGGGGCCCGGGATCAGGCTGGACCGAACGGCTGTCTTGAGCGGACTGGTGTAACCCAAGTACTTTTTAAGCATAAGGAAACAGAAATGCCTACGGCTGAAAAAGAAGCGGTTGTGGCTGAAGTGGCCGAAAAAATGAAGAATGCGAACAGCATTTTTCTGACGGATTTTATCGGTTTAAATGTTCAAGAAATCACGGACCTGCGTCGCGCGTTTTCAGGTGTTCAGGTAGAATACCGCGTGGTCAAGAATACACTTACTCGTTTGTCTGCAAAAGAAGCGGGCTGCGAGGATCTTCTTGAGTATCTTGAAGGTCCCACAGCAATGGCGTTCGGCATGGACGACCCGACCGCACCAGCCAAGGTGATCAAGGAATTTTCGAAAAAGCATGATAAGCTAAGAGCCAGAGCATGCCTGTTCGAAGGCGTCTTGTTTGGCGAAGACAAGTTGGATAGAATCGCTAATTTGCCGTCGCGCCATCAGATCTTGTGCACATTGACAGGGGTCTTGCAGGCACCCATGTCTAATTTGGCATTTGCTCTGAACGGCGTTATCAGCAACCTGGTGTACTCACTCGATGCCGTTAGGAAACAAAAAGAAAACAATAGCTAATCAAGTTTGTGTTTAATTTACTAATGTCTCTATTTTATCGGAGGTTATGATGGCAGAAGAAGCTAAAGAAGCTGCTGCGGTTGCAGAAGCCAAACCCGCAAAGAAAAGTGCCAAGTCAGCGAATGGTTCGGTTGACTCGCTCTTGCAGACCATAGAGAAAATGACTGTTCTTGAATTGTCTGAATTGGTTAAGGCGATCGAAGACCGTTTTGGCGTTACGGCTCAAGCGCCAGTGGCGGTGGCTGCCGCTGGACCCGCGGCAGGCGGCGGAGCTGCTGAAGCGGCAGAAGAGCAGACTGAATTCGATGTCGTGCTGCAAACGGTGGGCGATAAGAAGATTCAGGTTATTAAGGTTGTGCGAGCTATTACCAGCCTGGGTCTGAAAGAAGCGAAGGATCTGGTGGACGGCGCGCCAAAGTCAGTCAAGGACGGCGTGAGCAAAGACGAGGCTGAAGATATTAAGAAACAGTTGGAAGAAGTAGGAGCAACTGCAGAAGTCAAATAAATCGTCGCTTTTCTTTGCCTTTTTAAATCACAGAGGTGGTATCCTTCATGCAAAGTAACGGCAGAGTTTCTTTTTCAAAGCTAGGGCAGGTTATTGATCTTCCCGATCTTCTCGATATTCAGCTCAAGTCTTATCGTGATTTCTTGCAGTATCACTTGCGTCCGGATGAACGAGATCAGCGGGGTCTGCACGGCGTTTTTTCAAACGTCTTTCCGATCATCGATAGTCGGGAAAATTTTTGCCTGGAATACGTTGAGTATTACGTTGAAAAGCCAAAATATGACCTAGTCGAGTGCCAGGAAAGGGGGGTGACCTACTCCGTCCCGCTCAAGGCCAAGTTAAAGTTGTCGGTCAAGGACGAGTATGGGGACAGCAAGGACTTTGTTGATACGATTGAGCAGGTCGTGTATTTGGGAAACATTCCGTTCATGACCAATCGAGGTACATTCATCATCAACGGTGCGGAACGTATTGTTGTCAGTCAGTTGCACCGATCGCCGGGTGTCTTTTTCGACGAGCTGACTCATCCGAACGGAACGAAACTTTTTTCTGCCCGCATCATTCCGTTGCGCGGCTCCTGGGTTGAGTTTACAACCGACATCAATGATGTGCTCTACGTTTATATCGACCGCAGAAAGAAATTTCCAGTCACGACGCTACTGAGAGCGCTGGGTTTTTCGAGCGACCATGACCTCCTGACACTATTTGATCTGGTTGAAGAGGTTCCGGTTAGCGGCGCTGGTTCAAAAGCCTCAGTTGGCAGGCTGCCGATCGAGGATTTGATAAATACCGAGACAGGCGAGCTGTTGGTTGAAAAGGGAGAGGAGCTTACTGAGGACGCATTGAAAGCCCTCAAGGCGTCCGGTGTCAAATCTTTGAACGTTCTCAAGGTAGAAGGTTCTTTGGGTGCCGAGGTTATCAGCAACACCCTGCGCAAGGATGCGGCACGCTCTGAAGCCGATGCCCTTGAAGCAATCTATAAGCATCTGCGCTCCGGAGATGCGCCGGATTTGGATACAGCCCGTAGCCTGATCGACCGTATGTTTTTCAATCCGAAGCGCTACGACCTGGGGCAGGTGGGTCGCTATCGCGTGAACAAAAAACTAAGCCTCGACGTTCCCATCGAAACAACGGTTTTGACGAAGGAAGATATTGTCGCGATCATTGGATATTTACTTGAATTGCGTGCTGGTAAACGTGGCTCAGATGATATCGACCACCTTGGCAATCGTCGCATCAAGACTGTTGGCGAACAGCTGGGCGCCCAAATGACGCTTGGGCTATCTCGCATGGCGCGCACGATCAAGGAACGCATGAACCTGCGCGACAATGAGAATTTGACCCCGCAAGATCTCGTCAATGCGCGCACGATTTTTTCAGTTATCAATACTTTTTTTGGCACCAGCCAGTTGTCGCAATTCATGGATCAGACGAATCCACTGGCAGAAATGACGCACAAACGCCGACTGTCGGCCCTCGGACCGGGCGGTTTGACAAGAGAGCGGGCCGGTTTTGAAGTGCGGGACGTTCACTATACGCACTACGGGCGCCTCTGTCCGATTGAAACGCCAGAAGGTCCCAATATTGGGTTGATCTCTTCCCTGACCACTTTTGCCCGCATTAACGATTTTGGGTTCATTGAAACACCCTACCGTCGCGTTTCCGGTGGCAAGGTTGAGAAAAAAATCGACTACCTCTCCGCTGACGACGAGGACAACCATGTCATTGGGCAGGCGAACGCCCCTATTGATGAAAAAGGTAATTTTCTGCGGGATTCGGTCAAGGCCCGTTTTCGCGGCGATTTTCCCATTGTTGAGCCAAATGAACTGCATTATATGGATGTCTCTCCGACACAAATCGTGTCTGCTGCCGCCGCACTCATTCCGTTTCTGGAGCACGATGATGCCAATCGTGCCTTGATGGGCTCAAACATGCAGCGTCAGGCCGTGCCGCTTCTGCGAACGGATTCTCCATACGTCGGAACCGGCATGGAAGCGAAGGTTGCGCGCGATTCGCGGGCCATGATCGTGTCCGATATTCAGGGTGTGGTCGACAAAGTGAGCGCCAATCATATTATTGTAAAAAAAGACCGGCCCAGAAGTAGCGTCAGCGACGCCAGCTTGTCTAATTTCAATAGCTCAGATTTTGTCAGTTACCGACTAACGAAGTTTTTGCGAACCAACCAGGACACCTGCATTAACCAACGACCCATCGTGCAGGACGGCCAAAAAGTCAAGAAGGGTGATGTGTTGGCTGACGGCTGTGCCACACAAGGCGGCGAGCTCGCCCTTGGCCGCAACGTGCTCGTGGCATACATGCCGTGGCGTGGTTACAATTTTGAAGACGCTATTGTCATGTCAGAACGTGTTGTCCAGGAAGACATCTACACGTCGATTCACATTGAGGAGTTTGAACTTCAAGTCAGGGATACAAAGCGCGGCGAAGAAGAGTTGACGCGTGAGATTCCGAACGTGAGCGAAGAGACCACCAAAGATCTTGATGAGAATGGCGTCATCCGCGTTGGTGCAGAAGTGCATGCCGGCGATATTCTTGTCGGCAAAGTGACACCCAAAGGCGAGACTGATCCAACACCAGAAGAGAAATTGCTGAAGGCAATTTTTGGTGAAAAGGCCGGCGATGTGAAAGACGCTTCCCTGAAAGCCCCTCCTGGCATGAAAGGGGTCGTGATCGATACGAAACTTTTTACTAGAAAGAAGAAAGATCCCAAGACGAAAAAGCAGGACAAGAAAAAACTCGAAGAGATTGAGATCTGGTACCGCGAGGAGTTGGAGCGCGTCGAACGGCTCCGCAATACGAAACTAACAACCCTTTTAGTCGGCAAGACCTCGCATTCGATCAGGGACAAGAACACGGCGAAGATTCTCATGCGGGCCAATACCGTCCTGACCGAGGAAAAACTTGCCGGGCTGCAATTCGAGAACATCGACTATGGTGAGGGCGTCTGTACTGAGCTCAAGGTAAATGAGGCCATTGCAAAAGTGTGGTCCGCTTACCAATTGAAACTGAGCGAACTTGAAGAAGACCTTGAGAATCGCAAATTCAAGGTTGAGGTCGGCGATGAACTCCCGCCGGGAATTGTGCAGCTAGCCAAGGTCTATGTGGCGAAGAAGCGCAAGTTGATGGTCGGAGATAAAATGGCAGGCCGTCACGGAAACAAGGGCGTCGTCGCCAAGATTGTGCCGACCGAAGATATGCCGTACATGCCTGATGGAACGCCGGTCGACATCGTGCTCAACCCGCTCGGTGTCCCCTCGCGCATGAATTTGGGACAAATTTTTGAAGCAAATTTGGGATGGGCAGCACATTCCCTGGGTGTTAAGTTTGCAACGCCGGTGTTTGACGGCGCCAGCTACGAGGAGATCCTCGCCAAGATGGACGAGGCTGGGATCCCCAGGAGCGGCAAGAGCATTCTATTCGACGGTCGAACGGGAAGGCAAATTGATAATCCTGTCACGGTCGGCCATATCTACATGCTAAAACTTTCTCACCTTGTAGAAGACAAGCTCCACGCCAGATCGATTGGTCCTTATTCACTGATCACGCAACAGCCATTAGGCGGCAAAGCTCAGTTTGGTGGTCAAAGGTTTGGCGAAATGGAAGTGTGGGCGCTTGAAGCTTACGGTGCAGCGCACGCGTTGCAAGAAATCTTGACGGTCAAGTCGGATGACGTCCGCGGGCGCTCGAAGGTCTATGAGGCGATTGTCAAGGGTGACAATCTGCCGGAGCCGGGTCTGCCGGAATCTTTTAATGTTTTGATTCGAGAGTTGCAGGGGCTTGGGCTCGATATTGAGCTGCTCGAAAGCAACGGTAGCAATGGCAAATCAAATTAGGGAAACTACCAGGTTGGTATCAGGTCACCAGTCTACAACCAGGAGGTGGCATTTTGGCATATTTTAGCAGACAAGAAACCGCGCCCAAGAAATCATTTGATTCGATCGCGATCAGTCTGGCGTCTTCAGATAAGATCCTCGAAAGGTCCTATGGGGAAGTTACCAAGCCGGAGACGATAAATTACCGTTCGTTCAAGCCTGAAAAGGACGGCCTTTTTTGCGAAAAGATTTTTGGGCCTGTGCGGGATTGGGAGTGTCACTGCGGCAAGTATAAACGGATCAGATATAAAGGTATTATATGTGATCGCTGTGGAGTCGAGGTCACAACCAAGAGTGTCAGGCGGGAGCGCATGGGACATATTTCGCTGGCCGTCCCCGTCGTACACATCTGGTTTTGGAAGTCTTTGCCCTCCAAAATTGGATACATCCTGGGCATGAGCGCCAAGCAACTTGAGCGCGTAATTTACTACGAATCCTATGTCGTCATTGAGCCGGGCAACACTAGCCTTGAGAAGAACGACTTGATTTCGGAAGAGGAATACTTCCAGATTATGGATGACATGGCCGCGGCTGACGGGGAAAGTGACGAAGAATTCTTGGCAATGATTGGCGGTGCGGCTGTCTTTGAATTGCTGAAACGCGTGGATGCACAGCCCCTTTCCGTTGAATTGCGCCGCCGTGTGCGTGAAGAGAAGTCTGCGCAACGAAGGACTGATGCGCTGAAACGCTTGCGGGTTGTCGAGTCCTTGAAGAAAAGCTCAAACCGTCCCGAATGGATGGTACTTTCTGTGGTCCCGGTTATCCCGCCTGAGTTACGGCCGTTGGTCCCGCTTGAGGGTGGCCGCTTCGCGACCAGCGATTTGAATGATTTGTACCGGCGTGTGATCATTCGGAATAATCGGTTAAAAAAGCTGATGGAAATTAAGGCGCCAGAAGTCATTTTGCGCAACGAAAAACGGATGCTGCAAGAGGCCGTAGATGCGCTCTTCGATAATGGGCGGAAGTCAGCGGCTGTTCGCGGGGATGGGAATCGGCCGTTGAAATCATTGTCAGATATGTTGCGTGGCAAGCAGGGCCGTTTCCGCCAAAACCTGTTGGGCAAGCGCATTGATTACTCAGGTCGATCGGTCATTGTCGTCGGACCCGAACTAAGGTTGCACGAGTGCGGGTTGCCGAAAGATATGGCACTCGAACTTTTTAAGCCTTTTGTTATTCGCAAATTGGTGGAACGCGGCCTGGTGAAAACCGTTAAGAGCGCCAAGAAGCTCGTCGACCGGAGAGGCCCGGAAGTGTGGGACATTCTTGAGGAAATCATCGATGAACATCCGGTTCTCCTGAATCGGGCTCCAACCCTGCATAGATTGGGCATTCAAGCTTTTCAGCCTTCCCTGATCGAAGGGAAAGCTATTCAGGTGCACCCCCTCGTCTGTGCTGCGTTTAATGCTGATTTTGACGGTGACCAAATGGCCGTTCACGTGCCGCTTTCTTTTTACGCGCAGGTGGAAACACGCATGCTGATGTTATCGAGTCATAATATTCTGTCGCCGGCGAGCGGTCGACCATTGGCCATCCCGAGTCAGGACATTGTGCTGGGCATTTACTACCTTACAAAAGCCAGGAGTGGTGAAAAAGGTGAGGGTATTCGGTTCGCCTCGAAAAACGAAGTATTGATTGCATATGATGACCGGAAGGTCGCGTTGCATGCGAAAATCTTTGTTCGTATCGATGGGAATATCATTGAGACGACCACAGGCCGTGTCATCTTTAATGAAATCGTGCCGGAAGGAATTCGTTTTGTAAACGAGCTCCTCACCAAAAAACGGCTTGAAGATATCGCCGCTGAGGTCTACAAACAACTAGGAAACCAGAAAACGGCTCACTTCCTGGATGACCTGAAACAACTAGGATTCAAGCATGCGATGATGTCTGGTGTTACTGTTGGAGTTGACGACGTCAGCACCCCTGAGGAAAAGAAAACGCTCCTCGATGTTGCCATTAAGGAAGTAAATCGTGTCCAAAACCAATATGAGAAGGGCGTGATTACTGACGGCGAGCGGTATAATAAAATCATCTACATCTGGACCCATACCACGAGCGATGTAGCAGAAAAACTTTTTGTCCACCTTGAGGAAGAGCGAGAAGGCTTTAATCCTGTTTATATGATGGCTGATTCCGGCGCCCGTGGCTCGAAAGAACAGATTCGGCAATTGGCCGGCATGCGCGGCTTGATGGCTAAGCCGCAAAAAAAGATGACAGGACAGATGGGCGAAATCATCGAGAACCCGATCACAGCGAACTTTCGCGAAGGTCTCTCGGTTCTCGAGTACTTCATTTCGACGCACGGTGCGCGCAAGGGACTTGCAGATACAGCTTTGAAAACTGCGGATGCCGGCTATCTTACCAGACGTCTGGTAGATGTTGCACAAGACATTATCATCACTGAACATGACTGCGAGACCATCCTTGGAATCCGCATCGGTGATTTGAAGGAAGGTGAAGAAATAATCGAACCACTTCGCGATAGAATTGTTGGTCGCGTCGCTGCCGAAGATATTTTTGACCTGGATAGTGGCGAGGTGATCGTACCTGCCAACACGTTGATCGATGAAGAAAAAGCAGATCGCATTGGAACCACAGGGCTCGAAACCGTCCGCATTCGCTCCGTGCTGACTTGCGAATCCAAGCGAGGCGTCTGTGCCTCATGCTATGGGCGTAATCTCGCAACCGGTAATTTGGTGAACATAGGGGAGGCAGTAGGGGTGATGGCTGCTCAATCTATCGGTGAACCGGGAACGCAATTGACGCTGCGGACTTTTCATATCGGTGGGACTGCATCGCGCATTGCAGCCCAATCTCAGGTGGCTGCCAAGTACAGCGGTCAAGTTCGGTTGAGCAACATCAAGTCCGTTACCCAGTCAGACAGCAGCGTGATTGTGGTTGGACGAAATGGTAAATTGGAGTTGGTGGACGCAAATAATAGAGTTGTGGCGCAATACACGGTACCGTATGGTGCCCAGCTCGAGGTGACCGACGGGGAGAAAGTAGAAAAGGGAAAGGTTGTTTTCCTGTGGGACCCGTACACGGCCAGCATTATATCGAACTACGACGGCTATGTTAAGTATGTTGACCTCATCGAAAAAGAGACGTTCCGGGAAGCATTGGATGAGACAACAGGATTGAAGCAAAGAGTCATTATTGAAACTAGAAATCGCAACTTGAATCCTCAACTGCACCTGTTGGATGACAACGGTGAGAAGTTGAGCACTTATATTGTGCCGACACGTGCTAACTTGCAGGTGAAAGACGGTGAAAAGGTGACGGCCGGTGATGTGCTGGTTAAGATCCCGCGCGAAATAGCAAAGACTCGTGATATCACCGGCGGCTTGCCGCGTGTTGCAGAGTTGTTCGAAGCGCGAAAACCGAAGGAGCCCGCAGTTGTCACGGAAATCGACGGGACGGTCAAATTTGGAGAAATACGCCGGGGAACACGGAAAATAATCGTGACGTCGCAGGATGCACAGGAAGAGAAGGTTTATCTTGTGCCATACGGTAAGCATGTCCTTGTGCACGAAGGCGACTTCGTGCAGGCGGGTGAAAAGCTGTGCGAAGGCAGTATCGCACCGGAAGATATTCTCAATATCATGGGTCCGAACCGAGTCCAGGAATATCTTGTGAATGAGATTCAGGAGGTTTATCGTCTACAAGGTGTTCGTATTAACGATAAGCACATCGAAGTGATTGTGCGGCAGATGCTGCAAAAGGTGCGCGTTGAAGATCCGGGTGATACGCACTACCTGGAAGGGGACCAGGTCGACAAGATCTCATTCCTTGCGGCCAACGAAAAGATTCGGGATTTGTTGGTGATCGCCGAGCCTGGTGATTCGAAGTTTTCGGTTGACGAATTGGTTCAGGAAGATGAGGTCAAGAAGGAAAACCTCAAGCTTAAGGAAGCCGGGAAAACCGCTGCCACGGCTCGTCCAACACAGCCGGCTACCTTTCAACCTGTGCTGCTTGGCATCACAAAGGCCTCTCTTACGACAGAGAGCTTTATTTCAGCGGCTTCGTTTCAGGAAACAACACGCGTCCTGACTGACGCAGCCATTGAAGGCAAGATCGATAAGTTGCTAGGGTTGAAGGAAAATGTCATTATGGGGCATTTGATTCCCGCCGGGACCGGTCTGAGCCATTACAAAAGCCTGCGTGTACATTCGCTGTCTGATGACTTGAGTGAAAGTGAGTTGAAGGGTTCAATGGAGGATGAATATCAGACGGCAGTTGGGTAGTAGGACGGGAAACGAGCGCAAAAAAGTGTTGCTTTTAGTGAGAAAGTTCTCTATATTATAATTCTGTAAATTTGAAGGATTTCTTTTGCCAACAATCAATCAACTTGTCAGGTCGGGACGGTCGAGGCTCACTAAGAAAACGACTGCTCCTGCTCTTAGCGGATCTCCCCAGAGGAGGGGAGTTTGCACCCGGGTTTATACCACAACGCCCAAAAAACCAAACTCTGCGTTGCGCAAAGTTGCCAGAGTAAGGTTGACGAATGGTTTTGAAGTGACGGCCTATATTCCGGGCGAAGGGCACAATCTGCAAGAGCATTCGATTGTGTTGATTCGCGGCGGGCGTGTTAAGGATCTGCCTGGCGTCAGGTATCACATCGTAAGAGGCGTTTATGATACCAGTGGCGTGGAAGACCGGAATCAAAGTCGCTCTAAGTACGGCACAAAAAGAAAGAGTTCGTAGGTAGGAAATATGTCGAGAAGAAAGGCTGCCAGTTCCCGTGTTGTGTTACCGGACCCAAGGTTCAAAAGCGTGCTAGTTACGAAGTTCATTAACGGTTTGATGGGGCGCGGCAAAAAGAGCGTTGCTGAACATATCTTCTACAGTTCTCTCGATATTGTTGAGGACAAAACCAAGAAAAGCGGTTTGGAGGTTTTTGAACAGGCTGTCGAGAATGTTAAGCCTATTCTGGAAGTGCGTTCTCGCAGAGTGGGTGGCGCCACTTATCAGGTGCCGGTTGAAGTTCGGCCCAAGCGCAAGCAAGCTTTGGCTCTGCGTTGGCTCATTGGGTTTGCCCAGGCGCGGCCGGGTCGCTCCATGGCCGGGAAGTTGGCTGATGAGTTGATTGCGGCGGCAAACAAAGAGGGTGGCTCAATAAAGAAGCGGGAGGACACTCATCGAATGGCCGAAGCCAATAAGGCTTTTGCTCATTTTAGGTGGTAAACGCCAAGCGGCTCAGTTTATATTGTTTTTCATTGCACGGCAACAGTGGGAAGATTTTATGACTTCCCCTTTTTAATGTTAGGCTAGCGTAGACTTTTGAAATAGAGTTGATTCTTTAGGCTTTCTGCTCAAGATTATCTCTCCGCGATGCTTTTAGTTTAGGGGTTATGCCTCTGTTCTAGTGTGGAGTTTTTTTTATGTCAAAAAACATCGAATTAGACAAAATACGCAACATCGGAATTATGGCCCACATCGACGCGGGCAAGACGACCACTACGGAGCGAATCTTGTTTTATGCCGGCAGGATTCACCGGATGGGAGAAGTGCACGATGGCGCGGCGACAATGGATTGGATGGAGCAAGAGCGTGAACGGGGAATCACGATTACGTCAGCGGCGATTTCCGCGATGTGGGACAAACACCAGATCAATATTATCGACACACCGGGACACGTGGATTTTACTGTCGAGGTTGAGCGTTCCTTGCGGGTGTTAGATGGAGCGGTGGCGCTTTTTTGTGCCGTAGGAGGTGTGGAGCCACAGTCAGAGACCGTTTGGCGTCAAGCTGATAAGTACCATGTTCCGAGGATTGCCTTCATAAACAAGATGGATAGAATCGGTGCTGATTTCTACGGCGCGTTAAGCATGATTAGTGACCGGTTAGGCGCAAACGTGGTGCCGGTTCAAATTCCCATCGGTGAAGGCGACATGTTTCGCGGCTTGATCGATTTGGTGAGAATGAAAGGTGTGGTTTATGATGATGTTAGTTTGGGTTCGAGGTGGGACGAAATCGACATTCCAAATGATCTGGAAGAAAAGGCAGCCGAGTACCGCACCAAGTTGTTAGAGTCTGTGTCCGAATATGACGACTCATTGCTGGAAAAATATCTTGAAGGTGAAGAGATTGCAGAGGACGACATCATTCGGGCGATTCGGAGGGCGACGATTGGCGTGAAGATTACACCTGTTTTGTTGGGATCTGCCTTCAAGAACAAGGGGGTTCCACGCTTGTTAGACGGCGTTATTAATTTCTTACCTTCTCCGCCTGACATACCCGAGATAGTTGGAACGCATCCGAAAACTGAAGAGGTGCTTACACGCAAGCCGTCTGATGATGAACCTTTTTCTGCTCTGGCTTTCAAGATCATGACTGATCCCTATGTGGGGCGTTTGACCTACTTTCGGGTCTATTCCGGCAGCGCTGAAGCTGGTTCCTACGTCTACAATGTCAATTCCGGTAAGCGCGAGAGACTCGGTCGTATTCTGCAAATGAGCGCAAACAAAAGGGAAGATATCAAGCAGGTTCATGCAGGTGATATCGTTGCCGGCGTCGGTTTCAAGCATACGAAAACGGGTGATACACTTAGCGCAGAGAACAAACAAATTCTTCTTGAATCGATGAATTTTCCTGAACCTGTTATCGGTGTTTCGATAGAACCGAAAACGAAGGCCGATCAGGAGAAGCTGGGTATATCTCTTGGTAAGCTCGCTGAAGAAGATCCAACTTTCAGAGTGAAAGGTGACGAGGAGACCGGGCAGACCGTGATCTACGGAATGGGCGAGCTGCACCTGGAAATACTGGTCGACCGTCTGTTGCGGGAGTTTAAGGTTGGGGCAAGTGTCGGTCGCCCGCAGGTTGCTTACAAAGAGGCTGTGAGAGGCAAGGCTGAAGCCGAAGGCAAATTTGTTCGCCAGAGCGGTGGTCGCGGCCAGTATGGACATGTAGTGATAGAGATTGAGCCCGCTGAATCCGGGCAGGGTTTTGTTTTTGAGAACAAAATTGTAGGTGGGGCGATACCTCGGGAATATATTAACCCGGCAGCTGAAGGAATGCGGGAAGCTTTGGTCAATGGCATCATTGCCGGCTACCCGGTTATCGATGTGAAAGTGACCTTGTTGGACGGTTCCTACCACGATGTGGATTCGTCGGAGATGGCGTTCAAGGTTGCGGGGTCGATGGCTGCAAAGAATGCGGCCCGAAAAGCAAATCCGGTGTTGATGGAGCCAATCATGGATGTTGAAGTGGTGGTTCCGGAAGAATATCTGGGCGAGGTTATGGGGGATCTGAATAGCCGTCGCGGCAAGATTAAGGGAATTTTTCCCCGCAGGGATGCGCAAGTCGTTTCTGCCGAGGCTCCCCTGAGTGAGATGTTTGGCTATGCTACATCTTTGCGGTCGTTGACGCAGGGCCGCGCGATTTTCACACTACAGTTCGCGAAGTACGAAGTGGCGCCGAAGTCCGTGGCTGAAAAAATTATGGAAAAAGTAAATGTTGCATGATGCGGTCTCGATGATCTGAGACGGCGTCCTAAGTAAGCGGATTTGGATTTTGAGGAAACTTTTTTAACTGGAGGCAAAAAGATCATGGCGAAGCAAAAATTTGAAAGGACTAAGCCGCACGTTAATATTGGGACTATCGGTCACGTCGATCATGGTAAGACGACTCTGACTTCTGCGATAACGATGGTCCTGAATAAAAAAGGGTTAGCGGATTATATGGAGTTTGACGCCATCGATAACGCTCCGGAGGAAAAAGCGCGTGGCATAACCATCGCTACGGCACACGTAGAGTACGAAACAGACAAGCGGCACTATGCACATGTAGATTGCCCGGGCCATGCTGATTATGTAAAAAACATGATTACGGGTGCAGCCCAGATGGATGGAGCGATTCTGGTGGTGAGCGCAGCGGACGGACCCATGCCGCAGACGCGCGAGCATATTCTGTTGGCTCGACAAGTTGGGGTTCCCTATATCGTCGTCTTTCTGAACAAAGTTGACATGGTGGATGATCCGGAGCTTCTGGAGTTGGTTGAGCTGGAGTTGCGGGAATTGCTGAGCCAATATGACTTTCCAGGGGATGATATTCCCATCATCAAGGGCAGCGCCCTTGAAGCCGCTAGCGCTCCGGATGACGCAGCCAAAGCTGCTCCAATCGTAGAATTGATGCAGGCCGTCGACGACTATATTCCCACGCCTACTCGTGACATTGATAAGCCCTTTCTTATGCCGGTTGAAGATGTTTTTAGTATTACTGGTCGCGGTACCGTTGGTACCGGAAGGATCGAGCGCGGTAAGATCAAGTCCGGAGAGGAAGTCGAGATCGTTGGACTCGGTCTGAAGCGGAAGAGCGTTGTAACTGGCGTTGAGATGTTTCGCAAGCTGCTCGATTCGGGCGAAGCGGGCGACAATGTGGGATTACTTCTGCGAGGCGTTGACAAGGAAGAGCTGGAGAGAGGTATGGTTGTTTCCAAGCCGAACTCCATCACGCCACATACCAAGTTCAATGGCGAGGTCTATGTATTGAAAAAAGAAGAAGGCGGCCGCCATACACCATTTTTCAACGGCTACCGTCCTCAGTTCTATTTTCGCACAACCGACGTTACCGGTGTTCTCAACCTCGATGAAGGTGTTGAAATGGTGATGCCTGGTGACAATGTCAACATGCAGGTTGAGCTTATTTCACCTATTGCAATGGAAGATGGGTTGCGTTTTGCAATTCGGGAAGGCGGCCGTACCGTTGGGGCAGGAGTTGTAACCAAAATCCTTGAGTAGATTTCATCGTTTCGCGGGTTGTAAGTAAAAGTTCTTTTAACTATAAGGAGTTCGTGATCATTGGTTGGTCAGAATATTAGAATTAAGTTGAAGGCCTACGACCATAGGCTGATAGACAAGTCTACCGATAAGATCATTCGAACGGCGAAGTCCACGGGCGCAGTTATTTCTGGCCCCATACCATTGCCGACGAAGAGGTCTCTGTACACAGTTCTTCGTTCTCCCCATGTTGACAAGAAGTCCCGTGAGCAATTTGAAACACGTATTCATAAGCGCTTGATCGATATTTTGAATTCGACGCCAAAGACGGTCGACGCATTGATGAAACTTGAGCTACCCGCTGGTGTTGATGTGGAAATTAAAGTCTGACATATTTAGAGATAACTGAGAAATGTCCGGGATACTTGGAAGAAAAATTGGGTTGACAAGAGTCTTTGATGACCTTGGGAAGTCAGTTGCGGTGACGATAGTTGAGGCCGGCCCTTGTACGGTGACTCAAGTTAAGACGGCCTCAAAGGATGGGTACGAAGCCGTGCAACTAGGCTTCGAAGAGAAGAAGGAAAAGAACACGCCTAAGCCGATGATAGGTCATTTCAAAGTCTGTGGCACAACGCCTAAGCGAATCCTCAAGGAATTCAGGAATCATGGTGTTGAAACTGAGCTAAAGCTCGGCGACCAGATTACCGTCGCTTCCTTTGAAGAGAACGAACGTGTGGCAGTGACAGCCTGGGCGAAAGGAAAGGGTTTTCAGGGGGTCATGAAGCGTCACGGATTTGGTGGTGGACCCAAGACGCATGGCCAGAGCGATCGTCCCCGTGCGCCAGGCTCGATTGGCCAGGCGTCCTACCCGGCTCGGGTTTTTAAGGGAATAAAAATGGCGGGTCGGACCGGCGGCGACAAGGTTACCTTGAAAGGGCGGCGTATTGTACAAATTATTCCTGAGCAGAATCTGTTGTTAATTGAGGGCGTACTTCCGGGTGCGAACTCCGGCTTGATAATCATTCAAAAGTAAGCAATGTCATGGAAATAGATATCATCAAAATAAACGGCCAATCGGCGGGTTCTAAAGTCAAATTGCCGAAGCACGTCTTTGGCATCGAGCCGAATGAGCATGCGGTCTACCTTTCTGTTAAGGCTGAAACGGCCAACGCACGCCAGGGCAATTCGGCCGCGAAAACTCGATCGATGGTGCGAGGCGGCGGCAAGAAGCCGTGGAAGCAAAAAGGCAGGGGAGCGGCGCGGGCTGGCACGATACGTTCCCCGTTGTGGGTTGGCGGTGGGCGTGTTTTTGGACCGCAGAAACGAGATTACTACCAGGCACTGCCGCGCAAGGTTAAAGCATTGGCGAGAGCCTCTGTTTTTGCAGACAAGGCAAAGAATGGCCAGGTGACCATCGTCGAGGACTTCAATCTGTCTGAACCCAAAACGAGGGAGATGGCGGCCATTCTCAAGGCATTGAGTGCGGAAGGTAAAAGTATTCTTCTCCTGCTTGCGGAATACGATGCAAATGTCTTGCGGGCCGCGAGGAACATTCCTCATTTGGAAGTACGGGTGGCAGCTTCCGAATCTACTTACGACCTGCTACGATGTGAGATGATCATTTTGCAAAAAAGTGCTGTTGATAAAATTGCTGGAGCTTTCAAGAAATGAAGGAAATGCACGCCATTCTGATCAGACCGGTTCTGACGGAAAAAATGCTCATGTTGCAAGAAGTTGGGAACAAGTACGCTTTTCAGGTTGACAGCAAGGCGAACAAGATAGAGATCAAGCGAGCGGTCGAAACCAAATTTGACGTCATTGTTCAAACCGTGAATACGATAAACGTTCACGGCAAGGCCAAGAGGATGAACACGCAGGGTGGCATGACACATGGAAGGCGGGCCGACTGGAAGAAGGCGATCGTAACGCTGGCGGAAGGGTATTCGATAGATTTGTTCGGAGAAAAGCAGAATTAGGTTAGACTATGGCCATTAAGACATTCAAGCCCACAACCCCAAGTTTACGACACACGTCCATCCTGAAGTTTAATCAGGTGACGAAAACAAAGCCAGAAAAATCTCTGGTGGTACCACTCAAGAAGAGCGGTGGTCGCAATAATCACGGCCATGTGACGTTGAGATTTCGCGGTGGCGGACACAAACGAAAGTACCGCTTGATCGATTTCAAGCGAAATAAAGATGACGTTCCAGCTACGGTGGCATCCATCGAATATGATCCCAACCGGACCGCGAATATAGCGCTGTTGCACTACGGAGATGGAGAGAAACGTTATATTCTGGCGCCGCAGGGTTTGAAGGTTGGCGACAAGATTTCCTCGGGCGATAATGCCAGCATCGAGGTCGGTAATGCTCTTTCTTTAAAAAACATACCTCTCGGCACGGTGGTGCACAATATCGAACTCGTGGTTGGGAAAGGGGGTCAGCTTGCACGCGGCGCAGGGACTTATGGTCAACTGATGGCGAAGGATGGGCACTACGTTCAGGTGAAGCTGCCGAGCGGCGAGGTAAGGATGGTGCACCATAACTGCAAGGCTACCATCGGGCAACTAGCCAATTCGGACCACCTCAACATCTCTGTTGGGAAGGCTGGCAGGCGCCGGTGGTTGGGTAGACGCCCCCATGTTAGGGGCGTGGTTATGAACCCCGTAGACCACCCGATGGGAGGTGGTGAAGGCAAGTCTTCGGGTGGACGGCACCCCTGCTCACCATGGGGGAAGCCCGCAAAAGGTGGAAAGACCAGAAAAAAGAAAAAATCAGACGACTATATCGTAACCAAGAGAAAAAAATAGGTAAACTATGCCACGCTCAGTAAAAAAGGGCCCCTACGTAGATGAAAAACTGCTCTCCCGCATTCAGGAGATGAATAAGTCCAGTCAAAAAAGAGTGTTGAAAACCTGGGCAAGGCGGTCCACGATTACGCCGGATTTTGTTGGGCATACGCTGGCTATTCACAATGGTCAAAGATTTTTCCCGGTATTTATTTCTGAAAACATGGTTGGGCATAAACTGGGCGAATTTTCACCTACCCGCACTTTCAGGGGACACGGCGGCAAGTCTTCTGAAAAGGCAGGCAAGGTAAGATAACCGATAAATCGGCACGGAGAACATGGAAGCACGAGCTGTTGCAAAATACGTCAGAATATCGCCGAAAAAGGCGCGGCAAGTCGTAGATCTGGTGCGCGGCGAACCTGTTGGTAGAGCACTCAACATCCTACACTTTACGCACAAGTCTGCTTCGGAGCCCGTTGCAAAGACGTTGCGCTCGGCTGTTGCGAATGTGCTCAATAGCGAGGAGGCTTCCAAGGTCGACCCTGAGGATCTGGTTGTGAAAGAGGCCTTCGTGGATATGGGTTTTAGTCTTCGTAGATTCAGGGCGGCGTCTATGGGCCGGCCCATGAGAATGCGCCGGCGCTCTTGCCATATTACGATAGTTGTCTGTTCTAAAGAAGAAAAAGCAGCGTAAGTAACCTTCGGAGGTATTTTGGGACAAAAAACACATCCAGTTGGTTTTAGGCTGGGAGTCATAAAAGAATGGGAGTCGAATTGGTATGACGAGCGCAAGTTTGCTACCAAGCTGAGCGAAGATTTGATGCTGCGTCGCTATATCAGGCGAAGGCTTCAGAATGCCGCCATTTCCCGGATTCAGATCGACCGAACGCCTCAGCGCATCACGCTCACGATTCATACAGCGCGTCCCGGCATCGTTATTGGACGCAAGGGGGCAGAGGTGGACAAGCTGAAGGAGGAGTTGCAAAGGCTGTCCGAGAAGGATGTTCAACTGAATATTTCCGAGGTAAAGAAGCCAGAGTTAGATGCCTATCTTGTCGGTGAAAGTATTGCCAGTCAGTTATCGTCAAAAGTCCCTTTTAGGCGGGTCATGAAGAAAGCGGTAATGAACTGTATGCGCATGGGTGCGGAGGGCGTTAAAGTGGCTTGCGGCGGAAGGCTTGGCGGAGCAGAAATGGAGCGGCGCGAGGCTTACAAAGACGGGAGGATCCCGCTACATACTTTGCGTGCCGATATCGACTACGCACGAATTACGGCGCAAACCCCTTACGGCACTATCGGAGTTAAGGTCTGGATCTGCAAAGGCGAGGTTATCGGTAGCTAAGGAGAGACGTCATGCTAATGCCCAAGAGAGTCAAATTCAGAAAATTGCATCGCGGCCGGATGAAGGGCAAGGCCAACCGGGGTGCCAAAATCGCCTTCGGAGAATTTGGGCTAAAGGCCTTAAGTCCGGGGTGGGTAAGCTCTCGCCAAATCGAAGCAGCTCGTATCGCTTTGACGCGTCATATTAAGAGGGGCGGCAAGGTCTGGATTAGAATTTTTCCGAGTAAGCCGGTTACGCAAAAACCTGCTGAAACACGCATGGGCAAGGGAAAGGGGTCACCGGAATTCTGGGTGGCTGTCATCAAACCGGGGCGGATGCTATTTGAGTTGAGTGGGGTGCAGGAGGAGATTGCAAAGGAGGCTTTACGTTTGGCGGCCCACAAGTTGCCAGTTAAGACGAAATTTGTTAGTCAAAGCGATTTCGGTGAATAAAGATGAAGATGGAAGAAATAAAAGAGCTTAATCGGGAAGATGTTGAACTGCGTTTGACAGATGCAACCGAAGAGTTGTACAATCTCCGGTTTCAACATGCCATGCACCAGCTTGATAACCCCATTCGGATCCGGGAAGTGCGCAAGGATATTGCCCGGCTGAAGACCGTTTTACGTGAACACGAACTAGGTGTACGGTCTGACAAGAGACCTGTCGCATCTGACAAGTAACCATTAGGACTGAGTGATGGAAAGAGGTAAGAGAAAAACAAAGATCGGATTGGTTGTTTCCAATAAGATGGATAAGAGTGTTGTCGTGGGCGTGCAACGGTTGGTGAGGCATCCGTTATATGGTAAGTTTTTCAAAAAGACCTCCAAGTTCATGGCTCACGACGAAGAAAATGTCTGCCAGATCGGTGATACCGTCAAGATCATGGAATCACGACCCCTGAGCCGCTTGAAGAGATGGCGGTTAGTTGAGGTCTTGGAAAAGGCTAAGTAACTCTCAAGTCGAGCGAGGAAGAAATGATTCAGCAGTATACTAGGTTGACCGTTGCGGATAATACTGGCGCAAAACGCGTCATGTGTATTCTGGTTCCGGGAGGAACGAGAAGAAAGTATGCCTATGTCGGCGATTTGATCAAGGTATCTGTGAAATCTGCAATTCCTGGCAGCGCTGTCAAGAAAGGTGACGTGAGCGACGCGGTCGTTGTACGAACCAGGAAGGAAATCAGACGAAAGGATGGGTCATATATCCGCTTTGATGAGAATGCGGCCGTCCTGCTCAATGAGCAAAAAGAACCTCGGGGTACCCGTATTTTTGGACCCGTGGCGCGGGAGTTACGCGACAAGCAGTACATGAAGATCGTGTCGTTGGCGCCTGAGGTACTATAAGAATTCCGGAACGAGGAGCTGTTTGGAAATGCACATAAGAAAGAATGACCAGGTCTTGATTCTTGCAGGAGATTATAAGGGAAAACGTGGCAAGGTTTTGAAAGTATTTCCTGAACGGCAACGAGTCATTGTGGAAGGAGTCAATTTTATCAAACGACACATGCGGCCGTCGCAGTCGTTGCCTCAGGGAGGCATTGTTAAGAAGGAGGCTCCGGTTCATATTTCAAACGTCATGCTGATCGATCCGAAGAGCAATGAGGCGACCAGGATTCGGTATGATTTTCTTGAAGGCAATGAGAAGCAGGCCCGGCGAAAAGTCCGTTACTCGAAGAAATCCGGTGAAATGATTCCGGATCCAAATTAAGCTAAAATGAAGGTTTGACGTCGTAAGATGGCTGATTACATTCCAAGATTAGTAACTGAATACAGAGAAAATGTCGTGCCCAAGCTTATGAAGCACTTTGGGTACAAGAATGTCATGCAAGTGCCCAAGGTTGAAAAGATCGTTCTTAACATGGGCTGCGGAGAAGCCATTCAGGACTCGAAGCTCCTCGACAAATCGATTGAAGATATGGAACAGATCGCGGGACAGAAGGCAGTCGTAACGAAGGCCAAAAAAGCCATTTCCAATTTCAAGATACGCGAGGGCAACAAGGTTGGGGTTAAGGTTACGCTGCGAAGCGCCAAAATGTATGAGTTTCTCGACCGGTTGGTTAACATTGATATTCCGCGGATTCGCGATTTCAGAGGTCTTTCGGATAAATCGTTTGATGGACGCGGAAACTATTCTCTGGGAGTCCGTGAGCAGATTATTTTTCCTGAAATCGACTACGACAGGATTGACCGGATTAGAGGTTTGGATATTTGTATCGTGACGACTGCCAAAAGTGATGAAGAAGCTTTCGAACTCCTGAAGGAATTTGGCATGCCGTTCAAGAAGAAAGAGAATAATTAGAGTACACAAAGCGAGAGGAAGACCTTGGCTAAGAAATCGTTAATCGCGAAACAGGCAAGAAAACCGAAATTTGGGGTACGGGCTTACAGTAGATGTTCGCGCTGCGGGCGCCCACGTGCTTTTTTACGCAAGTTCGGTTTGTGCCGTATCTGTTTCAGGGACCTCGCTCTCGAAGGCAAAATTCCTGGTGTTGTCAAGGCCAGCTGGTAAAGGATAGGTACGTAATATGTGTATGACTGACCCGATTGCAGACTACTTAACGCGAATTCGCAACGCCTGCCAGGCTAAGCATCGCAAAGTAGATATCCCATCTTCAAACTTCAAGCGCAGCATTACGCGTATTCTCAAAGAGTATGGTTACATCAAGGATTACTTGTTGATCGATGACAAGAAAGATGGACTTATTCGAATATACTTGAAATACGGCGCGGAGGGTCAGAGTGTCATCGCCGGCCTGAAGAAAATTAGCACCCCTGGTCTGCGCAAATATGTTGGCAGCAAAAAGATTCCCCGGGTTTTTAATAATTTGGGAATGGCCGTTCTGTCCACACCAAAAGGCGTGATATCCGATCGCGATGCCAAGAAGCTGAACGTGGGCGGAGAAGTCGTTTTTTACATTTGGTAAAATGTTAGGAGAGTCTGGTGTCCCGAGTCGGAAAAAATCCAATTGGAATCCCTGCAGGAGTTGATATCAAAATTGATGGGGCGACGGTTACGGTCAAGGGCCCTAAAGGAGAATTGTCATTGCAGGTTGACCCTGATATCAAGGTCACAACCCGGGACGGCGAAATCACTGTTTCTCGTCCCAATGATAGTCAACGGTTTCGCGCCATGCATGGGCTCTACCGATCGCTTATCGCCAATATGGTTGAAGGCGTAACTAATGCCTTCCAGCGCAAGCTTGAGATTGTCGGCGTGGGTTACAAAGGCGAGATGAGAAACAACCGTTTGAACCTTCAACTCGGGTACTCTCATCCCATCGTTTTTGTGCCGCCGGAGGGAATTGAAATCAATGCCGAAGGGCCGACGAATTTGACTGTTTCCGGCATCGATAAAGAGTTAGTCGGTCAGGTGGCCGCCAAGATTCGGTCTTTTCGTCCGCCTGAGCCATACAAAGGCAAAGGTGTTAAATACGCTGAGGAACATGTCCGCAGAAAGGCTGGCAAGACAGCCGCTTAAGTTTTTAAAGTAATTAAAGAGATACCGTTATGGCAGGCAACAAACCGGTTCGTGCTGTGAAAAGGGCGAACAAGAGAAAAAGGATTAGAAGGAAGGTTCAGGGCACAGCCCAAAGACCGCGTCTTGCCGTTTTCCGTAGTTCGAAGAATATCTATGCCCAGTTGATTGATGATGTCAAGAGGGCGACCCTAGTGGGGACGTCGACCTTGAACCCTGAGCTGAAAACGGAAGCAGGCAAGGCGAAAAACAAGACAGAGGCGGCGAAATTGGTCGGGCAGGCTATCGCCGAAAAGGCCAAGAAGCTCAAGGTGAAATCTGTCGTTTTTGATCGAGGTGGCTACCTATACCACGGCCGTGTGAAGGCGGTCGCTGATGCTGCCCGTGAGAACGGGTTGAAGTTTTGACCCGATGGTGAATGTCTAATGTGCGAATAGCAGGAGAGCATTTTGAAGAGAGCGGTTAAGATCAGTGCGAGTGAATTAGATTTGAAAGAGCGCGTTATTCACATCAATCGGGTTGCAAAGGTCGTGAAGGGTGGCCGGCGTTTTAGCTTTAATGCTATCGTCGTGGTGGGCGATGGTAACGGCTATGTTGGTACCGGACTTGGGAAGGCAAACGAAGTGGTAAGCGCGATTGCCAAGGGTGTGGAAAACGCCAAGAAAAATCTGATTCGAGTGCCCCTGGTGAAAGGAACCATTCCCCACGCGATCAAGGGTAAGTTTGGAGCCGGCAAAGTTTTCTTGAAACCGGCGTCCGCTGGTACAGGCGTGATTGCTGGCGGCCCGGTACGGGCGATCGTGGAGGCGGCCGGAATTCAGGACATCTTAACGAAGTCGATGGGGTCGGCAAATTCGCACAATGTCGTCAAGGCAACCATGACCGCCCTTTCCGAATTAATGGACGTTGCGTCGATAGCGCACAAGCGTGGCCTGAGTGTCACGGAAGTTTTTGATAAAACGATGACGGCTTGAACAAATCATGGCGAAGAAGCAAATCAAGGTAACGCAAGTTAAGAGTGTTATAGGCCGGCACTTCAAGCAAAAGAGAACGATGACCGCACTCGGCCTTCGATGTATTCGGGATTCTGTGGTGCATGACGATACGCCCCAGATTCAAGGCATGATCGCCAAGGTCAGCCACCTGGTCGAAACCGAATCGGTTAGTTGAGGAAAAGAATAAATCATGGATCTAGGTAGCCTTAAATACGCAGCAGGTTCTGTTCGCAAAAGAAAACGCATTGGAAGGGGCCAGGGGTCTGGCAACGGGAAAACCGCCGGTCGCGGCCACAAAGGTCAGGGGTCTCGGTCCGGGTCAAAACGGAGACCCTGGTTTGAGGGAGGGCAAATGCCATTACAAAGGCGTGTGCCTAAGAGAGGGTTTACCAATATATTTAAGCGTGAATTTCAAGTTGTTAACGTTAAGGATCTGGAGAGATTGCAAGAGTTGAAAGGTGTGACCCCAGACGTGCTGTTCAAGTCGGGAATCGTCAGTAAGAAGTCGGTTCCGGTTAAGATACTGGGGGATGGAGAACTGAAGAAGGCGGTCGAAATTTCTGCTCATGCATTTAGTCAAACTGCCAAAGAAAAAATTGAAAAGGCCGGCGGGAAGGTCACTGTTTTATGATTCAGAGTTTCAAAAGTATCTTTAAGATTCCTGAATTGAAGCAGCGTATTATCTTTACGCTCATCATTCTCGTCGTATATCGTATCGGTGGCCACATTCCGATCCCCGGTATCAATAGCGAAGCCTTGTTAAGATATTTCGAAGAGGCAAGCCAGGGGAGAGGCCTCTTGAGTTTGTACGATTTGTTTGCAGGCGGCGCATTTCGTCGGGCAACGGTTTTTGCTCTCGGTATTATGCCCTATATTTCAGCGTCCATTATTATTCAGTTGTTAGGGGCAGTTGTTCCATCTTTTCAAAAGTTGCAAAAGGAGGGACAAGAGGGGCAGAAGAAAATTACTCAATACACTCGCTACGGCACCGTGCTTATCGCAAGCATGCAAGCATTTGGTGTCAGTATATTTTTGGAGCAAATACAGACCAGTGCTCAGATGTCCGTCGTGCCCGATCCGGGCCTTGGCTTTCGACTTTTGACTATGGTTACACTTTGTGCCGGTACGGTCTTTATCATGTGGCTGGGTGAGCAGATAACCGAACGCGGTATAGGTAACGGCATTTCACTCATTATTTTTATTGGCATTGTGGCGACCTTTCCCAACGCCGCCTTAGATGAATATCAGCAAGTTAGTGCCGGCAACAGGGCAATTTTGACGGAGGTCTTTTTGTTGGGACTCATGGTCCTCACCATAGCCGGGGTTGTGGCCCTGACCCAGGGAACCCGCAAGATTCCGGTGCAATACGCCAAGCGGGTGATCGGCCGCAAGGTCTATGGCGGCCAGAGTACGCACATACCGCTACGGGTCAATACGGCTGGTGTTATGCCCATTATTTTTGCCCAGTCGATCATGTTCGTGCCGCAGACGGTGTTGTCGTTTTTTCCGAATAGCGAATTGATGAACAGCATGGCAAGATATTTCAATTTTCAGTCAGCCGTCTATTGGAGCCTCTACGGCCTTCTGATCGTCTTCTTTACGTATTTTTACACAGCGATCGCATTCAACCCGGTGGATGTCGCCGACAACATGAAAAAGCATGGTGGTTTTATACCCGGTGTGCGGCCTGGCAAAAAAACAGCGGAGTTCATCGATAATATTTTGACGCGGATCACCTTGCCAGGCTCGATTTTGTTAGCCATGGTGGCTGTTCTTCCATATATTATTACCAGGTTTGTGAATGTGTCTTTTAATTTTGCTTCGTTTTACGGTGGCACATCTCTCCTGATCATCGTTGGCGTCGCGCTGGACACGCTGCAACAACTAGAGTCGCATTTGCTGATGCGGCACTACGATGGGTTCATGAAGAGCGGCGGTAAGATCAAGGGGAGGCGCAGGTTCTAAATTGATTCAGGTTCGTAGCGCGCGTGAGATTTCGCTCATTCGAAAAAGCTGTGAGGTTGTATCCGGAGCGCTTGCTATTGCTCGCGGGTTCATCAAACCGGGTATCACGACCAAGAAAATTGACCAGGAGATCGAGAGGTTTATTCTCTCTAGGGGTGGCAAACCCGCTTTCAAAGGATACAATGGTTTTCCTGCCAGCAGTTGTATCTCAGTTGACGAAGAAGTAGTTCATGGCATTCCAGGAGATAGAGCGCTCCTGCCGGGGCAGATCGTCGGTGTGGACATCGGCGTTGTGATGGATGGCTACTATGGTGACAGCGCGATGACTTTTGCGGTCGGTGAGATCGACAAGGAAAAACAACGCCTCATGGATGTTACAAAGGAATCGCTCTACGCCGGCCTTGAGAGGGTTAAGGCTGGCGAACGGTTGTCGAATATTTCGAATGCTATTCAGCGCAAGGTTGAAGAGGCAAAGTTTTCAGTGGTGAGAGCGCTTGTCGGTCACGGCATCGGCGAACATCTCCACGAGGACCCACAAATCCCGAATTATGGTCCTGCGAATTCTGGACCCAGGTTGAAAAGTGGTATGGTACTGGCGATTGAACCTATGGTTAATATGGGTGACTTCGACATCGCTACCAAAGATGATGAGTGGACCGTGGTGACGAGTGATGGGTTACCATCTGCCCATTTCGAGCATACAGTTGTGGTTACGGACAACGGACCCGAAATACTAACAGTGCATAGTTAAGTTATGGCGAAAGAAGCACCCATAAAGGTTGACGGAACGATAGTAGAAACATTGCCAAACGCCACATTTCGAGTAGAATTGGAGAATGGCCACAAAGTG
>Ga0114931_10001722_pt1 | contig 27768 bp, 30 predicted proteins | sample 2SBtaG_FD_89579 | JGI IMG/M metagenome (GOLD analysis project Ga0114931, IMG submission 89579) | Deep subsurface microbial communities from Kolumbo volcano to uncover new lineages of life (NeLLi) - 2SBTROV14_V59a metaG | ecosystem: Environmental > Aquatic > Marine > Volcanic | place: Kolumbo... | reverse complement strand
TTGCCAAGGCTTTCGGACAGCGTCGCGCGTGGCGCGCGATGCCCCGCATCGCTTTGCCACACGCTCCTTGCCGAAAACCTTGGCAAGCCGTCCCTAGGGGTCATTATCACCGCTCCTTGGTATAAGCGCCGCCGGCGACATGTCCCCGCTGACCAAGCGTGGCCCTTGGCCGGGGCAAGATTACCGATACCAAGCCTTGGTGAAACGGGTCAATATTAATGAGCCTTGGTATAAGGGCGGATTGCGCGTCTTGGCTGATTCTTTTCTAGATCTTGACCGAACGCAGCCGAAGCGCGTTGCCGACCACCGACAGGGAGGACAGGCTCATGGCCGCAGCCGCGAAGATCGGTGAAATCAGAATGCCGAAGAACGGAAAGAGGACGCCCGCCGCCACCGGCACGCCGGACGCGTTGTAAGCCAGCGCGAAGAACAGGTTCTGCCTGATGTTGCGCATGGTCGCGCGCGACAGACGCCTGCCCGCACGATGCCGTTGAGGTCGCCCTTGACCAGCGTGAACCCCGCGCTCTCGATCGCCACGTCGGCGCCGGTGCCCATGGCGATTCCAACATCCGCCTGCGCCAGGGCGGGCGCGTCGTTGACGCCGTCGCCCGCCATGGCGACCTTCTGGCCTTCGGCCTGCAACTCCTTGATAATGCGTGCCTTGGCCACGATCCCCGCGCCACGAAGCTCATCGAGAATGTCGACCCGGTCACTCCAGTTCTCGAGCCCCTGAAAGTCCCCATGGAAGCGGCTTCCAACCGTCTTGTGCCATTCGCGCACGATCACCGCGCGGCCGGCGCGCGCCAGGACAATGGCGCAGGCGAGCCCCGCCGGCCCGGCGCCCACGATGGTGACCGGCTGGTCGCCATGGGCATTTTGTTGCCCGGCGGTCATGTGGGCCTCGAACTTTTTTCACCCGGCTCACGGCGCTCGGCCACGACTTTCTGAAAGAGACCGCCGAAATACGTTTCCTTACGCCATGTGAATCTTTCGGCCGCGGTCGCGAAGCTCGAAAGCTCCCGGCGCCAAAGTGTCTTCGCGAAGGGCTCTAAATAATCGAAGACGAGGCCCGTCAACGCCTTTAGAGGATGGAAGCGGACAGGCCCGTGATAGTCGATGAAAACCACCTTGCCTTCGAGGGTGATCATATCCAGCAGGGCATCGACAACGCTGTGTTTGTGATAGTCCGGCAGCTCATGCAGGAGGAAGAAACAGACGACGACATCGTAGGGCCCGCCCCCCGGCGCGGCCGCATCGGCGACGCGGACTCGCGCGTGGGGGAATTCGCGCAGCTTGCGGCGGCAGTTGGCGACCTGGATCGGGGCGATATCGACCACGTCCAGGTGGCCCTCCGCGCCAACCAACCGGGCAAGGAGGGGCGATAAATCCCCGTAAACGCTGGCGGCCTGCAAGACCTTCCGGCCCGGTTCGAGTTCGACGAAGGCGGCCCGTTTCAACCGTCCGTAGCACCCCCAAAGAATGGCCGAAACGACCGGGGTATGGTCGAACACTTTCAGACTGGCGGGCCGCAAGTAGGCCCACCGGTAGTTGTCCTCGAGATAGGCCGGCAATCGAGCCGCCCGCGCCCGGGGTGTTGATTTCGCCGCGCCCGCGCCAAGGCGTTTCGAGCGCGAATCCGTTAATGAGCAAAACGCCCGACGAACCGCGCCAACCGTCCGTCGCGAGTCGCCCGCCGAATCCGGTGCGGGCCTTCGCTCGGATAACTCGCCGCCGCTTGCCGAATCAAACATGGCGGCACCCCCCTGACAGACCAAGGCCGACATCGGAAGGACCGAACACGATCCAGCGACGCCTATCGCCGGCCCGGATCGGCTCGTGCCGCCGGGCCTGGTCGATGACGTGCTTCGGAGCGGCCGACCCATTGGCCGGTCCACGAGGACATCCCGGACGTAACGCACGATCATGAACTCCTCGTTCGTGGCAAAGGCCTCGATCGCGACGGCACCTGAATCAGCCGAAACAATCGGCTCGTTTCGGTCGTTCCGCCCATGATCCAGGTCAAGTCCAAGGTACGAAAAGCGGCCCAGTATCCGGGCCCGGACCGCCGGGGCGTTCGCGCCGATGCCGCCGGTCGAGGCCACCCATGATCCCCGTGGCCGAAAAGGTGCATGGCGAACATCCCACCGCCGAGCAATAGCCAGATCCAATTGTCGAGCGCCCACTGCATGTCGATACCTCGTCTGTCCCCTCCCCACCTGGGCGGATCATGAATTACCGGGTGAGCCCGCGCCGCGCGGGCTGGCGCCGCCGTACATCAGGTTGAACACCTGCTCGTAGGCGCCGTCCCGCGCCTCCCGGGCCATCTCCATCGCGTCCGTGACCCGACCGATCAGCTCCCGCTCCCGCGCGATCATCGGGTGGTCTCGCGAAAGTGGCGCCCGGTCCTTGGCAACGGCGTCGGCAAAGGTCGCAAACCCGCGCATCCACGGATTGAACGCTTCGGAGAACATGTACCGACTGGTTCGCATGGGGTGCAGCCACCTGAGCGATTCCGCGACCCACGGGTTGGTCGCCGCCTGGACCCAAGGGCTGACGAAGGTGCTGTAAAGCGACTCGTTGAACTCGGAGGCGGCACGGACCCGCTCGAACGCCTCGCTCTCCCGCGGAATATGGAGATCCTCGACCCGCCGCTCCTCGAAATGCACGGCGTACTGGGGCTTGCGGCAATCCGGATCTCCGCTCGGGTTGTCGATCCTCATCTCGTAGAGGCCAGGCTCCAGCGCCTCGATCTCTTCCAAACTCTCGAGAATGGCCCGGTGCTCCAGGCGGGCGACGCTGGCCGAGACGAAAATGCCCAGATGCCCCACATGGGGGTTGGTCAGATAGACGATCCGCTGCCCGGCCCGCTTGAGATCGTCGGTGTCCTCGTAGACCACGGGAATCCAGTCGAGCGCCTGATGTGGCGGGGTGATGTTGTCGCCGTAGGAGGCGAAGATCACGATTGGATTGCGGATCCGCCGCAGGTCGGCCACGCACCCCTCGCAAATGCGGAACTTGCCCTGTTCCAGCTCGTTGCCGATAAACAGGTTCTCGACGATCGCCAGGATCTCCTCGCGGCTCAGCGTGTAGAAGCCGTTCCACCAGCGCTCGAAATCGAGGAAGCGTTCGCGCTCGGTATCGATCTTGTTGAACAGGCCGGCGTATTTCCCCCAGATGGCTTTTTCCGGCTTGAGGTTCTCGAAGTTCTGGGCCAGCCAGGCACCGTCGAAGCGGCGCGCGTCCAGGATCGTCTCGTACTTGAAGTCGAGCAGGGGCGGCAGGCCGGCGCGCTCATGTTCCAGCATGTTGTCGGCGCGCTGGCGCAGGGCGTCCCAGAACAGGACCGTGCGCCGCCAAACGTCGAGACCGTAATCCCAGGCGTCTTGCGGCGATTCGGCCGTGGCCGGCGCGGCCGGCGCCGGCACGACCCGCACCGGTTGGAAGCGAGGCTTCGGCGGGCCCGAGGGTCTTTTCGAGACCTTGGCCGACCTGGCTTGCTTGAGGGGCGCAACCCTGCTCGCCGGCTGTGTCAAAGACATCTCTACCCCGTATCTTCCTGGTTGTGAGGGCGCTAGTCGCTGTCCGTAAGCCCGCGCCTCTGGTGTTCGTCCACCGCCAGCACCATCAGCGCCAAATTGGCTTTCGTGGTGTTCAAGCATCCGGCGGTCACGATTCCGTCCTTCCAGAGGACCGACACCGCGATGGCCTCGATCTCCTCCAGATTGTCCAGGCCGGCGGCGAATATCTCGGCGACGGTGGTACCGTGCAGGCTGCGGATTTTGGTCATTGCGAGGTCCTTTTATGCGGCGAAGGCAAATGGATACCGGCCGTGCCGCGGGTCCCGATTTCGCCGCGCGACATCGGCGTCGATCATCTCGAGCATGCCGACACGAATCGTGCGGTCGAGCAAACGGGATAACAACATTTCAGTTTCCTCCACTGTTTCATCGCTTCGTTCGAGACGGCGTTCGCCGGTTGATCGGGTATCCGGATTTCATGGCCGGATACCGGTGCCGGACCTCGCGAAAACCAGCGCGATGTACCAGCCGTAGGCGAAGGCCTCGATCAGGCCCAGCAGAAAGCTGGACCAACTGATCCAGTTCGGCTTTGTCGTTCGCTCGGGGAGAGGCCGCCTGCGAACCACATGCGATGGTCGATCTCAGGACCCTGCTCCAGCGCGTCCGCGACGACATGACCGACGCCGGGCATGAGATCACCTTGGATATCGGCGACGATGCGGTGCCCTTTGCCTGCCGGCCCGTCGCGCCGCGCCGCGCCCTGAGCAATCTCATCGACAATGCCATCAAGTATGGCCGTCGGGCTCGCGTGTCATTGGAGAACGACCCGCGAGGCGTCCTGGTTCGGATCGACGATAACGGTCCAGGAATCCCGGAAGACCTTCAGGGGGAGGCGTTTAGGCCTTTTCGAAGGCTCGAGGAGTCCCGCGGCCGGGAAAACGGCGGAACGGGCCTCGGCCTGACCGTCGCGCGAACCATCGTCCGCGCTCACGGCGGGGACATAACGCTGACCAATCGAAGCGAAGGCGGACTCCGGGTCGACGTGCGGCTACCGCGGTGAAGCGCGTTGCCGATCATTCACGCCGCGGCTCCGTATCGGAGGGATCACTCCGGCGTCCAGGGCTCGTAATCGCCCGTTGCGCGGTCCCTTATACCTCCCCGCAGTGTATGCCCCGGCGGTCGGTAGGCTCGATCGGTGCCGGTCCGATTGGGGATAGGCTCGCGCATCCAGGGATACCGTCGGCCGCCATCCGCCGATGGAACGTTGTCGGTCGTGTGGTGCAGCCACCCGTTCCATTCGGGGGGCACTCGGCTCGCCTCGACTTCGCCATTGAAAACGACCCATCGGCGCTCCTTCTGAAGTGAGCAATCCATGGTCGTTCCGCCCTTCTTATGACGATAGTACCGGTGGCCGGCGGCGTCGCGACCAACCTCCTTGCCCCATAACCATGTGAAGAGCAGCGTACCAATCGTCGCCATGTATACCTCCGTCGTGCAAGCCGGCCTTATGTTATACCAAGTCTCGTTGCCGCGGACCCATTTCAAGGGCGCGTTTCGCGCACGACACACGCGCCGGTAACGAACGGGCTCTCAACGATAGGGCTCCAGAAAGGAATCGAGCGGGGTCCTTACGAGACGATTGGTATAGTTCGTCACGGTGCAGTGGGCAATCTCGGCGATTGTTTCGATCATCTGCCGTGGCGTCACGCCCTCCGCGCGGAAGGTCGTGAACTCGGCATCCGTCAGCCCACCATGGGTCGCGAGAAGCCGGCGGACCAATCGTTGCATGAGGGCCAATCGGGTGCCCGCCGTCAGCGCCTCGCCTCGTGCCACCCGTTTCAGAAGCGCAACCGTATCAGGGTCCAGCCTGGCTTCGCGACGCGCCCCGTAACGATGCGCGGGAACGCAGTAATGACAGCCATTGGTGACCGCCATCTCCATGGCGATCAGTTCCCGGTCGGCGGTCGATAGGCTGGTCCGCGCAAGGCAATCCCAAACCCGGTCCATCATCTCGATCACGGCGGGCGCGATGGCAATGGCGCGGGCCACGTTCCACGACTTCCCCCACTTGCGCGCACGCCCACGAAGCAGGGCCGCGGTGGCCGGGTCGGCGTCGTGAGGGTCGACCAGCGGGATGCGCGGTCCGTCTTTGGGTTCGGTCATGGCATTGACTCCGGTCGCGGCGGAAATTGGGCGCCGAGGCCCACTCCCACCACTTAGCATAGTCCGGTTAGGTTGGGATCGCCCCTGGCGCGGGCTGGCGCGGCGGCGCCTATGTGAACTTGTTGGTCTTGGGGAAGCCCTTGGGCGGCAGGCGGCTGGCGCCGCCGCGCTTGCCGATCCAGGCCTTGAGATCGGTCTCGGTGCGGGTGCGGCCCCCGCCCATGGTCCAGCTCAGGCCCTTGGCCATGGTGAAGGTGGCGATATCGGACAGGCCGCCATCCTTATAGCGTTGCAGGATGGTGCCGCGCCCGCGCGTCATCTCCGGCAACTCGGCGAGAGGAAGCACCAGCAACTTGCGGTTCTGGCCGATCACGGCCACGGAATCGCCGTCCACCGGCGTACACGCCGCCGCCTCGACCCCGTCGGCGAGGTTCAAGACCTGCTTGCCGTTCTTGGTCTGCGCGATCACGTCGTCCTCGCCGACCACGAAGCCACGCCCGTCGGACGAGGCGACCAGCAGCTTTTGCCCGGCCCGATAGACGAAGAGCGCCACCACGTCCTGATCGTTGGGCAGATCGATCATCAAGCGCACGGGCTCGCCATAGCCCCGCCCCCCGGGCAGCTTGTCGACGCCGAGGGTATACAGGCGCCCGTTGGTGGCGAACACCAGCAGCTTGTCGGTGGTGTGCGCGTGGAGCGCGAAGCGCGCCCGGTCGCCCTCCTTGTACTTGGCGTCGGATGCATCCTCGACGTGCCCCTTGATGGCGCGGACCCAGCCCTTGGCCGAGCACAGGATCGTCGCCGGCTCGCGTTCGATCACCGCCTCCAGGGGCACCACCACGTCCTCGGGCGCCTCGCCCAGCTCCGTGCGGCGCTTGCCCAGGGCCGTGTGCGCGCCGAATGCCTTCTTCGTGGCCTTGACCTGCCCCGCCACCGCGGCCCATATGCGCCCGCCGTCCTCCAGGGCCTTGTCCGCGTCCTTCAGAAGCTTTTTGAGATCCGCCTGCTCCGCGCTCAAGGCCGCGTGCTCGACGCGGATACCCTCTTCCTCCAGCTTGCGCAGGGCGCGCAGGCGCATGTTGAGAATCGCTTCGACCTGTGCATCGTTCAGCTTGAAGCGCTTCATGAGCACGCTCTTGGCGTCGTCCTCCTCGCGGATGATCCGGATCACCTCGTCGAGATTGAGAAAGACGATCAGATAGCCGGCCAGCACGTCGAGGCGCCGGGCGATCTTGTCCAGGCGGAAGCGGGTGCGGCGCACCAGCACCACCCGCCGGTGGTCCAGATAGGCGCGCAAAACCTCGCGCAGGCTCATGACGCGCGGCGTGTTGTCCGCGTCCAGCGCGTTCATGTTGAGCCCGATCCGCACCTCCAGGTCGGTTTGGCGGAACAGGGATTCCATCAACACGCGCGCGTCCACGTTGCGGCTCTTGGGCTCCAGCACCAGGCGCACCGCCTCGGTCGACTCGTCGCGCACGTCGCCCAGCATGGCCAGCTTGCGGGCGCTCATCAGCTCGGCGATCTTCTCGATTAGGCGCGACTTCTGGACCTGAAACGGAATCTCGGTGACCACCACCTGATAGGTCCCGCCCTTGAGGCGCTCCTCCTCCCAGCGCGCGCGCAGGCGAAAGGCACCGCGCCCGGTCTTGTAGGCCTCGACGATATTGGCCCGGTCCTCGACCAGCACGCCGCCGGTGGGAAAATCCGGCCCGGGCATGAGTTCCACCAGCTTGGCGATGGTCGCCTTCGGCGTCTTGATCAGGTGCAGAAGCGCGTCGCAGATCTCGCCCGCGTTATGGGGCGGAATGGAGGTCGCCATGCCGACCGCGATGCCCTGCAAGCCATTGACGAGCAGGTTGGGAAAAGCCGCCGGCAACACCACCGGCTCCTCGACCTCGCCATCGTAGGTCGGGCGAAAATCGACCGCGTCCTCGTCGATGCCGTCGAGCAGCGCGGTGGCGACCTCGGTCAGACGGGCCTCGGTGTAGCGCATGGCGGCGGCGTTATCGCCGTCGATATTGCCGAAGTTGCCCTGCCCGTCGACCAGCGGGTAGCGCAGGGAGAAATCCTGGGCCAGGCGCACCATGGCATCGTAGATGGCCTGGTCCCCGTGGGGATGGAACTTGCCGATCACGTCGCCCACCACGCGCGCGGATTTCTTGAACCCGGAGTCCGGGTCCAGGCGCAACTGACGCATGGCATAGAGCAGGCGCCGGTGAACCGGCTTCAGCCCATCGCGCACGTCCGGCAGCGAGCGCGACATGATGGTGGAGAGCGCATAGCTGAGATAGCGCTGCTCCAACACATCGCTCAAGCGCACGTCGCGAATCTCGCCCGCCGGCTTAGGCATGGCTGACTGTCCCATTCAAACCCCGGATACCGCCTACAGATATTGGATTCGCCGAACCTGGGCCAGCAGGCATTGAAACTTTCTTAACGTGTTCGTGGCCGGGTTTTCGAGCGCCACCGTCGGATGACGTCAGACCATTGAAAATATTACATAAGAAAAATATTACATAAGAATCGCATGATTCTACATGTCTCCGGTGGCGGCGCCGGCCAAGCGAATGAATGCAAGACGCTTCATTGTTCGCGGAATAACGTTTCGCGTTTATCCCCTTGACGTACGAAGTCCCAATGCCCATATTGAGGGTATAGGAGGTTCTAAGATGGCCAAGGCCCCAACCGCCCAAGACTTTTTCAACAAGTTCTCGACCGACGAAGCGTGTCTTGAGCATCTGATGATGCTTCGTTTTGGCAATCCAATGTACTGTCCGAAATGCGGAGCCGAAGGCCAGTTCGCCAAGCTCAAGAAGCTTCCCGCCTATGCCTGCCCGACCTGTGGGCATCACATTCACCCGATGGTCGGGACACCCTTCGAGCGGTCGCGCACGCCGCTTCAAAAGTGGTTCTACGCCATGTATCTGTTCACGACTTCTCGCCATGGCATACCCGCCAAGGAACTTCAACGCCAGCTGGGCGTGACGTACAAGACGGCTTGGCGTATGGGCCACGAACTTCGCAAATACATGACGGCCGTTGACGGCGATCCGCCGCTTGGCGGGCATGTTGAAGCCGACGAGACTTATATCGGCGGGCGCCGTAAGGGCGGCAAGCGTGGGCGAGTCGCGCCGGGCAAGACAGTGGTGTTCGGCATGGTCGAGCGCGGTGGTGACGTGATGACCCACGTAGTCCCAAACGTTCGCAAGGCGACCCTGGAACGGCATATACTTGAGAGCATCGAGGGCGGGTCTACGGTCAGCACAGATGAGCTTTCATCCTACGCCAAGATCGCACGCTTCGGCTACGATCATGGCACCGTCAACCACTCTGCCGATCGGTGGGTTGACGGTATCCATCATGTCAACGCTGTCGAGGGCTTCTGGTCGCAGATCAAACGCTCTATCCGAGGCACGCATGTTCATGTCAGTCATAAGCATCTGCCTAAATACCTCGGCGAGTTCGAGTTCCGCTGGAACCTGCGCCATGCGCCAGAGACAATGTTCGCACGGCTCTTGATGAGCTTTTAGCCTCGGGGCCAGCCATCGAATCCAGCGCCGCGTCAAAGGCGCTCCAGTCGCCACGCGAGGGATGTTCCTTACAGAACCGCTCAATCTTTCCCGAGCGGCGGGCTTCTTCAAGACTTAGGTATTTACCGCGTGCCATTTTTGACCCTCGTGCCCGTAGTTAGTCGAACTCTGTCGTACCGCCCAATATCCAACATGCGTTGCAAAAAATTGGTCTTCGGCCACGCCATCATGATTTCTTTTCTGTTAAATTTTAAGTCCGAGTAATCGCGGGTTCCCTCAATATTCACGCGTCGTACATTCCTTCCTTTTCCGTCCGTCGTTAAGCCTTTATATATGTTGAATCGACCATGCTCCCAGTAATTTTCTGGGATTGGCTGTTCTGTTGCCGGTGTTACCCCGCCCGGATTTCTTCTTGGCCTCCCCCAGACCCTAATTGTGCCACACCGGGCAGCATCGCGAATCGAAAGTTCAATTTTATTAATGAGACGATCATTGGTAGAGAGCCTCATCATCATCTTGGAGCTTGCCAGAAGATATTTTGCTACATCGTTTTCGTCCCAATCGGGCCGGCCGGGTCTATATCTGCGATGCTCGTGGAACGTAAGAACGGCTGCCCAAAATATGAGTCCGATCAAGACGACCGGCGCCCAATCCGGCGACCACGGCAGTTGAAATTTCCACGCTTCAGGAAGCATGGGTTGAACCAATTTTTGGTTTAAATCGAAGGGGTCTAGAACCACAATGGGGGTCCAGAGGTAGAATCTTTTTATGATCCCGCCGAGAAACAGTGACATGGACTGGGCCAACGTGCCCACTGGCCCCCTTTGCTTCAACGAATATCCCGGCATACTCCCGACTCTGCCCCCAAACAGGATCGTACGTAAAGGGGATAATCACGTAACGTTTTGTCGCCCCGATCCACAATTTTCGGCTATTCTGTGGGCGGTCTGGGGAGGGACGAGATGGGGTAGACCAGAATCGGGGCGATCGGGCTCGACCGCTGGAGGCCGGCGACAGGGTGCCGTCGTTTGCCCTGCCGGACGAAACCGGCGAGAGCGCAACACCCTCGGCCGACCACGTGGCCGGCAAGCCGGTCGTGCTCGTGCTCCATACCGGTGGCGCGGACACGGCCTCGTCGTTCGCGACCGAATTGGCCGCGTTTCGCGACGCGGCGGCGGATTTCGCCACGTTCGAAGCAACGATCTTCGCCATTACCCGCGCCCCCGTGGCCGACAACGGACGCCTGCGCGGCGATATGGCATTGCCGTTCCAGATTCTCTCCGATCCGGAGAGACAGATCGATCGTGCGTTCGGGTTGGCGCGCCCGCCCGGCACGGAGTTCGGTGTCACGATTGTCGTGGACCCCAATAATCGTGTGATCGAGATGCTGCGGGCCGGCGGCGGCCCCCATGCGCCACGCGCCCTGCGGGCCCTGCGCGCCATCGCCCCCGATTGCCCGCCGCCGCGCCTAAGCGCCCATGCTCCCGTTCTCGTCCTGCCCCGAGTACTGAGCGAGAAGGACTGCGGCGGCCTAGTCGACATCTGGCACCGCCCGGCGCCGCTCTGGCACACCGATGGCCTGCGCTGCGAAGGCTACGAGGCCGAGGCCGGCGACTTCATGGTCCGCAACGACAGCTATGGCCGGGTCGTGCAGCGCGTGGTGCGCGACCCGGAGGTTGTCGGCTTTCTGGATGGCAAGCTGATCCCGCGCGTCCTGCCGGAGATTCGCAAGGCCTTCCAGACCAAGGTGTCGCGGCGAGAAGACTACCGAATCGCCTGCTACGACTCGGCCGACGGCGGCGCCTTGCCGGCGCACCGGGACAATCCGACCGGCGAAACCCGGCATCGTCGCTTTACGGCCGCGGTGGTCCTGAACGCCGGCGCGTTCAGCGGCGGCGCTCTGCGTTTTCGCGAATACGGCGATCATGAGTACCTGATTGAGACCGGGAGCGCGATCGTCTGGTCATGCTCGCTGCTGCACGAGGTCACGCCGATTACCGCCGGGCGGCGGTTTATCGTCGGCACCCACCTGTTCGGCACGTAATACCAAGTCTTATTAAAAGCGGTCCGGGCGGTAGGGGGCCATGTCGATGCCTGGGTCGCGCCCGGCGACCAGGGCGGCCACCAGCTGGCCCGTGCGGGCGCTCATCATCATGCCGCAGTGGCCGTGGCCGAAGGCCAGGATCGCGTTGGCGTGGCGCGGCGAGCGCCCGATCACCGGCAGGGAATCGGGCATGGACGGGCGAAAGCCCATCCAGCGGGTTCTGCCGCGATCCTGGAGATCGGGGAACCAGCGCTTGGCGTTGCGCGCCAGGACCTCGGCCCGGGCCCAGTTCTCCCGCGCCTCGAGCCCGCCCAGCTCGACCGTGCCGGCCACGCGCAGACCCAGCTCCAGGGGCGTCGCCACCATGCCCCGCTCCGTGGAGTAGATGGGCATGCGCGGCGCCACCCCCGGATTGGGAAATTGCACATGATGGCCGCGCTCCGTATCCAGCGGCACGGGGGCGCCGAGCGCGGCCGCCAAGTCCTTCGACCAGGCGCCGGCGGCCACGACGACCGCATCGCACGGGATCGGCTGGCCATCGGTCAGAACCGCGCGCGGGCCCTCGGGCCCCATATCGAAGCCGCGCGCCTCGGCGCGCACGAGCCTGCCGCCGAGGCGTTCGGCCGTGGCCAGGAGCACCCGCACCAGGCGCTGGCTGTTGACCGCGTGGCCCACGTCCGGATAGAGCACGCCGCGCGCGAAGATGGGTGCGAGCGCCGGCTCCACTTGGCGCAACTCCTCCCGCCCCAGCACATCGAACCGCACCCCGCGCCGGGCCTGCAGATCGAGCATGGGCCGGTAGCCCTGGAACCCGGCGGCGGTCTCGTAGACACACATCCACCCGGTGCGCCGAATCATGTCCCGCGCCTCGGCCAGGGCCAGCAGCTCGTCGAAGGCATCGAAGGTGCCGTCCAGCAGCGCCCGCAGCGAGATCGAGATTTGCTCCACCCGCGCCGGCCGGCCGGCGGCGGCGAAGCGCAGCAGCCACGGCGCCAGGCGCGGCAAATAGGACCAGCGGATCGCCAGGGGGCCGAGGGGGTCGAGCAGCATGCCCGGCACCTTCCAGATCATGCCCGGGGTGGCCACGGGCACCACCGTTTCCTCGCCGATGACGGCGCCGTTGCCGAACGAGGCGCCCGCGCCCGGCTCGCCGCGCTCGATCATCGTGACCCGGCACCCCTCGCGCAACAGATTGAGCGCGCAGCACACGCCCACGATGCCCGCGCCGATCACCGCGACGTGGCCGCCGGTCTTGGGCGCGGCGTTCATGAGCCCAGCCCCGGCGGGGGAAAGCGCATCGCCAGGCGCGCGCGCGCGGCCGGCGGCGACTTGTGATGGGGCGCGAAGACGTGGCGCTCCAGAAAAAACCCGGTCAGGGCCAGGCCCTGGCCCACCTCGGCCACGCCGCCGTCCCCGCGCCCGACCAGAAAGCTCGGCAGCGCCAGCAGCTTGTTCCGGTACGGCTCGCCGGCGGCCAGGCTGACCGCGCGCCCGGAGCGCGGGCTGACGTAGGCCAGCCGGTCGTTGTCGCCGCCGCCGGCGCAGGCGCTCAGATCGAGCCCGAATCCCAGTTCCGCCAGGAGCGCCAGCTCCCAACGCACGTAGACCTCGGCCCAATGGGGGCCGGACATGGCATCGAGAAGCGCGCGGAACCCATCGAAGCAGGCGCCGTGGGGTTCGCGCTCGGGCAGCGCCGTGTCGGAGACCGCCGCCGCGGCGCTCAAGGCCGCCAGGCGGTCCGCGTCGTCCAGAACGCGCGCGGCATAGCCCTCCACCAATTCGCAGGTGTAGCTGCCCAGATGGTCGGCCAAGCGGCCGCGCCAGTCGGCGGCGACCAGATTGCCCGGCTGATAGAGGCCGCGCCCGCGCCGCCCCCACGCGCCGCGCACCAGCCCGGCGTGGCGGCCCTGGCCACGGGTCAGAAGGGTGACCACGGCCGCGTTTTCGCCGTGCGGCCGGGCCGACAGGACAATTCCCTCATCGCGCCATTGCATGGCCCTTGTCTATCAGAGTCGGGAACCGCGCGCCAATGGACGGGCCGTCACACATCGAACTCCAGGCCCCAGGCACGGTAGCGCGCCGGGTCGTCGAGCCAGCGCTCGCGCACCTTGACGTGCACGAACAAATGCACCGGCCGCTCCAGCATCGCCGCGAGCTCCTTCTGGGCCGCCTCGCGTACCGCCTTGATGGCGCGCCCCCCCTTGCCCAGGCAGATCGCCTTGTGGGTATCGCGCGCCACGTAGACGGTCTGATCGATGCGCGCGCCGCCGTTGTCGAACTCTTGCCAGTCGTCGGTCTCGACGGTCAGGGTATAGGGCAGTTCCTGGTGCAGACGCATGAACAGCTTTTCGCGGGTCACCTCGGCGGCAAGCTGACGCAAGGGCACGTCCGCGGCCTGATCCTCGGGGTACAGCCACGGGCCGGCGGGGGCGCTCGCGGCCAGCATGGCGCGCAGGTCGCCCACCCCGTCGCCGGTCAGGGCCGAGATCATGAAAACGCTGGAAAAAACCCCCTCCGCGTCGAACCCGGCGGCGAGGCTCAAGAGGCGCGGCCGCGCCACCTTGTCGACCTTGTTGAGAGCCAGAATAGCGGTCTTGCCGCGCGTCTTGAGCCCGTCCACGATAGCGCGGGTGTCCGCGTCCGTTTCCGGGCGCGCGGCATCCACCAGCAGGACCACCGCGTCGGCGTCGGCGACCGCCGCCCAGGCCGCCGCCACCATGGCCCGGTCCAGGCGCCGCCTGGGCGCGAAAATACCCGGCGTATCCACGAACACGAGCTGGCTGGCGCCCTCCATGGCGATCCCGCGCACGCGGCTGCGCGTGGTCTGAACCTTATGAGTGACAATCGAAACCTTGGTGCCGACCAGGTAATTGAGCAGGGTGGACTTGCCGGCGTTAGGCGCGCCGATCAGAGCCACGAAACCGCAGCGGGTCGCCGCCTCGGCGGCGGTCATGGCTTGGGCGCCGGTTCGGCCGCGTCCGCCAAGAGCGCGAGCGCCCGGCGCGCGGCGGCCTGCTCGGCCAGGCGCTTGGAGCGGCCCTCGCCGCGCTCGGGCGCGCGCCCCTGAACCCGCACCTCGACGGTGAAGCACGGCGCGTGATCCGGGCCGCGGCGACCGACCTCCACGTACTTGGGCAGGGCCAGGCCGCGCCCCTGCGCCCACTCCTGCAACACGGTCTTGGGGTCCTGCGGGGGCTGGCGCGCGGATTCCACCAGGGACCGCCACAAGGGCTCGACCACGGCCCGCGCCACCTCGAAGCCGCCGTCCAGATAAACCGCGCCAATGACCGCCTCGCAGGCATCGGCCAGCAAGGCCGGATTCTTGCGCAGGCCCGTCGCCGACTCCCCGCGCTCCAGGCGCAGGTGCGCGCCGAGCCCGATCTCGCGGGCGACCGCGGTCAGGGCCTCGCGCCGCACCAGGCCGGCCAGGCGCAACGCCAACTCGCCCTCGCTCTCGTCGGGATAGCGCCGGAGCAACAGATCGGCCACGATCAGGCCCAGCACCCGATCGCCCAGGAATTCCAGCCGTTCGTAGCTGCCCGCGCCCGCGCTCGCGCCGGCGCCGCGCCGCGCCACGGCGCTTTGATGGGTCAGCGCCTCGGCCAGGATATCCGGATTGACGAACTCATAGCCCAGGCGCGCGGCCAGGTCCGCGTCCCCTGGCAGGGATGGGGATGGGGCCGCGCGCGCGTCGCCGTTTTTAGTTGATGCCATTAAAGATACGGCGGAAACGGATCGCGCCCGGCCACTTCCAGATCTGCCACAGGGCCGCGCTATCGTCATGGGAGAAAAACAGGAACTCCGCGCGTCCGATCAGGTTTTCGTAGGGCACATAGCCAACCCGGGAGAGCACCCGGCTGTCCTGGCTGCTGTCCCGGTTGTCGCCCATGGCGAAATAGTGCCCGGGCGGCACCTTGTAAACCGGGGTGTTGTCGAGCATGTCGTTGTCGCTGCGCTCCCAGATGAGGTGCTTGCGGCCGTTCGGCAGGGTCTCGATGTACTCGGTCACGCGCACGGGATAGCCCCTGGCGCGCGAGGTATCGGCGTTTTCGACCTTCTCGCGCTTAACCGGCGTGCCGTTGATGTTTAGGATGCCGCCGATCACCTGGATGGTATCGCCGGGCAGGCCGACCAGACGCTTGATGTAATCGGTCTTGCCGTCGGTCGGCAGCTTGAAAACCACCACGTCACCCCGCTCCGGCTTGGACCCCAGGATGCGCCCCTTGAACAGGGGCAGCCCCCAGGGCAGGGAGTAGCGGCTGTAACCGTAGGAGAACTTCGAGACGAATAGGTAATCGCCCACCAGGAGGGTTGGGATCATCGAGCCCGACGGAATGTTGAACGGCTCGTAGGCGAAGACTCGTATGACCAACGCGATAAGCACCGCGTAGACCACCGTGCGCACGGTCTCGCCGAACGCCCCGGTTCTCTTTTTCGACATTAAATGTTCCATGTAACTATTTGAGAATCCATTTCATGATGTGTCGGCACCGCTCACGGGGGGCCGCCTCTGTTACTAGCCCCGGACGCGGGCACCGCGGAGATGATGACGATCGCCTGTGCGAGCGGATAGTCGTCGGTCAAGGTCACGTCAACCTGTACGCTCATTCCATGGGGTGTCAACTCGGCCAGGCGCGTGGCCGCGCCGCGAGTCAAGCGCATGGTCGGCTTGCCGCTGGGCAGATTGACCACCCCCAGATCGCGCCAATGCACGCCGCGCCGGGGCACCCCGGTGCCCAGCGCCTTGGCGCATGCCTCCTTCGCCGCGAAGCGCTTGGCATAGCTGGCCGCGCGCGCGGCGCGGCGATCGGACTTGGCGCGCTCCACGTCGGTGAAGACCCGCGCCACGAACCGCTCGCCGAAGCGCTCGAGGGTTTTCTCGATCCGCCGAATGTCGATCAGGTCGTTGCCGATGCCCAAAATCATGGGAAAAGCCGGTCCCCGCCTCTCATGCGCCGCGCGCCCGATCCATGATCTCGCGCATGCGCTTGATGGCGCTGTCCAAGCCGCAAAAGATCGCCTCCCCGACCAGGAAATGCCCTATGTTGAGCTCGACCACGCTTTCCATGGCCGCCAGCGTGGGCACGGTGTCGAAGGTCAATCCGTGTCCGGCGTGGCATTCCAGGCCGAGCCGGGCCGCCAGGTCGGCCGCCTCGGCGAGGCGCGCAAGCTCGCCCCGCGCGCGCGCGCCCTCCCGAGCCTCGTGGAACGCCTCGCAATAGGCCCCGGTGTGGAGCTCCACCACCGGGACGCCCAGATCCCGCGCCGCCCGCAATTGGTGGGGGTCCGGATCGATGAACAGGCTGACCCGGATGCCGGCGGCGGCGAGCTCGTCGCAATAGCGTACCAAGCCCGCGTGGCCGCCGGCGGCGTCGAGCCCGCCCTCGGTGGTCACCTCTTGGCGCTTTTCCGGCACGATACAGGCGGCATGGGGGTTGTGGCGCAAGGCGATGGCCAGCATTTCCTCGGTCGCCGCCATTTCCAGATTGAGGGGCAGGTCGATGTCCCGCGTGAGACGCTGGATATCGTCGTCGGAAATATGCCGCCGGTCTTCGCGCAGGTGCGCGGTAATGCCGTCGGCGCCGGCCGCGGCCGCCTGACGCGCGGCCCGCACCGGATCCGGATGGCCGCCGCCGCGCGCGTTGCGGATGGTGGCGACGTGGTCGATATTCACGCCCAGGCGCAGTGGCCGCATGGTCATGGTCCCTCCGGTTCTCTCTCGGGCGCCGCCGCCGCGCCGGCCGCCGCCGCCGCGCGGCGCTTGCTCGTCGCCTTGCGAGTCCTGCGCCGGCGGCGCGCAAGCTGATATTCGGCCACGGCGCCACGGATCGGCAAGAAGAACGCGAACCACGCCACGATAGCGGTCGGAATGCTGCCGACCGTCATGGGCCACAGAATCTCCATGGGCCGATCGAAAATGTAGGTCAGGCTGAAGCTTTCCGGAAGCTCGGACGCGGCCTCGCCGCCGATCAGCCAGGTTCCGAGCGCATAGTTCCAGGCCCAGATCAACGGAAACGTCCACGGATTGCCGACCACCGTGCCGATCGCGGAGGCCATCAGGCTGCCACGCAGCAAGAGCGCCAGAAGCGCCGCGCACACGAAATGAAACCCGAGAAAGGGCGTGAACGAGATCGCCGCGCCGCACGCGAACCCGGCCGCGATTCGATAGGGCGTGCCCGGCAAGCGCCGTACCCGGTGCGCCAGATAGGTCATGGCCCGGCGCCAGCCGCGCCGCGGCCAAACGGCCGTGACGAAGCGACGCAAGGGCGGCAAGGGGTTGCGGCGTCCGAACATGGTGCCCCGCGCGCCTTACGCTTGCTCGGCCCGCGCCGGGCTCATGGGCGCGCCCGCTCGACGGAGGTGATCACCGGCGCGGTGCGCAACGCGGCGATAATATTGGACAGATGCTTAACGTCGCTAACCTCGACATCCACCAGCATCTCGAAAAAGTCGACGGACCGATCGGTGATCTTCAGATTACTGATGTTGCCCCGGTTCTTGCCAATGATCGTGGACAGGCTGGCCAGGCTGCCCGGCTCGTTCGAGACCACGATGGCGAGCCGCCCGGTATGGAATTGGCCGCCGTCGGCCATGTCCCAGGCCAGGTCGATCCACCGTTCGGGCGTATCCTGAAAGCTCTCCAGGGTTTCGCAGTCGATGGTATGTACCGTGACCCCCTTGCCGGTGGTGACGATACCGACGATGCGCTCCCCCGGCAGGGGATGGCAGCACCGGGCGTAGTGCACCGCCATGCCCGGTATCAGCCCCTTGATGGGCAGCCCCGCTGACTCCGGCTTCTTGGCGCGCGCACGCCCAAACGGCCAGCGCCGGCGTGGCTTGGCGTCGTCGCGGGCACCGGGGAAAATAGCCACCAGCACCTCGCGCGCGGTGTGATTGCCCTTGCCGACCGCCGTGAAGATGTCCTCCACCGAATTGGCCTTGAACCGCTTGAGCACGCCGTCGAACGCTTTGGTGGAGAATTCGTAACCTTCCTCGCGAAACGCCTTTTGCAGGATCTGCCGGCCCAGCTCGCTGTATTGCTCGCGCTCCTTCATGTGGACGAAGCGGCGAATCTTTGCCTTCGCCTTGCCGGTAACGACAAAGGCCTCCCAATCGGGCGACGGGGTTTGGGCCTTCGAGGTCAGGATCTCGACCTGATCGCCGTTGCCGAGCTTTTGGCGCAAGGGCACGATGCGGCCGTTGACCTTGGCGCCGACGCACGCATCGCCCACCTCGGAGTGAACCGCATAGGCGAAATCGACCGGCGTGGCGCCGCTCGGCAGGGCGATCAGATCGCCCTTGGGCGTGAAGCAGAAGACCTGGTCCTGAAACATCTCCAACTTGGTGTGTTCCAGGAACTCCTCGGGATCGGCGGCGTGTTCCAGGATATCCAGGAGCTCGCGCAGCCACCGGTACTGGCGGCCGTCGACCTTCACGTCCCCCTGCTTGTAGCGCCAGTGGGCCGCGACGCCGAGTTCGGCCACCTCGTGCAACTCGCGCGTGCGGATCTGAACCTCGATGCGCTGGCGCTCGGGGCCGATGAGGCCGGTATGGATCGAGCGGTAGCCGTTCGGCTTGGGCGTGGAGATGTAGTCCTTGAAGCGGCCCGGCACCACCGAGTAGCGGCCGTGCAGCGCGCCCAGGGCCCGATAACAGTCGCCCACCGTCTCCACGACCACGCGAAACGCCATGATGTCGGACAATTGCTCGAAACCGACGTTGCGGTGCTGCATCTTGTTCCAAATCGAATAGGGCGTCTTGGTCCGCCCGGATATCCAGGCATCGAGCCCCTCGTCGGCCAAAACGCCCCTGAGCTGATCGATGATGGTCCGCGGCAGGTTGTCGTCCCGCGCCTGCAGGAAATCCAGGCGCGCGGCGATCGAATCGCGTGCGTCCGGGTTGAGCTCGGCGAAAGCCAGGTCGTAGAGCTCGTCCTTGAACCGCTGCATGCCGATGCGCTCGGCGAGCGGGGCATAGATATCCATGGTTTCGCGCGCGATGCGCCGGCGTTTTTCCGGCGACTTGATGCTATGGAGCGTGCGCATGTTGTGCAGCCGGTCCGCGAGCTTGACCAGGAGCACGCGGATATCCTCGGACATGGCGAGCACGAGCTTGCGGAAATTCTCCGCGGCCTTGCTCTGCTCCGATTGCAGCTCCAGTTGGGAGAGCTTGGTCACGCCATCGACCAGGCGCGCGATGTCCTTGCCGAACAGGCGTTCCACATCGGCGATCGAGGTGTCCGTATCCTCGACCACGTCGTGCAACAGGGCGGTCACGATCGAGCTTTGATCGAGCTTGAGCTCGGTCAGGATGCCCGCTACTTCCAGGGGATGGGAAAAATACGGGTCGCCGGATTCGCGAATCTGCGCGCCGTGCGCCTTCATGGCATACACGTAGGCCCGGTCGATGATCTGTTCGTCCGCGCCCGCGTCGTACGCCTTGACCCGCTCGACCAGCTCGAATTGCCGCATCATGATACGTTCGCGCGGCAGCCGCGGCACGCCGCCTCCGTGATTGGCCCGCCCCGCGGCACGCGGGAGACGCGCGTCGGCGGCCGGCTCAGGACTCCTCGTCTTCGCTGCCCTCCCCCTCGGACGCGGCGGCGGGCTCGGGCGTCACGGTGAGTCCGTCCTCGCGCAGTTCCTCGCGCTCGTCCAAGAGATCGACGGCCACCGCCTCGCCCGCCGGCTCCGCCGCCTCGGCGGAGTCCGCGCCCAGGCCGGACAGATCGAATTCGACGGCCTCCTCTTCGATCTCGTCGATCTCCACGTGCTTCTGCAGGCCCTGAATCAGCGTGTCGTGCAGGGTCTCCAGGTTGACCGTCTCGTCCGCGATCTCGCGCAGGGCGATAACCGGGTTCTTGTCGTTGTCCCGGTCGATCGTCAGCGGCGCGCCCGCGGACACATCCCGCGCCCGCTGCGCCGCGAGCATGACCAGATCGAAGCGATTCGGAACCTTAAGTACACAGTCTTCAACCGTGACGCGCGCCATTTACATCAACGCTCCTGTTTTCGCTAAATGTTTAGAGAACTCTCTGCTTGTATTTCTTGCAATATATGAACGCGGCGGGGTGAAGGCAAGGCGCATTCCCGCGCCCGAAGCCGCGCTCCGGCGGGAGTCTATCCACTAGGCCAGGGGCTCGGCGGCCTGTTCCGGCGGCAGGCGCGCGATCATTTCCGCCACGCCGAGCCCACTTGCCGGGTGGCGCCAGTCGGGCGCGAGCTCGCTCAGCGGCAAAATCACGAACGCCCGCTCGGCCAGGCGCGGATGAGGCAGCACCGGAACCGCCCCCGGGGCGCTGACCATCTCATGGTAGATCAACAGGTCCAGGTCCAGGGTTCGGGCCTCGTTGCGTTGGCGCCGGACCCGGCCGAACGCCCGTTCGACCCCATGCAGCAGGGCCAACAGCGCCGCCGGCGCAAGGTCCGTCTCCAGCGCGGCCACCCCGTTGACGAACCAGGGTTGGCCGGACGGCGGCACCGGGGCGCTCCGGTACCAGCGCGAACGCCGCGCGACCCGCGGTCCAGCCGCGCCGATCGCCCGCAGCGCCGCCGCGCAGGCATCGACCGGCGCGCCAAAGCGCGCCGTGGGCAGATTGGCGCCCAAACCGATAAAAATCACTTGGACGCTCCTCCCGATGGGGCGCCGCGCGCCTTTGGCGAATGACACCCCTTGCGCATGACCGCGAGGGTCATAAATACTGACATATCAACACATCCGATCCGGATCGCCGGTTCGCGGCGGCCAACCCGGGCCAACCCTTTACGATAGAGACCAAGATGGATTTTTATTCGCACGAACGCGTCGGCCTATTCATTGACGGCGCCAATCTCTACTCTACCGCGCGCGCATTGGATTTCGACATAGATTACAAAAAGTTGCGAAGATTCTTCACGCGTCAATGCACCCTCATCCGCGCGTTCTACTACACCGCCCTTGTCGAGGACCAGGAATACTCGCCGATCCGCCCGCTGGTCGACTGGCTCGACTACAACGGATACACGATGGTCACCAAGCCCACGAAGGAATTCACCGACGCCGCCGGGCGCCGCAAGATCAAGGGCAACATGGATATCGAGCTGGCCATCGACGTACTCGAAATGGCGCGGCACCTGGATCACGTCGTGCTGTTCTCCGGCGACGGGGATTTTCGGCGCCTGGTGGAGGCGGTGCAGCGACGGGGCGTGCGCGTGACAGTGGTTTCCACGGTCAAGTCCCACCCGCCCATGGTAGCCGACGAACTGCGCCGCCAGGCCGATACCTTCGTCGATATCGTGGACCTGCGCGCCGAGATCGAGCGCGCCCTGCCGCCCGATCACCCACGGGCGCGCGGGCGCGGCGCGGGCGATATGGGCGAGCCCCGCGGATACGAGGACGACGAGCCGATGATCGACCCCGTGGACAACCTGGAGCCGCAGGGCGTCTAGCCACCGGGATGACGGACCGGCCCGAGGCCCAGAGAGGCGGCGAAGCGGTGCCGAACCCGTCCCGGGATTGCCCGTTGTGCCCGCGCCTGGCGGCATTCCGCGCCACCAACCGGGCGCGGTTTCCGGACTTCCACAACGCTCCGGTGCCCGCCTTCGGCGCGCCCGACGCCGCGCTCCTGATCGTCGGGCTGGCACCGGGCCTGAAGGGCGCGAACCGCACCGGGCGCCCCTTTACCGGCGACGCAGCCGGAGATTTGCTGTATCCGACCCTGGCCAAGTTCGGCTTCGGTCACGGCCCCTACCAACAACGGCCCGACGACGGCTTTCGCCTGATCGGGTGCCGAATCACCAACGCGGTGCGCTGCGTGCCGCCGCAAAACAAGCCGACAGCGGCGGAAATCAAGACGTGCGGGGCCTTTCTGGCAACCGAGATCCGCGCCTTGCCGAAGCTGCGCGCGGTTTTGGCGCTCGGCGGCATCGCCCATGGCGCGGTGCTCGCGGCCCTCGCCTTGCGCAAGAGCCACTATCCCTTCGCCCACGGCGCCCTGCATGCCCTGCCCGGCGGTCCCCTGCTAGCCGACAGCTACCACTGCTCCCGCTACAACACCAATACCCGGCGCCTGACCCCGGAGATGTTCGAGGCGGTGTTCGCGGCCCTGGCCCGGTAACTGGGATAGGCCCTTCGGCTCAGCCCCGGGCGCGCAGGAGGCGCGCCTTCTGGCGCTGCCAGTCCCTGGCTTTCTCGCTCTCGCGCTTGTCCGCCTTGCGCTTGCCTCGCGCCAGGCCGATCAGGGCCTTGGCGATGCCGCGCGAATTGAAGTGGATGTCAAGCGGCACCAGGGTATACCCGCCGCGCCGCACCAGGCCGACCAGGCGCGCCAGCTCGCGACGGTGCACCAGCAACTTGCGCGGGCGCCGGGGCTCGTGATTGAAGCGGCTGGCCGGCTCGTAGGGCGCGATGTGGGCGTTCAGCAGATATAGCTCGCCGTTCCGCTCGGTGGCGTAGGCCTCGCCGATGGAGCAGCGCCCGGCGCGCAGGGACTTGACCTCGGTGCCGGTCAGCATCAGGCCCGCCTCCAGGGTTTCCTCGATGATGTATTCGTGGCGCGCCCGCCGGTTCTGGGCGACGGGCGGCCGCGCGCCGGTGCTCATGAGCGGTGCCGTCGTTGCTGGCGAATTGCTAGTTAAGCAGCCCGGCGCGAGCCATGGCGTCGCGCACCCGGCTCTCGGTCTCGGCGCCGACGCACACCAGTGGCAGGCGCACCCGGTTCTCGCACAGCCCGAGCAGGCTGGCCGCGTATTTGACCGGCCCCGGGCTGGATTCCACGAACAGGGCGCCGTGCAGCGCCATGAGCCGGTCGTTGATGGCCGAAACCGTCGCCATGTCCCCGCGCCGCCAGGCGGCATGCAACTCGGCGCACTGGCGCGGCGCCACGTTGGACGTGACCGAGATGCAGCCGTGCCCCCCCTGGGCGAGAAACGGCACCACGGTCGCGTCCTCGCCGGACAATTGGGTGAAGTCCGATCCGATCGCGGCGCGGGTCGCGGCCGGGCGCACCAGATCGGCGGTCGCGTCCTTGACGCCCACGATATTGGGCAGTTCGGCCAGGCGCGCCATGGTGGCCACGCTCATGTCCACCACGCTGCGCCCGGGAATGTTGTAGATCAGGATCGGCAGGTCGGCCGCGTCGTGCACCGCCTTGAAGTGCGCGTACAGGCCCTCCTGGGTCGGCTTGTTGTAATAGGGGGTGACCACCAGGATGGCGTCGGCGCCGGCACCCTTGGCGTGCCGGGCCAGGCGGATCGCCTCGTCGGTCGAGTTCGACCCGGCCCCGGCGATGACCGGCACCTTGCCCTTGGCTACCTCGATGCACAGCTCGGTGACGCGCATGTGCTCGTCGTGGCTGAGGGTCGGCGACTCGCCGGTGGTGCCGCACGGCACCACCGCATTGGTGCCCTCGTCGATCTGCCATTGAACGAAACGCTGGAACGCGCCCTCGTCGATCCCGCCGTTGACGAACGGGGTGATCAGCGCGGTCATGGAGCCGGAAAACATGGGGCCGGACATACCATCCCCCACCGATTGTGAATGCATGGGCGAGGCTGGGCTCGCGTGGGCCGAGATTACTTGCTGCACGGGCCGACGGCAAGGCGGCCAGCCCACCTCGACGCGGCTATTCCCCCGGCGCGGGCGGCCGTGATAAGCACATTGGCATGAAATTGGGGCGCATCGCCTGGGCAATCAGCATGGCGTGCCTGACGGCGCTCGCGGCGGCCCCTGGGGCGCTGGCGCGGGGCGACGCGGGCGGGGTCCTGCTGTCGCCCCACGACCGCGCGGTTTACACCGTCGCGTTCGGCCAAGCCAAGGCGCGCCAATATCGCCGCGCCCTGGCCCTGGTACAGGCGCGCGGCGCCACGGACCCCACGTTGACCAAGGTGCTGCGGTGGCTGGCCCTGAGCGCGCCCGCGCCCACCAGGATATTCCAGGTTGGGAATTTCGAGGCCATCGTGGCTTTCCAGGCCGCCAACCCGGATTGGCCGGGGCAGGCGGCGCTCGGGCTGCGCGCCGAGGAGGCGATGCCGGAAACCCTGCCGGACGCGGCGGTCCTCGCCTGGTTCGCGGCCCGGCCCCCGCGCACCGCGCGCGGCGGCGCCCGCTATGCCGCAGCCCTCCTGCGCGCCGGGGACCAGGCGCGCGCCACCCAGGTCGTGCGCCAAACCTGGATCGAGGGCGATTTCCCGCCCCGGGACGAGGCCGCGTTTCGCAAGCGTTATGCCAAGCTGCTGCGCCGCCAGGATCATCTGGCGCGCCTGGACCGCCTGCTCTGGGACCGGCGCACCCGCCCCGCCCGGCGCATGGCGCGGCGCCTGGGCGGCGGCTATCCGGCCCTGGCCGAGGCGCGTCTGCGCCTGGCGCGTGGCCGAGGCGGCGTGGATGGCGCCATCCGCCTGGTCCCCGCCGCCTTGCGCCGAGACCCCGGCCTAATCTACGAACGCGCCCGCTGGCGCAAGCGGCGTGGCCGGTACGACGGCGTGATCGAGCTCCTGGACCCGCCCGCCCCCGACATGCCCCATGCCGCGCGTTGGTGGCCGCTGCGCGACTGGGCCGCGCGCCAGGCCCTGCTGCGCGGGGATGTCTCGGTCGCCTATCGCATGTCCGCCGGGCATGGGCCCCTATCGGGCGCCGCCCTGGCCAAGGCGGAATGGCTGGCCGGGTGGATCGCGTTGCGCTTTCTCGACGAGCCCAACACCGCCTATGCGCACTTCGAGCGCTTCCTGGGCACCGTGGCCACGCCGGTCAGTATCGCCCGCGGGGCCTATTGGGCCGGCGAAGCGGCGAGCGCCCTCGAGACGCGCGATCCGGCCGGCCCGTGGCGCGCGGTCGCGCGCATGTGGTACGCGGCGGCGGCGCGCCACGGCACCGCGTTCTACGGTCAGGTCGCCAGCCTCCGCCAGGGCCGGCATCCGGTTTTCGCCCAACCGCCCGCGCGGACACATACACCCACGGCATGGACCGCAGCCGCGGCCGGCGAACTGGCGCGCGTCGCGCGCATGCTGGGCGAGATCGGCGAGAGCGATCTGCAAAAGCGTTTCCTGCTGCGCCTTCGGGTCCTGGCCGAAACACCCGGCGACTATGCGCGCGTCGTGGAGTTGGCGATCTCCCTGGGCCGGCCGGACCTGGGCTTGCGCGCGGCGCGGGCCGCGCGCGGCGACGGCATCATCCTGATGGACCCCCTGTTCCCCGAGATGGCCCTGCCTGTATCGGACGGTCTGGAGCCCGCGCTGCTGCTCGCGCTGATCCGCCAGGAGAGCGGCTTCTACCCGGCGGCGAGGAGCCCCTCGGGGGCCCGGGGGCTGATGCAGATACTGCCGCGCACGGCCCGGCAGGTGGCGCGTCGGCTCAAGGTCCGCTTCAACCGCGATCGGCTGATCAGCGATCCAGCCTTCAACCTGCGCCTGGGCCGCGCCTATCTGAGGGAGATGCTGGAGCGGTTCGACGGCTCCTATGTTCTGGCGCTGGCCGCCTACAATGCGGGGCCCGCGCGCGTCGAGCGCTGGCGCGCGGCCCTGGGCGACCCGCGCGACCCGGAGGTCGATGTCCTCGACTGGATCGAAAGCCTGCCCGTGGACCAGACCCGCAACTACGTCCAGCGCATCCTGGAGGCGCTTGCCGTCTACAGGGACCGCCTGGACATGGGCGCGGCGGCCCTGCCGGTGACCGGCGCGCCCCTGCCGACGGCCGCGGCGCGCTGGCGCGTGCCCGCCGCCGATGGCAACGCTCCCGGCGCTGTTTACTGTTGCCAATGAGGGCGTGTTTGGAGTTGGCTATCGTCCCATATGGAATCGCCCTTACGGAGTGAACCGCGCCATGGCCGACCCCGCTTTCGCCAACATAGATGCCTGCGTATTCGACGCCTACGGGACCCTGTTCGACGTGCACTCAGCCGTGCGCAAGGGCGGCGGCGCCCTGGGCGACAAGGCGGACGGGGTGTCCGATCTGTGGCGGCGCAAGCAGCTCGAATATACCTGGCTGCGCAGCCTAATGGGCGAGCACGTGGATTTCTGGACCGTGACCGGCGATGGCCTGGCCTACGCCCTGGCCGCCAACGGGGTGGACGATCCTGGGTTGCACGCGGAGTTGATGAACCTCTACCTCGGCCTGGACGCCTACCCGGACGTGGCCGGCGCCCTCGGAAACCTGCGCGCCGGCGGCAAGAAAACCGCGATCCTCTCCAACGGGGCGCCGAAGATGCTGTCCGCCGCCGTCGAGTCGGCGGGCATCGCGGAGTTGCTGGACGCGGCGCTCTCGGTCGAGGACGTGGGCATCTACAAGCCGGATAGGCGTGTCTATCAACTCGCGGTCGATCGCCTTGGAGTCGAGGCCGGTCAAATCTGCTTCGTGTCCACGAATGCATGGGACGCCTGCGGGGCGGCGCACTTCGGTTTCAAGGTGGCCTGGATGAACCGCTTCGGGCAGCAACCGGAGCGCCTGCCGGGCAAGCCCGCGGCGGTCATGAAATCGTTGGACGAACTGCCCGGGCTACTCGGTCTTTAATCCCGTGAGCGACGCGCCCGCGTACCGGGAGCGGTGGCTGACGGCCCAGGATGGGTTGCGCCTGTATTTCCGCGATTACGGCGATCCGCTCTCGCCCGGCACGCCGGTGCTGTGCTTGCCCGGGTTGACCCGCAACTCGCGGGATTTCGAAACCCTGGCCACGCGCCTGGCCGCCGGGCGCCGCGTGGTGTGCCCCGATTTGCGCGGCCGCGGGCGCTCGGCCCACGCGCGCCACTGGAAAGATTACGCGGCACAAGTGATCCTGGACGACGTACACCACCTCATGGCGGCGGTGAACCTGCATCGCATCGTTGTCTGCGGAGTCTCCTATGGCGGGCTGCTGGCCATGGCCCTAGGCGCGCTGGCGCCGAGCGCGTTGGCCGGAGTCATTCTCGACGATATCGGCCCGGACATGGAAACGGGTGGCAGAAGCCGCATTCTCGACTACGTATCGCAAGACCGTCCGGAGCCGGATTGGGCGAGCGCGGTGGCGAGCATGAAGGTTACGTTTCCCACGCTCTCCTTTACCACCGAGGAAGATTGGCGGCGTTTCACGGAGGGTACCTTCCGTGAAGGCGAGGACGGGCGCCTGCATTTCGATTACGATGTCGCCATCACCCGGCCGCTTCAAGACGACGCGGCGCAAATGGATCTTTGGCCACTGTTCCGCACGCTGGCGCGGGTCCCGGTCCTGGTGATCCGGGGCGGCGCCTCGGACCTATTGAGCGCGGCCACATTGGAGCGCATGATCGAGGCGCATCCGCGCCTCGCGCACCTGACCCTGCCGGGGGTCGGTCATGCGCCATCGCTCGACGAGCCGGATTCGGAGCACGCAATCGATGACTTCCTCTCCCAAGTCGACGGCTGAAGGCGCGCCCATCTTCGCCGACGTGGAAGCCGCCGCCGCGCGCCTGGCGGGCCACGCGGTGGCCACGCCGCTGCTGGAATGGCCCGTGCTCAACGAGAGAGTGGGCGGGCGCGTCCTGGTCAAGGCCGAGCCCCTACAACGCACGGGCTCGTTCAAGTTTCG
>Ga0114931_10001721_pt1 | contig 27769 bp, 20 predicted proteins | sample 2SBtaG_FD_89579 | JGI IMG/M metagenome (GOLD analysis project Ga0114931, IMG submission 89579) | Deep subsurface microbial communities from Kolumbo volcano to uncover new lineages of life (NeLLi) - 2SBTROV14_V59a metaG | ecosystem: Environmental > Aquatic > Marine > Volcanic | place: Kolumbo... | reverse complement strand
ATGGAAGGGTTAATCTTGTGAGTAGTGCATTTCGTTTAAGTAGATTGTATGTCAAGACGTTTTGCACTGGAAGAGAATCTGTCCGTGAAAAGCCGCAGTATCACTCACCGAAGTCGTTTCAGCGTTTTGCGGGCTTCGTTGACGACCTGGGGGTTGGGGAATTCTTCGATGATCTCTCCGAGAATATCACGTCCGTCTTCGCCGCCTATCCAGCCTGCCAGATGGATCATCCTCCACATACGTCGGATGTCTGAGATCGAAAACCGAGGCAGGTCAGACAAACCGCTTAAGATCGATCGAATGCGTTGACGAACCTCTGCCGAGTCGGTGGTCTTGATGATCTTGAGCAACACAGGCTTGGCGATTTTCCTGATTTTTTTCAGTGCCAGTGTTGCTTGCTGACGGACTCTAAAATCGGGGTGATCGAGTTGAGCGATCAAATTCTGAATGCGAACACTTTCCACAGGGACCAGAAACTCGTGCATTCGCTTTTTGAAAAAAGGGACAGTTTCTGTGCGTTGAAGATCGATCTGTCCGAGAGCGCGGTAGGCCTTGCCGGGGGTTTCGGAGGCGAGTTCGAACCAGAGTTCGTTCAGTCGGTCGGCATCGATGATTTGCGTTGTCGCTGTTGGTTTTCGAAGTTGGTTGAGGTTCCAGACAAGGGCAGTTTTGTCGAAACTACCGCTGGCGAGGAACGCACCGTCTGCTGAGAAAGCAAGAGAAGCAACAGGTTTCTGGTGTCCTTCCAGGGATGCGACTAATTTGCCGGTGGACGTCGCCCAAAGTTTCACACTGCGGTCGGTCGAGGCGGTAGCAAGAAGGCGACCATCCGGCGAAAACTGCATGGCGAGAATGCGTCCTTTGTGCGCTGGCTTCGTCAACACAAACCTGGCCGTGGCGATTTCCCACAACGAGATGCGATAAACGCGGAATCCTTTTTCGTCTCGTGTGATGTCGGCGGCGGCGAAACTGCGGAAGTCCGGAGAAAGCGCAAGAGCAGTTGGCTCCGCCCCCTTCACATGCGTGGTCATCAGCGTTCGACCGCTTCTCAATTCCACCAGCCTCATTTCGGAATGTCCTCGGGATTGCACCGTGAGAATTCGTTCGGCTTTGGGTGAGAAGACAAAACGATAACTGGGATCGACAAGGAATCGACGCACTTCTCGACCGGTACGCAAATCATGCACGCGGACGACATCATTCGGTTTGGATTCTGCGACGACCGCGAACTGAGATTTGTTTTCCAAGTAGAATCCTTTTCCACGGCCACCGTCGAAAGTTTGGATGACCTTGTGTGTTTTGAGGTTCCAGATTTGCCAACCCAGAGGATGATTTGCGTATCCGACTGCAATCGTTTGACTGTCGGGAGAGAAGGAGAAGTCGGTAATGCGGGAAGCGTGACCGACCAAGGTCAATTCAAGCTTACCCGTTGCCGAATTCCAAATGCGAATCTTGCGTCGCCGTTTGGGATCGGACGGTTCGCCGCGAGTTGCGATTTGTTTTCCGTCCGGGGAGATGGCGATTCCCGAAACGGTGGGAAGATTGTGGTATGCCGCAGGGAGAACATTGGTTTTTTGAATCGATCCCAATCGGACCAAAGAGTACCGGGGAAGTGGGTCGCCGAAGAGATCTTTTTTCTGTGGAGGTTTCTGTGGAGTCTGCGGGGCGGCGAGTGGGTGTGCAGTCCCCAGGGGAACCGTCAACCCACAGAAGAGAAGAGCAAGTTGGATCGCATGTTTTTTCACGGACATCTCGTCATTCAAAGTCTGAAGAAAACACTGGCTGGCGAGCGGCCAGTGGAACCGATTCATTCTTCCTGTACTTTACCACGTTGCATGACACGCACAAACTTACGATGTGGAAGCATATCTGTGAATGAGACGATGCAATGGCGAAGTTCTTATATCGAAAAAAGGGCTCCGCTGCAGATTTTCTGCTTTCATCGACGTGTCAATCGGGTGTTTGCACACTTCGGTTAGCTGCAAGGAGTCGGAGTGTGAATCAGTTATGTTGACGTTGCTGGATCGTCAATTAGAATAGGGTTTCGCGGGTCACGTCAGTCGATTGTCTTCCCTACAACACTTCTTCCCCATCTCCAAATTGCCGAGAGAGTACGCTGTGTTGGCCAAACGCATTATTCCCTGCCTCGACGTTCATGCAGGGCGCGTCGTGAAAGGGGTGAATTTCGTCAACCTGAAGGATGCCGGCGACCCGGTCGATATCGCCGAGCGGTACGACGAAAAAGGTGCCGACGAACTGGTGTTTCTGGATATCACTGCCAGCCATGAAGACCGTGAGATCATTCTGGATGTCGTTCGGCGAACTTCGGAGAAAGTCTTCATGCCTTTGACAGTGGGCGGGGGAATAAGGAATTTGGACGACATTCGCAACCTGTTGAATGCCGGTTGCGATAAAGTTTCAATCAACTCGGCGGCTGTAAACGATCCCGAATTCGTCCGTCAGGCGGCGTTGCGATTCGGTAGTCAATGTATTGTGGTGAATATCGACCCGAAACGAACCTCGACTGCCGATGGAAAGGAATTTTGGGAAGTTCACATTCACGGCGGGAGAATTCCGACAGGTTTGGAAGCGGTTTCGTGGGCGAAACAGGTGGAATCTCTGGGCGCAGGCGAAATAGTTTTAACATCGATGGATGCAGACGGTACCAAGAGCGGGTATGATATAGAGATGACGCGGGCCGTTGCCGATGCGGTGAAGATTCCTGTCGTCGCAAGCGGCGGTGCTGGTTCCCCGAAGCACTTGCTGTCAGCGTTCACCGAAGGTGATGCCAGCGCGGCTTTGGCAGCCAGCATTTTCCATTACGGAGAATACTCCATCGAAGAGACGAAGCGATATCTGGCCGAACGGGGAATTTGTGTGAGAACGGTTTCGCAAATTCCAATCTAATCCACACCTTTTAGAACTCAGAAACAGCAATATGGTATCAGTTTCAGAATGGAAGAAATCCACCTTCGTTCGCGGCAAAGAAATCGAAATCGACAAAATCTTTCGACTGGGGATAAAATACGGCTGCTCCGACATTCATTTACAAGTGGGACGACCACCGGTTCTGCGCATTAAAGGAACGCTTCGAGACTTGGAGATGGAACCGATTAGCGAAGATCGCATGATCGAGCTGATCTTCCCGATGATGGATCAACGGAACCTCGATATTTTTCATCGCGACGGCGGGGCAGACTTCTCGAAAATCGTAAGAGAAGATGGAAAAGACTGGCGATTTCGTGTGAATTTGCTGACGCAGCTTGGACTCGTCGGAATGGTAACGAGAAAGGTCGAGCAAAATATCCCCAACTTCGAGGGTCTGCATTTGCCCCCGGTGATGGAAAATCTTTGCAAGTTCGATCAGGGGATGGTGCTTTTAGCCGGCGTGACGGGGAGTGGCAAAAGTACCACCATTGCCTCGATGCTCGATTGGATCAATCACCGTCAGCGCAAACATATTTTAACGATCGAAGACCCGATCGAATACGTTTACAATTCCGATAAGTGCATGATTAACCAGCGAGAGATCGGCATGGATGTGATCGATTTTTCTGTTGCCATGAAACATGCTGTGCGTGAAGATCCCGATATTATGTTGGTGGGCGAGATGCGTGACCGTGAAACATTCGAAACCGCCATTCACGCTGCCGAAACCGGTCACCTCGTGTTCGGAACGATTCACGCTTCCACCGCACCCAGTACCGTCGGACGTATTTTGGACCTGTTTCCCCAAGAGATGCACAAAGCGATTCGAGCCAGCCTGGTGTTCAACATGCGAGCGATTGTCGCGCAGAAACTTCTGCCTACAATTTTGGACAATCCCAAACGTGTTCCGATTGTGGAAATTCTTACGTTTAATCCCACCGTTCGCAAAATTGTTTACGAAGAAGAAGATAAAAAACTTTCCGACGCGATTCGTATCGGGAAAGAAGAGGGTATGCAACGGTTCAACGACAGCCTTTTTGGCTTCGTCGACAGGGAATTCATCAGTCGGGCGACGGCGTTCGAGGTTTCACCCAACGTGGAAGAACTGAAGATGATGATTAAGGGTATCGAGGTCAAACCGCCCGCGATTTTGTAGGGTTGTTCGTTGTGAAAATATTCGGCGAAATACGATGAATCAAAAATTCCGCGGAGTGACTGTCGGCACCAGTGGTCTCTTTGCCGGATTTTTTACCGGTGAGGTTTTACTGCAGGATTGGCCTCTCTATTCAAAAGTGATTGCCGTGATGATTGTCTCCGTATCGGTCTCGCTGATCGTGCTGAAATTCACCGAACGCTATGGCAAAAAGACAGGGTGTACGTCCTGAGGCTCTCAAGAATGTGGTATAATTTCCGACTACGCCCTTCCTACGCCAGGGTGAACTTCCCACACATCTCGAGACTCTTGACCGATGTTGGAACTCTGACCAGATTGCACCCTCACTATCGCAAAGATTTCTTCTTCGTTTCTCAAAAAATTCCCAAACTGACGGAACAGGGATTACTTTCGTAACATCATTAGATATAATCAGTTACGTCGAGACACTTGTACGATCGGTGTTCGATTCTTCAAATTCCTCACGAAGGGTTGAGTGAAATCTCCGGTATCTTTAATATTGCCGGAAGTTCTTTTCTGGAAACGTATTACACGGGTCCGATTCCGAAGATTTGCTGATCGGTTTCATCTCTTTACACCAGAAACCCCATAAGGAAACCATCATGAGCGGCAGTCTCACTGTTCTCGTGCGAAGAAGTTTGCGTCACGTTCCCATTGGTCATTCCATGATGAAGTCTTTATTACAATTCGGGTTGGTCTTGTTCCTGGGTTGCAGTCTTCTGTCTTCCAGGCTCTCCGCGCAGAAATCGACGGAAAAACCGAAACAATCCAAACCAACACAGCAACAAGTGACACCCCTCAAAGAAACGACCATCGACGAGGTCGTCAACAAAATAAACGAATACGTCAAACAAGGCTGGGTCGACAATGAAGTTCAGCCTTCGCCACAAGCAACCGACGCGGAATGGTTACGCAGAGTTTACCTCGATCTGGTGGGACACATCCCACCCGGGGAAGAAGTCGATCGGTTTCTCGCCGACAAAGACAAAGCCAAACATCGCAAATTGGTCGACAAACTGCTCGAAGACCCCGGTTACATTCGTAATTGGACCACGATCTGGACCAACAACACCATCGGTCGAAGAACCCCTCGTCGAGTGAGCAGGGTGGGAATGCAGAAATTTTTCCGCGAAGCGTTCGCGCGGAATCTTCCCTGGAATGAAATCGTCTACGAACTGGTTTCAGCCGAGGGACACTTCGAAGAGAACGGAGCTGTCAATTATCTGCTTGCCCAGATGACGATGAATGACAATGGCGTGCAGGCCGCCGCTAAAACAACACGATTGTTCATGGGCCTTCAGGTGCAATGCACGCAGTGTCACGATCACCCCTTCAACGATTGGAAGCAGAGCCAATTCTGGCAATTCAATAGTTTCTTCCGTCAGATGCGCAGGGTCAACCATCGCAAGTACGATCCCAAAAGTGGCCGGCAAGTGGACGACTATTCGGAAATCGTTTGGAAAAGCTTCGAAGGACCGGTTTATTTCGAACGCCGCGATGCCACCATGAGGGTGGCTTATCCCAAATTCTTTAAACAAAACGTCAAATCCGATTCCGAAACCGACCGCCGCAAAGAACTGGCGAAGCTGATGATCTCCGGCGAAAAACCGCTGATCGCCACCGCGAAAGTGAACCGCATGTGGGGGCATTTTTTCGGTTACGGTTTTACACGTCCCATCGACGACATGGGACCACACAACGCAGCATCGCATCCTGAGTTACTCGATTATCTGGCAAATCAATTTGTCAAAAGCGGATACGATCTCAAAAAACTGATCCGCTGGATCACCTACAGCGAGGCTTATCGTCTTACGAGTAGAACCACCGACAAAAACAAAATCGACAATCCCGCCGCGGGAGAGACACCTCTGTTTTCTCACATGTATTTGAAATCGATGCAGGCCGAACAGCTTTACGATTCGTTGATTGTCGCCACGAGTGCCCATCGTGCCGGGCGTTCGGATTGGTCTCAGGCAGAACGCCAACGGCAGCAATGGATGCAGCAGTTCGTGATCGCTTTCGATACCGACGAAAACGACGAAACCACAACGTTCAACGGCACTATCCCTCAAGCCCTGATGTTGATGAACGGCGCCCTCACCGAGAACGCAGTCAACATCAAAGCAGGAAGCTATTTGCGAAAAGTTCTTTCCAATCGTCGAAATAAAGATATTGTGAAAATCACCAAACTCTATCTGGCAACGCTGGGCCGCAAACCCTCGAAGAAAGAACTCAATGCCCTGTCGAGAATGTTTCGAGCCAATCGAAATGCCGACATGAGACTGAAAACATTCCAGGATCTTTTCTGGGCGTTACTCAATTCGAACGAGTTCATTTTCAACCATTAAGTTCACAAACTCACCTCCCAACAGAGAAAAGAAATCTGGAGTCCACCATGAAAATCAAGATGTCGAGGCGGCATTTCATCAACCATTTGACCGCCAGTGCTGCCACCATTCCCACGCTGCAATTCATTTCTGAAGTTCGAGCCAACGCGACAAAAATTAAAAAGAACCAGAAAGCCTGCATTCTGGTCTGGCTGGGGGGTGGGCCACCTACCATCGACATGTGGGATTTGAAACCCAATTCTCCAAACGGTGGCGAGTTCAAACCGATTTCCACAGCCGGCGATGGTCAAATTTGTGAGCTGTTTCCCAAACTGGCCAAGCAGATGAACGATTTTTCGCTGATTCGGTCGATGAGCACTCGTGAAGCGGACCACACGCGCGGTCGTTACTACATGTACACCGCGTACGTTCCCAACCCGACGGTGACACATCCCACGTTCGGTTCGGTCGTCAGCAAAGAACTCGGCGAGAAACGCAGCAATTTGGAGATTCCCGCATTTGTGGCGATCGGAGGCAACCCCGGCAGCCCCGGGTTTTTGGGGATGACTCATTCGCCGTTTTCGGTTGGCCCGGACGGTCGAATTCGAAATGCCAACAGGGGAAGCGTGGATCGTGTGCGATTGCAACAACGGTTATCGATGCTCAATGTTATCGAGTCGAACTTCATTGAATCCAACCGAGGTGATTCTCCACAGGCACATAAAGACGTTTACTCCAAGGCGGTCAATCTGATGACTTCCAAGCAGATGGAAGCGTTTCAAGTGACGAAGGAATCACCGAAGATTCGGGCCGCTTACGGTGAGAACAACTTCGGTCGTGGCCTGTTGATGGCACGCCGGTTGGTGGAACAGGGCGTTCCTTTTATCGAGGTCAACTTCCCAGGAAGTTGGGATATGCACTCGACTGTCTTCAATCGATTGCGAACTTCAATTCCCCAACTCGACAGCGGCCTTTCGGCTCTGACCACAGATCTCAAACAACGGGGCCTGCTGGGCGATGTCACCATTGTGTGTATCGGAGAATTCGGAAGGACGCCACGCATTAACCAGAACACAGGCCGCGATCACTGGGCCAGCAGTTGGTCAGCGTTAATCGGTGGAGGCAACCTGAAAAACGGTCAGGTGATCGGCAAAACCGATAAAGACGGCACCCGGATCGAAGGCAAAAGTTATCTCCCCGGCGATTTATGGGCGACGGTGGCGAACTCGCTTGGGATTCCTCTTTCGAGGGTTTATCAATCCAAACGTGGCCGTCCGATGAAGATCGTCAACGGTGGCACACCCATCAAAGAACTCGTGGGATAATTCCAGATCAGATCCCCGGAATCTTAAAGATTCCGGGGATCTTGGGATACAAGGAAAACGAACTCGTGCCCAGCCGAGACGAAATCGATTCTCAACCACAAACCGAGAAGCTCGAGGATTCGGAAGAATTCATCCGTTTATTTACGCGCTCGCAACGTCGGTTGTTTCTCTACATTCTTTCGCAGGTTCCCAACCCGGTCGAGGCGGACGAAATTCTACAGGAAACCAACCTCGTCGTTTGGAAGAAATCGCATCAGTTTCAACCTGGAACAAACTTCATTGCCTGGAGTTGTCGCATCGCGACTTACGAAGTCTATAAGTTTCGAGATCGCCGAAAACGCGAGAAACTTCATTTCTCCGAAAGCTTTCTGCAACAAGTCGCTGACGAATCCCTCGAAAGAATCGAGGACGACGAAGAAAGACACACCGCCTTGATGGAGTGTATGAAACGCTTACGTAGCGAAGACCGGGAACTCATTCAAATGCGATATGCCCCCGGCGAAAACGGCAAAAGTGTTGCGAAAATATTGGGCAGACCGGTGAACTCGGTTTACCAGTCGCTGGGGCGCATTCGCAGGGTTCTTTTGGAGTGTGTGAATCGCCGTCTTGCAGCGGAGGCGAACACGTGAGCCACAATAAAAACGGACATCGCGCGGAATTGTTCAAACTGTTTGACGCACTCTGCGAAGATCGACTGAGTTCCCAGGATTGGACTCGTCTGGAAAAAATTCTCTCTGCAGATAAAAAAGCCAGAAAACAATATCTCGATTTCGTTTTTCTGCACGGTTCTCTGGTTTGGAACGCTGCGACCGATACCGAAACAGGAACGGAAACCGTTTACGCCAACCGATTCCGCAGGTTTCTGGATCACCATTCGTTCGAAGAGACGAAACCGCAACCTGTTAAAAACAAAATCCGAACCGACAGTCGAAGTCATGTGACAAGCATCACACCTGTCGAAAATGGCAAGGGGCGTGTGACTCTTGCGAAAATCTCTTCGGCCATCGCTTTAGTGTTCATCGCAGGGTTTGTGTTGGTCTTCGTCTGGAATCCGTTTACTCCGATCGGGAATTCCAGTCCCAAAGAAATCGTCAGGAACCGTTCGGATTTGAATCGCAACGAGCAGCCCCAAATTACTCTCGGCCCATTGAAACTTCCAGAAGTGGACAACAAGAGGTCGATTGTTGATTTCAAACCTTTGGAAGCACCACGGCCAATCAATCGCGATCTCATTGTTCCCTTTCACGGATCTGACGATGTAGCCGTTGTTGCTCTAATCGACAAAAAAATTCGTGAAGCCTGGAAGGAAGAACATCTCGAACCCTCCGCGCAAGCAAACGACCATGAATGGTTACGGAGGGTTTACCTCGATATTGTCGGTCAGATCCCTTCATTAGAAGAAACGAACACTTTTTTTGCCGACAATCGCCCCTACAAGCGAAATCAACTGATCGACGATCTGCTCAGCGATCCACGCTATGTGCGTCATTGGACAACGATCTGGTCCAATTTGCTTGTCGGAAGGCAACCGAATGAGGATGTGGATCGACATGCTTTAGAGCGATTTCTGCGTCGATCCTTCTCGGAAAACAGACCTTGGAAGGACATCGTTTCCGATCTCGTCTCGGCTGAAGGTCGTAGCGACGAAAACGGTGCGACGAATTTCCTCATCGCCCACCTCAACAATCAGGCGGTTCCCGCAACGGCGATCACCACACGGCTTTTCCTTGGTATGCAGTTCCAATGCACGCAATGCCACGACCACCCCTTCAACAACTCGAAGCAGAACCAGTTCTGGGAACTCAACAGCTTTTTCAAACAAACGAAAAAAGTGACAAAACGGGAACGCAATGGAGTGTCTGGTAAACTCAAAACCTTTTCGGTTTTGGAAAACCGTCTACTCGGCGGACCAAGCTATTACGAAAATCGTCAGAGCCGCATGAGAGCCGCTCTCCCTGCTTTTCAAGGCCACAAAATCAACGACGATGCCGGAACCAATCGTAGACAGGAACTCGCCAGACTGTTTGTGTCGGGAAACGACACACTCGTTGCGACAGCAATGGTCAACCGGATGTGGGCCCATTTTTTCGGGTTTGGGTTTACGGCAAAGATCGACGACATGGGACCGCACAATAAACCCTCGCATCCGATTCTATTGAAACGTCTCTCGCGAGAATTCGTGCAGAGCGGATACGATCTGAAACGCCTCATTACCTGGATTTGCTCTTCCGAAGCATATCGACTTTCCAGTCGGTTTGGCGAACACAACACCGTCGATAATCCCGAGATCGGAAGAGTCCCCTGGTTTAGCAAGATGTACGTCAAATCGATGACCGCCGAGCAATTGTACGATTCTCTGTTAGTCGCCACTGGGGTGACGGCAGTGCAACGGGGAACCTGGGACGATGTGCAGAAAGAACGTGAAGATTGGCTGACACAATTTGTGGTGAATTTCGAAACCGAAGAAAACGACGAGGCGAGTACCTTCGAAGGAACGATCTCCAGTGCGCTTTTAATGATGAACAGCCCGGTGATCGAAATGGCACTCAGTTTGAAACCGGGTACGTTTCTCGAAAAAACGACTGTGAAAAAGATATCCCGTGACGAAAAAATCCGCCTGCTCGCTTTGGCTGCTCTTTGTAGAAATCCCACCGCCAAAGAAATGAAATTCTTCCGATTGCAGCTCGCGCAGAAAACTCCTTCAGGCCAGACGAAAGCAACAAAACACGCTCGTATCTTGCAGGATATTTTCTGGGCTTACCTGAACTCGAATGAATTCATTCTGATTCATTGATCGAATCTTCGCGACGTATAGCAAATTTCGATGTGTCCTCGTTGCTCGATTCCAAAGAAAAGACCGACCGAATAATCGGTCGGTCTTCCCATTCATCACAACAAAGAGATTGACTCGGTTCGAAGAACCTGCGATCAGACTTATTTGATCGTTGTGTCAGTCTTCTTTTTGGCGGTCCAAAGTTTCCGTCGATCGCTCTCAGTCACTTTTCGAATGGTGCGAATGCGATAAGACGGTCCGGCCAGATAAACGCTTGGACGGTCGTTTAAGATGTGCCCTTCGACGTAGACGAAATCGCCGTCTTGAAACCGATCGATTCTGGAATCGGGCGTGAGAATCGCTGTTCCGCCGAAACGGTCTTCTTCGTCCAATCTCGCATAACGAATCTTCCATGTTGCTCCGGTGACATGCACCTTTTGCAGGTTACCGATCAACCACGAATAATTTCGGGCATGGCCATAAAGGGGATCGTCATCGTTCCAGGAAACATCCGAATCGCCGCGATTGATTTTTTTTGGCTCGACATTTTCTTTTCGGGCGTCGATGCATGTTTTTCGCGGAGCCGAAGAGACACAATCTTTTCGAGCATGGGGAGTTGCACATTCCGAATCGCCGTTATTACGGCTGATGAAAGCCGTGCCGGGTTCTTCCGAAATATTGGTATAGTACGTTCCGACGTCTTCAGCGACAACCTGCTGGGTTGGGTACCGATTGTTATCGGACTGACATCCGGCGAGTAAGACCGGGATGCCAAGCAAGGGATATAGTAGAGATCGCATAACTAACGCTCCAATTCGAGGGGACACCATCGTAAAGTATGTTACACCACAGGATCGTAAACTATCGGCGAGTTTCACATAGACTTTCGTCAAAAAGGGGCGAGTGCAAAATGGATCGTACTCATCTCCACTCGCCCCCATGTTTCGACAATTCTTAATCGCGATAGACTTTGGTACTTTCCAGTTCTTTCACTGGAGATTTCAAGGTTGCGGAAGTGACCTGCACCTCGACTCGTTGATCGCCCGCTTTGGACGTTTTGACTTTAATGCGATAAATCGCATCGGCACGCGGAGCAAGCTTCGAAATCGCATCGAATTCGATGGTCTGACCGACGATTCTTCCACGTGTAGGCCCTTTGGAATCGAGAATTCGAATACCATCGGGAACGACGGCTTTCACCTTGACATCTTTGGCGAATTCGGTCACCTGGTTCGTCACTAAAACTTCGTAGTAAGTTTCGGCACCGACTTCGATGGGATCGTCTACGTCAACCACTTCCAGAAGAATAGCGGCAATACCTTCGACGCGCGTCGTGTGCTTGTCTTCGGCTGCCAAACCTCGTTCTGCAACGGCTTGTGCAAAGATCGGGAAATTTCCGCGATCAACAGCACGCAGTTTGAATTCGCCTTCGTAAACTTTACCGACTTCGAGATTCCCGATGAACCAGTTTATCGATTTTGTGGCGGAGTCGAAGCGACCGTTTTTGCCCGAGGTAAGGTACGCGAAAGCACGAGGTACGTTACAACGCAAATAGACGTTGTTGGCGTTGGCCGTTCCCGTGTTCTTGATGCGCACTTTGTAGGTTGCAGGTCGTGTCACATAACGGAAGTTTGGTCCCTTGAGATCCACATCCAGTTTCGCACCGAGACCCATCAGCGAGTTACGAACTTCATCGCGCAAACCACCGTCAGCAACAGCCACAAATTTGAGATCGTGGTTACCGAGCAGATTGACTTTCGCGAGAACCCTCACGGTTCGTGATTCGCCGGGATTCAAAATTCCCAAATCGTAATTCGTACTCCGGGCAATTGGCGTTAGCCCTTTGGGTAGGAACACCTTCAAAGAAGTGTTTTTCGTTTTTCCGCTGCCAGGGTTTTGGACTGTGATATTGAAAATTGCCTGTCCGCCAACCAAGGCTTCCTTTGGCCCTTCGGAAACAATGTGAAGTTTCGGCTGAACGACTTTGAATTTTGCCGTGGCTGAGGTTCTAAAATCGACCAGAGCGCGGCTTTGCGCATCGCCCACCTTGCTGGGAATCAAAATTAATGAGATTCTCGCTTCTCCCTGAGGTGCGAGTTTTTCAAACACCCACGCCGGTTCCACTCCCGGTTGAATTGGTGCCGGGTTCGAGCGAACGAAACGAAAACCTTGCGGTAGCACGTTTTTCACCTTAATTTGCTCGACGGCAACTCGACCCAGGTTCCTCAAAACCAGGTCGAAGCTTCCTTCTTTCCCGACGACGATCGTTTCGGGTGTCACCCAATCGACAGCCAGACCGGCAGTTTGTGCACCGACCGATTTTCGGTATTCAGGAGTCGGCTGGGTGGACGGGACCGTGTCGCCGGTATTCGGACCAAATGCTTTAATGCTTTGGAGATTTGTTCCATGATTGAAATCGTCGTCGAAATTGCGACGATTGAAATCGTCTTTCGGTTTCGTCGTCGTACTGGTTTGCAGGATTTTATGTTTTTCGAAGAGCGGATTCCCGGCAAAAGGATTGAATACTTTTTTGGGTGTTTTCTTCGAGGCTGACTTTCTGTTCTTATTCCAACCAAGGTTTAAGCCATCTTCCTTTTTGTTTGAAGCCCTTCCGCTTGCAAGTCTATTCGGTTTGACCAGAGTCGGAAGATCGTCGTTGAAAGGATTCGCTTCCGTTTGCGTTGTAGAATCTTTCCTTTCCCCGATATTTTCTTCGTTCGCGGTAATTACTGGCTGGAAAAAGGACATTGCGCCCAAAGTTGCGATTGCAACGGGAACAATGACCCACGTCATCGTTTTACGAAGCATGAAAACCTCCTTGTGTGATGGAGTACTAACGGTAATACCCTTCGTTGGTTGGGTGATGAAGTGAACGCTAGGATCTTGATGATTTCGATGCGAAAACTTTACATCGACACACTTTCCGTAAAATCATCGTTTACGGAGCCTGATCTCTTCATTGATCGGAGCGATACAAGTCATTAGTTTCACCTTACACGGTCCCCCTGCACGACCGGAATAAATTACCTATTTTCCGAATTCATGAGATCTCAACAGTTTTCTTTAAGCCTTCGTTGGGACGTGAACCCAGTTTTCTCGGTTCAAGACGCAAGCATCCACTGTAGCGCGATTTCCAATTAGCGAAATCGAACAATTCGCGAAACAATTTTTCCTGGAAGTTTCACTTCGCACGATGAGTGGGTCGCACCGAATTCGGATGAGACGCCGGAATCGAAGTAAACATTACAATTGTCATTTGTCTCTTTTGTGGATTTACCGAAACGATTCGATCGAACCGGAGATAATCTCTAGCGTTTCTCTACCCTCGGTTCGAATGACAATAGCACCCGTGGAATTGATTCCCAGACATAATCCCGAAATCGTTCGCGCCCCATCGATGAGAACAATCGATTTCCCCGTCAGAAAACAGAACTGCTGCCACGTCGAGCATAAATCCAAACGTCCCTGTTTGAAGTCCTGGAGATTGGATTCAACTCGTTTGATCAATTCGACGATTACGCGGGAAAGACTGTGTTCTTCACCGCTGGAATCGACAAGAGATGTCGCTTTATCTTGGAATTCCTGTGATGCGGTTGCGAACGAGTTATTCACGTTGATGCCTATTCCAATCGCCAGTCGATTCTGATTCTTAGGTGGCCGTTCAATAAGAATTCCCGAAATTTTCCTGTCGTCGACATAAACGTCGTTGGGCCATTTCACCTGAGTGGCTTGCTCGGGCACCAAAGACGCGATGGTTTCCGCCACCGAGAGTGCCATCAACAACGAAACGACGGGAGTCCGATCCATCGACAAACCGTATTCGTCGGCATCGATGATCAGAGTTTGATTGATCGTTCCCAAAGGCGAAAACCACTTTCGATTTTCTCGGCCGCGCGATGCCGTCGAGGTTTCAGCCAGTACCAAAAAGGGAAGTTTCAGTTCCTGTGTTTGCATCAGTTGAAGAGCGCGATCGTTGGTCGAACCGATCGTCTTGTGATATTCGAGATCGGCGAGAAACGTCGAACTTAAAATCAGTTCCAAATCTTCGTTGGAATGCAATTTGGAGGAACCAATAAAAAATTGAACGGTAACGAAAAGACGTGAACGACGCATTCTGGCGATACTAAGGAAAAAACGGCGGGATTTCGGCTTGAATGCCACCCGAAATCATTCGAGAAACAAATGCTGTGACTTCCTTGACGATTTCGTCGATCAGAATTCGGCCTGTTTCTGCGGTTGCTTCCAGAGGCGTTTTATCTTTTTGATCTTGCATCGCATCAAGTCGAACATTCTCGGGAAAAGCTGCCAATGCAAACGCGGTCTCGAATTCCTGGGCATGACCCGGCCAGCTTTTCGTTTTGAGATGACGTTGTGCAAACTCTTGCGTGACGAAATCCCAGTAAGAAGAGAAATGCAGGTTGATGCCAAACCGTTGCAGGAACTGGTTCCAACTTCCTTCGACCGGTCCGACATTTCCACCATGTCCATTCAAGATTAAGATATTCTCGAAACCCGAACGCTTCATGCTATCAACCGTATCCCAGAGGATTCCCAAAAAGTTTCCCGGACTGGCCGAAAGCGTTCCCGGATGAGTCGTATGATGTTCGCTCACACCGATATTCATAGACGGTGTCACCAGAACAGCAGGAGCAAGATTCACAGCCACGGCATCGGCAACGACATTCACGCTGCTCCAATCCTGTTCCAAAGCGAGATGCTCCAGATGCTGTTCCGTCGCGGCCACCGGAATAATGCACGCCTTCAATTCATCCGATTCCATACGGGTACGAAACTCGCGACGAGTTAATTTTAAGAGATGAATTGACTGAGATGATGCCAGGCTCATAGACGATTCCTTTGGGTGACGATAATAATAAAGTAGATTTCCGCATGAAGTTTACGGAAGCATATATTCCAAAACATGGTATCCCGCTTCGATCATCCCCAAAGACCGGTAGGTTTCCAACGCACGGGTGTTTTCGTTTTCGACGTACAAACGGATGCCAACCACTTCGGGATCGTCCTTTGCAAGTTGAATCGCATGTCGATAGAGCTGTCGAAAAATCCCTTGTCTGCGAAATGCCATTTCAATATAGACGCTTTGTAACCACCAGATTTGACCGTTGCGCCAGTCGCTCCACTCTCGAGTGTGCATCAACTGACCGACAACTTTATCCTCGGAACAGGCGAGGAAGTACCGCCCTTTGCTGAAATCATCGAGAATCGCTTTGACTCCCGGTTCGATTTTTCCTCTGTCGAGGGTTTTGTCTTCTGACTCTTCCGCCAGAAGACAGTTGAATTCGACAATGGTCGGCCAATCGTCGCTGCAAGCATCTCGAATTTGAATTTCCGTCATCGATTCTTCTGCTTCATCGAAAGTGAATTTTTTGGGTGCGAAACGTTTTTGCACAAAACATGCTTTCACACTAGAGAAATGACGTGAGGATTTCCAGCAAGACGAGACTCAGAGTTTTGCAAAATGTAGCAGACAACTATAGAATAAAATGGTTCGTTCCACGATTCGTCGCTAATGAAACGGCGGTTCTCTTATTCTTCTCCCAGGTTCCTTGCTAACAATTACGATCGATGAATCAGGCCGATACCCCGTTGCAGAATGGTTTTTTTGCTCGCCAACCTTCTCAAGCCTGGGAAGTCGTTCCACTGCCGGATTGCCCGCAACTTTCGTTCTGGGTTTGGTACAAACCACAGCACGCACCCCACGCACTGAATTTCCTCATTCCGGAAGAAACGTTTCGTGGCTATCCGCAAATGGGATATTTATCGATTCGCAAGCTGTTGAAGCTGGCGGGTGTCGATTCGCAGAACGTTGCCATGTGGTATTTGTACGGCACACCGATCGACGGCATGAATGGGAATTCACCTCTACTCGATCAACCGATCCCGTTTCCCACACCAGGGGCCGATCCGCACATTTTGGTGATGGTCAATCTGCCGACAGCTTCTCAGACGGTTCCAGCACCAGTCGCACCGACAATGCAGGACGCGGTAACGTTGGAAACACCCGCGGGAGAATCGCTGGGGGCCATTTTCGATCGAATCGACTCGAACTGGAATACCTGTCTTATACTCGATAAACAACTTGTCGCATTAAGAAAACAGCTCGCAGGGATATTGATGCGACTCGAATCGCTCAACCGCGATCTCGGACCTGACGAACGCTTACATGCAGACCGTCAGGATAAAAACGATTGGCAGGATGCAAGGCGATGGCTTCGAGAGGCCGCAACACAGGTTTCGCGTGCTCTCAAAACCTACGATATCGGGGAAATCAGCAATGCTGGCCAACGACTGGTTTTTCAGAAATTGTACGAACAATATATTCAACCTCGCCAACCGTTCGAGGGAATCGTACAAACCGAGAGAGATTTTTCGGCCTACCGAAAGCTGCTTCAGACTTCGCAACTCAACATGAATACCGCATTATCGAACGCCAGCCAAAATGGCGAAGGACGTGCCCAGAAAATTCTCAGACGCATTGCATCCAAAGTTCGCTCGTCCCGAACCAAACGATAACATAAAATCTGAAATCGGTGGCATCGAATTCAAGCTCGTTCAACAACCAATGACGGGTTCGTCCTGATTTTCTCTGTTTGAAACCATCGAAGAAATAGTAAAAGCAGAACCAGAACAATAAACGCCGGTACTGTGAAAAATAGAAAATAGTTGGCTTCCTCGGCATCGCCGAGATGGCAGAAGTCCCCCAACTTGCCTGCGATACGAAACCCCAGAGGAGATGCAATTCCCAGGGTAAGAAAGGCGAAAAGATTTTGCGCACTGGCCTTCAAATCTTGACGACAACGGGAATCGACATAAAGCTGTATCACGACGATCAGAAACACATGACAAATTCCATTCAAAGCAATTCCCAAATAAACCATCGAGGGTTCTCGGGTGACTGCAAAAAGAAGATACCGAAGAAACCATGCCGCCATCCCCAGCGCAAACGTTATTTTCAAACCGTACTTTCTCAACAACATCGAAAGCAATAACAACGCAGGGAATTCGGAAATTTGCCCAATCGTCATCACGGCAGGTACCCAGGTATCGCTGATTCCTCGATCCGATAACATCGTCGAGACAAGTTTGGGAACCGCAAAAATATAAAAAGGCACGACGATTGCCAGACAGAAACTGACGGCAATCAACAGGAGCGTGTTTTTGTCGGTGAAAGTCTTCAGCGTTTCCCAAGGAGCAATGTTGAAACGCTTTGTCGGTGCCGGAGGGGTTTCCGGTAGAAAAAAGCACAACCCGGTGAGCAAGAACGAAAGCGTCGCAGCGATATAAAAACAGTGCGAACTATTCGGTTGGGGTAAATCGGCAAGTCGGTTTTCGATTTCCACCAGCAGCGATTCCCACTCGGGAAACTGGCTTTTCAGAGAAGAGAGAAACTCCGTCTGGCCTAACCAGATCGAAACCACGAAACCAGAAAGCACCCAGCCGACCGTTCCCCAAATTCTGACAGATCCGAATTGCTCTTCCGGTTTTGGCAAATGACGAAATGATAACGAACTCACCAGAGGAATTGTCGGGAAATAAACAGCCGCGTAAAATCCAACCGAAAACAGCAGCAAGGGAAAACCTTTTGTCTGGTGGGTTGCCTCGAAGTGTTCTGCAATGGCGGGAATGACAATCAACACCATCCCACCAAGAAGATGCACCAACCCCAGGTATTTTTCCGAGGAAAACCAGCGGTCGCAAATTTGTCCCACAACCAACGGCGCAATCCATAATCCCACAGCAGTCACCGCAAACAACTGGCCGAGTTGATCCTGGTCGAGTCCTTTCTCGATAAAATAAATCGGCAGATACGTTAAAATCGCACCTGTGATACCCCATTCCAGAAACCACAACAACGACAATTTCATCCGCACTGTCCAACTGGGCTTCAGTGCTGCTGTGAATTCGGCTGAAAATGATGGACCCAACTCGGACATGACCCAGAATCGTCCGTCAAAAATGGTTGATGGAAAAGAAGTGATGACTCGATACTGCGGAATCACTCATCTTAACGTAGAACACCTCATCTCCAAGCGGGTTTTCTTGTCATCGCACCGAATTCAGTCGGAAGAAATGGGATGAAGAATTTTGATTCTGACGGGTTGCGCGAGAATTTCGCCAGAATTCCCGGTTTAGGAAAACTGACTTTGATATTTCTTCCTCGATCGATCACAATAGAGAAAGAGACTGGGCCAGCGTCTCGTTCGGGATATGAGTTCGAAATACACTTTGAGCGAAGGACACTATGCCCGCAGTCAACGAAATCTCAGAACAACCTCATCAAGCTGTCGCTTCGCCAGTTGCCAGGATTGCTAAACCCAGGAAGCTGGTCGTTCGCCTCGAAGACGCTGACGACGCTTCGCAGAATCCGATTGTCGAAATCTCCACCGCTGTGATCGTTTCGACGCTGTTGCATGTGGTGGTCTTAATCGTTTTTGCGACCTGGTATATCAGCAACGCTGAAAATCGCGACGATTTTGTCTTGAACTCTTCGGTCAACGAGGCCAACGAGAAAATCGAAATCGACAATCCCGTGAATGTCCGACTCGATCGCTCCCACAAAAATATCACCAACAAAAACCCGGAAAAAGTGGAATTGCTTTCTTCTGTACTCACCAAATCGAAATCGCTTCCCAAATCCGACCTGCAACAATCATTGTTCGGAACGGTATCGACCGCAAATGGAAGAGGGACCAAAGGGGCAAGCGGCAGCACCAATCTTTTTGGTTCCGGAAAAGAGGCGAATTCCTACGTCTTCATCGTAGACTGTTCCGACAGTATGAATCAAGGACGCCGTTTTTATCTTGCCAAAAGGGAACTACAAAAGACGGTTGCGAATCTCTCCGCCAGGCAAAAGTTTTTCATCTTTTTCTACAATCACGACACGTATCCCATGAAACCGCTGCGAGGGCGGTCCAGCAGGCGGATGGTGAAAGCCACGAAGAAAAACAAGCAAGCAGCTTTAGTGTTCGTCGGTAGAATCCAGGCATGGGGGATGACGCAGCCTGCAAAATCTCTCGAACTGGCTCTAAAAATGAAACCTGAAGTGATTTATTTTCTCACTGATGGAGAAATCCCGTCGGATACCCCGTTTCTCATCAAACAGAACAACAATCAGAAAACCATTGTGAATACCGTGGCTTTAGGATTGCGTGGATCGGAAATGATGATGCGAAACATTGCCAAAGAGAATCGCGGGCATTACCGTTTCGTGGGTGAGCCGGGGGCCGTTGCCAGCCCTGGAAATTAAACGATTCGTTCAAGCGATCATCGACCACGCTGACCGATGGGGCTTCCGGGGGGCGATTTCAGTCTAGTGGACGGTTTGACGGTCTCGCCAGGACGGTTCAAAAAACGATGAATCTTTTCAGCCGACTGCATCAGGTGAGCTTGCTCCATTTCGTTTCTTCGACCGGGTGCCTTGTTCGCTTCCATCGGTAAATTCCGCAGCTTGGAACTGGCGATGGCTCGAACATCCGCTGCGGCATCGGGATTTCCTGCCAAGGCAATTAACGCATCGACGACAACCGTATCCACGGTTCGTTTCACCGCCGCCGCGTAGGCATCGTCCGGTGTTTTCATCATCCACGTGCGGTTCAACAACTCGTCGATGACTTCGCCGACGCTCAGATGGTTTTCGACCGAAGCCAACGCAATCAATCGTGCCAGCCGTTCGTGTTGCAGAATGTCCGAAACGGTGATTTCAGCGGCAATCTTCGCTGCGGAGAGAGGATCGAAGATAGGCCCGGTCTGTTTGGGAAACCGTTCTCCCCGACTCGCTCCAAACTGCGACGGCGGTAAGATCTTCAATAGTCGTTTAGGAATTGTCAATTCGCCCGGTTGAATGCTCTGTAGCAATACCTGAAGGGCCTGCCGCTGCCGTTTGGGGGAGATGGGCTTGAGGGGAATCTGTCCGTCTCCCGAAACCACGTAAGTATAATCGTAACCGCCGATCATCTTCGCGGTGGCATGGACCTGATAACGATGATGCAGATACAAAGGGGCGAAAATTTTCTCCAACTCTGCCAGCGGACGACCACTGGGAATGTTATTCAGACCGAAGTTTTCCATCGCAATCCTGCGAACTTTGAGTTCGTGCTTTAAGGCCGTGACCGGATCTTTGCCGTTATCCCACAGGTTCGCCAGCGGATGCGCAGCTCCCGCGGATCTGGCATCGGCATCGCTGAGGAATCGTAAACCTTTCATCAGGGCTGAATCAATTATTTTTTGCAGTTCGTCCTTTTCGATGGCATTTGCAGCGAATTGCGAATAAGCATACTTCACCGCAACGAGATCCCACTCGCCAATCCCCTTGGCATAAGCGTCGGAAAGATCCAGTTTGTTGTCGGCGGTAATTTTCACCAGCGGTGCAGGGTAATCCATCACCGAGGCACGGTTGTTGGTGCTTGCCGCAAAGTTGTGTGCGAATCCCAATGTATGACCGACCTCATGAGCCGCGAGTTGCCGAAGTCTTGCCAACGCCACTTCGACGGGTGTGGTTTTGGAATTGGAACGGGAAAGATAACTTATTGCAGGGAAGGCACTCATTCCGCAGGAACCGAGTCTACCCGAGACAACGGGGACGGGAGTTTTCAAGCCTTCGAACAGTAGATGATCCTGTCGAACGCGAAGCGAACCCAACGAGACATGCCCTTTGATAATTTCCCCGGTGCGCGGGTCCACAACCGAATTTCCGTAGCTCCAGCCACGTGTCGAACGGTGAACCCACATGATGACATTGTAGCGCACATCAAGCGGGTCAACATCTGCCGGAAGAACTTTTACTTGAAACGCATTTTTGAACCCCGCTTTCTCGAACGCCGCGTTCCACCAGGATGCGCCTTCGATTAAGGCGTTACGAATTTTCTCCGGTGCACCACCATCGACGTAATAAACAATCGGCTTGACCGGTTCGGAAATCGCAGCGCCTGGGTTTTTCTTTTGCAGTCGATGTCGGTTGATGAAGGTTTCTTCCAAAGGCTTGTCGATATCCGCTGAGTAATTTCTGAAGGAATTCTTAAACGAGGGAACACGCGGATCGAACCTGCGTGGTTTGTATCCCGCAGCGGGAAGTTGCACAAAAGAATGATGCTGGCGGAGAGTGACCGAATTGGGTGAGGGCGTCGTCTCGCGAACATAACGACCCGGTGACGTCCCCGAAAACGTCAGCATCACGTCGAACTCGGTATTCTGCGGAAACGATTTCGTTCGAGGAAGATAAACCGCACACCGGCTGCGGTCGAGTCGAAACGTCCCCTGCTGAGTTCGTTTGAGAACGCCGACAACATTGACGGCATCTTTGAAGATCAATCCTTCGGTATCGACCAACACGGTTTTGTCGGTTTCTGCGACGATTTTCGTTCCCCAGAGAATCGAATGGGCGAACGACTCAGCCACGGCACGACGTTCCAGCAGATTCTCGCTGAGTGCGCGGTAGCGGGTGTTGTGCTCGAACAAAAACACCTTCGGCCCAACACGGAGAAATTTTACGATGCGTGTATCGATCAATTTTCCGCGATCCAAACCCACAGGATTGGATCCTAAGCCCGAACTAAGCGAAGTGACGTAGAGAAAATCCTTGTCGATTCGCGAGATTTCGAGGAAGATTTTTCCGGTCTTTCGATCCCAGTAGAACGGAAAAAAACCGTCGTGTTTTTCCATCCCTTGGGTTTTTTCAGCGATGGTGGGGAAGACCTTCGGCGTAATCGATTTACGTTGTTGTTTCGCCCGTTGTGTATCAGGTTCCATTCCTCCCTCGACACGGGCGTTCCAACAAATCGCGAAGATCGCGAAAAGAAACAGAGGCGATATTTTCCTAGAGTTCATTCGTGCGTGATTCATAGTGATGTTTCCCAGATAGGAATTTATGGGGTGATGAACAAAAACCGTGAGGGATCTCGAAAACCGCTACTTCCGACTTGCCCATTTGTGCGAGTCCAATACTTTAGGACAAGTCGCATCGTGCTGTCATTTTACCAGCGCGTCGATGCGGTGACGAGGAAGACACCAAGCCGGATCGAGGCTCGTCTTTTTTCAAACTGAGAAGGGACAATTCGCTGTGACTGCCTGGTAAACCGCGTGGAGACGATTTTCAGGTGATCGACCATCTTTTTGGGAATTCGTTTTGACTCCATTCTGACGATCGCGAATAATACGCGGTGTGATCTGTCTCCCTTCTGTTTGTGACAGATTCCTTTTGTAACAACGGAGTCCCCTCGAAACGTGACAACTTTTTCTTCATCGACGATTCCCACCGCATACTGGCACAAATTGGAGGATGGTCGCATTCAATGCGATCTCTGTCCACGCTTTTGCAAACTTCACGATGGACAACGCGGATTCTGTTTCGTGAGGGCTTGCGAAGACGAACAAATTGTGCTGACGACCTACGGGCGTTCCAGCGGATTCTGTGTCGATCCTATCGAAAAAAAACCGCTGAATCATTTTTTACCGGGAACACCGGTGCTTTCCTTCGGAACGGCGGGATGCAATCTGGGCTGCAAGTTCTGTCAGAATTGGGATATCAGCAAGTCGCGAGAGATCGACACGCTCGCCGACCAGGCCACTCCCGAGACGATTGCTTTCGCTGCTAAAGATTTGAATTGCCGAAGCGTCGCATTCACTTATAACGATCCGGTGATCTTTCTCGAATACGCCATCGATGTGGCGAATGCCTGTCACGATCAGGGCATCAAAACGGTGGCCGTCACGGCGGGCGAAATTTGCGACGAACCGCGAGCGGAGTTCTTCCGCGCCATCGATGCGACCAACGTCGATTTGAAAGGATTCACCGACCGGTTTTATCGGGATGTCTGTGCGGGACATTTGCAGGCGGTTCTCGATACGTTGGTTTATCTGAAAAAAGAAACTGACGTCTGGCTGGAACTAACGACACTGTTGATTCCCGGTGAAAACGACAGTGAAAAAGAACTCGACGAGATGACGGCCTGGGTGGTCGAGAATCTGGGACCGGATGTCCCAATGCACTTCTCGGCATTTCATCCCGATTTCCGCATGACAGACAAACCCCGCACACCGGTCGAGACGCTGCAACGTGCCCGCAACATCGCCAAAAAGAACGGCGTGCGGTATGCTTACACGGGAAACGTCCACGATGCGGCCACGCAATGTACTTACTGTCACGAATGCGGGAATCTGCTCATAGGTCGCGACTGGTATGTGCTCAGCGAGTGGAATTTGACCGACGAAGGGAACTGTGTTTCCTGTGGAATGCGGTGCTCTGGAATGTTCGACGGACCGCCCGGCAAGTGGGGGTCGAAACGACTGCCTGTCCGCTTGAAAGACTATGCGCGAATCTCAGAAAAGAAGACAGAACCACACTCAGAGGAAGACAAAAAAGTTATGTCCAGCATTAGACAACCCGCTGTCGCAGGACGATTTTATCCTGCCGACGCCGAGGAATTGAAGAAGATGGTGAAGGGATATCTGGAACAGGAATCTCACGCAGGGGGAACACCGAAAGCGTTGATTGTTCCTCATGCAGGTTATGTTTTCTCGGGTAGGACTGCGGGGATCGGTTACGGCGAAATCGCAGCGATCAAAGAAACGGTGACGCGGGTTGTGTTGTTGGGGCCTGCTCATTACGTTCGGGTTGAAGGCATCGCAGCCAGCAGTTGCGATGCGTTCGAAACCCCTTTGGGAAAAATACCGCTGGATCGGGAAGCGATCTATTCGGTTCTCGAATTGCCTCAGGTTGCGATTCACGATGAAGCCCATCTCCCCGAACATTCGCTGGAAGTTCATTTACCCTTCCTGCAGGAAATGTTGGGAGAGTTTACGCTGGTGCCTCTGGTTGTCGGTCAGGCAAGTTTCGACGAAGTTGCAGAAGTTCTGGAGAAACTTTGGGGAGGAATGGAAACGCTCATCGTGATCAGCTCTGACTTAAGCCATTACCACGATTACATGACTGCCCGAAATATCGATATGGAAACCTCGGAGGCGATTCGTAACATGCAGATCGAGAAACTGAGCGGTGACCGCGCCTGCGGATACAAGGGAATTGGCGGATTGCTTGCGGTCGCCAAACAACGTGGAATGAACGCCAGAATTATCGACGTGCGTAATTCCGGCGATACTTCCGGCGCGTTAGACCGCGTTGTCGGCTACGGAGCTTATGCGGTGGAGTGAGGCTAACGCCGGTTTTCGTAGAATCGACTCAGAGCACGGACGCGGTAGACCTGGTAACCGACGACGAAACCGAGCAGAATCAACAACGCCGCGAATATGATCGGGTAATGCGCAGGAGGAGTGGGATCGATCTTGGCATCCACATCGCTTCTTAACCAAAGCAGGGTGGCGTAAGAGATGACCGAGACGATGGTCATAAACACGATCAACCTGACTCGAAAAAACAACCCCACCGCGACGAGACAGACGGGATAACCAATCAACAATGGCCCAATAGGATTGTCGGCCACACAAAGCACGGCAGTCAACTGCACCGCATCGCCCAAAGCCCAGCCGAATCTTGCGAATTCTGCACTGCGTGGTTGGTTGAGGAGTTTTTGAAATACGAACGCCAGTAAGATCCAGGAAGCAAGAATTCCCAGAATTCGGACATGGTAGAATTGATCGTGATGCGGATTACCGACTGTTTCATGGGTGATCCAGTTGATGCTCACGATCAGAATGGCTGAGAGTAGAATTCCCCAGCGTGAAACAAGAGCGGGTTCTCGCCGTGACCAGCGGCGTAATTTCTGTAAAACATTTTTCGGTCTGGCGAGCGTCGGTTCCTTCTTCATGAAGCGTTCCAGATCTTCCGCAAACTCCCCAGCCGAGCGATATCGTGCCTGGGGATTTTTTTCCAGGCACTTCAGGCAGATCAATTCGAGTTCCCTGGGAACCTTGGGGTTCAACTGAGTTGGTAATGTCGCTTCTCCTTCGATCACATCGACCAGCGTGTCCAGTGGAGAATCCTTTTTGAACGGCGGACGCCCGGTAAGCATTTCGTAGAAGACCGCTCCTAAACTGTAAACGTCGTTCTCGGCTGTCGGGTCTGTTTTTTTCCCCGACGCCTGTTCGGGAGGCATGTAACTGGGAGTGCCGATGATGGTTCCCGAGATGGTTTGTGTGGAATCGCCTTGAAGTATTTTCGCCAGACCGAAATCGGTGATGAAAGGCGTACCGTCGTCGTTGATGAGAATGTTCGAGGGTTTCAGATCGCGGTGAATCACCTGGTGTTCGTGCAGATATTGGACGGCATTTGCGATCGAGATGGTTAAGGCCGTGGCATCTTCGGGCGGAAGCGAGCCGTTTTCTTTGAGTATTTCGGCCAGGCTTTGACCGTCGATGTAGTCCATGGCGAAGAATTGCTGACCTTGCGATTCGCCGAATTCGTGAATCCCCACGATGTTGGGGTGTCTGATTTTTCCCGCTGCTTTCGCTTCGACACTGAAGCGCATTTTTTCGTCGCGAGAAGCGAATCGATCGCCGAGGATCATCTTCACGGCAACATCACGGTCTAAATCTGCCTGGTAAGCACGATAAACCACACCCATGCCACCTCGCCCGATTTCTTCTTTAAGCTCGTACTTTTCGAAGATGACGCTACCTGTTTCGTGGAGTGAATCGTCCTTCGATTCACTGTCAACCTCCGAGAGATGCTGGATTGCCATTGAATCGAGCGATTCGAGACAACCGAGGATTTTTATCAACTCAGGATGCTTCACAAGAAACTGACTGCGTGTTGTGCCGTCGTTGTTGTGCAGAAGATCGACGTAGCGATCCAGCACCTCGAACATCTGCTGTTCTTGGATGTCTTGAAAAAACTCTTCTGTCGGATGAATGTCACTCATGGGATTGGTTTTTCATCACCTCGCCCAGTTTGCGGACGGCACGTAGCCAAAGCATCTGCACGGCGGGGCGAGAACGGTTCATTTCCTTCGCGACTTCTTCGAAAGGTAACCTCTGCAAGTTTCGAAGCACGATCACATCGCGATGGTCTTCCGAAAGTCCCGAGATCGCTTCGGCAAGCAGGAGTTCGTCTTCCAAAGCGACGACCGCCTTGCTTGGTGTGGGAGCCTCGGCGGTCGGTTCGTAACCGATGATCGTGGAACGATCGTACTGTCGATGTTCGAGCGGTACTTCCTTATCGAGACGTCGTTTTTCGGCCTGTCGATAATGTCGAATCAGGTCGATCATGTTCCGTTTCAATATCTGCTTTAGCCAACCAAGCCATTCCTGCTGAGTTTGACCCCGAAAATTGTCAAGTCCACGGTATGCGTCCATCAACGTGTTTTGAACAAGGTCAGAAGTGTCGGCTTTGACGCGGAGCTTGCTGCCGACTTCCATTTGCGCGAGCAGGTTGAGGTAGGAGCGGCATTTTTGGAAGAGGCGGTTGCGCGCATCTTCATTTCCAGCACGAGCTAGGTCGATGGTTTCAATTAAGTGATAAGATGCGGACGGGACGGGCATGTCGAGAATCCGTCTTAAAAACATCGGTGCTTTATTCTAACAATTCGTCGAATCGCTGCGTAGCCACGACCGCTGAAAGCCACCGTAAGAAGAGGAATTCCACACGAACCCCCTCTGGTTTCCTCTGTGGTTTCCTCTGTTGGATTTTCTGCGCTTTCGCGGAAGATGATTTCCAATTCAATTTACAAAGACGGTGAAACGAGTCTTGCGAAAAAAAGCCGGCGAGTCTTGCGGCTCGACCGGCTTTGGCATTCGGTTCCACAGAAGAAGGATTGTGGATTTACTTTTTCTTAGTCGCCTTTTTGTCTGCAATGGATTTCGTATAGGCTTCGATGATCCTTGCGTAATGAGGCGGAAACTTTTTGTTGATCATGTTTTCGACAGGTAATCTGTCTGCCGCGGGTAACGAACCCCAGGCGTTTCCTTTTTTTCCGCCTTTCACGTCAACTTTACCAGGAGCGGTATTGCCCATGATTTTGCTGTCGTTGGCAGGACTGGTAGATTTGTTTTGGCCCCGACCGGCGCCAGATCCACAACCAGGTCAGTTCCCGCCTTGTTTTTCGAGCTTCTCGATAATTTCATCGAGTTCGGCGATGATCCTCCTTTGCACTTTCTGAACGTTGCGACCCCCTCGAGCCAAATCGAGACGTCGTTCGGAATCTTTCATCTGACGAGCCACATGACCAAGCGTCATCATCTTAAGATCGGTCAATTCCATTTTCATCAGTTTGGCGAGCGTCATGTAGCGTCCCGGAACGCCTTCGGTGTTGTTCATCAGCTTGTCGAGCGT
>Ga0114931_10001720_pt1 | contig 27783 bp, 22 predicted proteins | sample 2SBtaG_FD_89579 | JGI IMG/M metagenome (GOLD analysis project Ga0114931, IMG submission 89579) | Deep subsurface microbial communities from Kolumbo volcano to uncover new lineages of life (NeLLi) - 2SBTROV14_V59a metaG | ecosystem: Environmental > Aquatic > Marine > Volcanic | place: Kolumbo... | reverse complement strand
TCAGCAGATGGGAACCGGAGACGCCGATGAAGACATCGGCACCCGCCATGGCGTCGGCCAGGGTACGGCGTTCGGTGCTGCGGGCGAACTCCCTTTTATAGACATTCAGGTCGTCGCGGCCGCTGTGAACCACACCCTTGCGATCCACCAGGGTGAGGTTCTCCTTGGTGATGCCCAGGTTGAGCAGCATGCGCATGGAGGCGATGCCGGCAGCACCCGCCCCCACGCAGACGATCTTCACATCCTCTAGATGCTTGCCCTGCAGCTCGATGGCGTTGAGCAGGCCGGCGGCGATAATGATGGCGGTGCCGTGCTGGTCATCATGGAAGACGGGAACATCGAGCCGCTCAATCAGGGCCTCCTCGATAACAAAACAATGTGGCGCAGCGATGTCCTCCAGGTTGATGCCACCGAAGGTGGGGGCAATCTGTGCCACGGTCTCGATGAACTGCTCCGGGGTCTCCACGTCCACCTCGATATCGAACACATCCACATCGGCGAAACGCTTGAACAGCACCCCCTTGCCCTCCATCACCGGCTTGCCGGCCAGGGCACCCACATTGCCAAGCCCCAACACGGCGGTGCCGTCGGTGATCACCCCTACCAGATTGCCCTTGCCTGTATAGAGGTAGGCGTTCTGCGCATCAGCAGCGATCTCGCGCACCGGCGCGGCCACCCCTGGCGTGTAGGCCAGCGACAGGGCCTGCTGGTCTTCGCAGGGCTTGGTGATGGCCGTGCTGATCTTGCCGGGGCGGGGCTCGGCGTGATACTTCAGGGCACGCTGTTTCAAATTGTCACTTATTTTAGGCTTGTCCATAAATTTGTTGGATTTTAGAATGTTATCGGTTTCCCGCGGTTTGTGATAGCGGCGCGCCGGGGCTCACTCGAGGATCTGTATCGCACCCGGATGGTAGACGTTCATGCGCGCTTCGCCATGGACCTGATACAGCCAGCCACGCAACCTGATCCGCTTACCCTTCAACTTGCGCAGATCGAGTCTATCCTCGAACAAAGGCAAATCGCGCTTGGGGATGCGCGCTGCCACATGGCCGGCAAAATCGAGCCAGTAGGCCTGGCGGCTCTCACCAACGTGTACCACCTTCCCTCGTAGCAACCGAAAACCGTGAGTGCCACGCGGCAGGTCTGTGGTCTCAACCCCCTGATAATAGGGTGATTGCCACATACCCCTGTCCTGAGCTTCACGCTCGGCCGCCAGGTAGCAGTCAAAATTGCCCACATTCGGGGCGATCGCCACTGCCGCCGCCAGCCCCTGACGCAGCAACAACAACTCCACATCGCGCTTGTCCGGAAGATAGACATGGGCCAGCAAGCGCCCATAACGGTCCTTGCGATCCTCCTCATAACGCAGGGCAAGGCGGGGATTATCCGCCAGCAGCTCCTTCAGAGCCTGGCGCGCCTTTTCGGCAAAGGGTTCGGAGGGCTCGCCGTTATAACCAATCTCGGGGGTATTGATGCCCAAAAAGCGCACCTTGCGCCCGTCCTCAAGCTTAATGGTATCCCCGTCGTAAACATGGGCGGACCTGACCCACTCGTCGGCGCGGAAGGGCGGGCAGCTGTCGGCCCAGGCTGGTGCTTGCAGCAAGCATAGCAGCCAGAATGCAAAAAGGGCGCCCGTGCGGTGCGCCCTCTTCGATAAACCTGTCGGTCGCAGCATCAAGCCGCTTATTTTTTCAAACCGTACTTCTGACGGAATTTGTCCACACGACCAGCAGTATCGACGATCTTCTGCTTGCCGGTAAAGAAAGGGTGGCAGCTGGCGCAGACATCAACGTGCAGATCTTTTTTGCCCAACGTAGAACGCGTGGTGAAGGTGGCACCACAGCTGCAGGTTACTTCAATTTCTTCGTAGGCGGGATGGATATCCGCTTTCATCGCTCAAAACCTCTTGTTCAAATCTAAATCCGCGCCACGAGGGCACGGCCCGAGAAATAGCGGCACATAATACCGAAAAAGCCCCGCCATCACAAGTATAACAATGCGCCGCGGCCACTCCCCCTGCAAATTAAAGTGTAACCACCCCCGGCCGTCATATATTTAAGTGATAGTAATTTATTGGCCACAGCACACTTAGCCACACAAAAACAAAACGTTACAACGCAAGGACGAGGACGCGCATGAAAGACAAACGGAATTTGCCTGCTTTCAAATACGATTATCTGGGGCTGGACAGCCAATCCCTCAAGCACTCCATCGCCAACCGGCTGGAATATTCCTCCGGCAAGGATCTCTACACCGCCACCTCCCGCGACTGGTATCACGCCTGCGCCTGGGCCATCCGTGACCGCCTCATGGAGCGCTGGATGGAGACCATGCGCAGCTATTACCGCGCCGACACCAAGCGGGTCTACTACCTGTCATTGGAGTTCATGATCGGCCGCACCATGAGCAACAGCGCCTTGAATCTCGGCATGTGTGATGAACTGGCCGACGCCCTCAATGATATCGGCATCAACCTGGAGCAGGTGCGCGAGATGGAAAATGACGCCGCCCTGGGCAACGGCGGCCTGGGCCGGCTGGCGGCCTGCTTCCTCGACTCCATGGCCACCCTCGCCCTGCCCGGCTACGGCTATGGCATCCGCTATGAATACGGCATGTTCAACCAGCGCATCGAGGATGGATGCCAGATCGAACACCCGGAAAACTGGCTGCGCTACGGCAACCCGTGGGAATTTCCGCGCGCCGAGGTGCTATACCCGGTAAAATTCAACGGCCGGGTCATCGCCTTCCCCGACGACAACGGCCAGCAGCGCTTTCAGTGGGTGGACACCGACGAGGTCATGGCCATGGCCTATGACACCCCCATCCCCGGCTACGGCAATAACACGGTCAATAACATGCGCCTCTGGTCAGCCAAGTCCTCGCGCGATTTCGATCTCAAATTCTTCAATCAGGGCGATTACATCAAGGCGGTGGAGGACAAGAATGATTCGGAGAATCTCTCCAAGGTGCTCTACCCCGACGACTCCACCGAGATGGGGCGCGAGCTACGGCTGAAACAACAGTATTTTTTCGTCAGCGCGTCACTGCAGGACATCCTGTACCGCTATCAGAAATTCCACGACCATTTCGACAACCTGCCGGACAAGGTGGCAATCCAGCTCAATGACACCCACCCGGTGTTGGCTATCCCCGAACTGATGCGCCTGCTGATGGACAAGTACCAGCTACCCTGGAGCAGGGCCTGGGATATCACACGCCGCACCTTTGCCTATACCAACCACACCCTGTTGCCCGAGGCACTGGAGACCTGGCCGGTGGCCCTGATCGAAAGCCTGTTGCCGCGCCACATGCAGATCATCTACGAAATCAACCAGCGCTTTCTCGACGAGGTGATGCATCAACACCCGGGCGACACCAGCCTGCTGCGGCGCATGTCCATCATTGATGAGAACAACGGCAAGCGGGTGCGCATGGCCCACCTGGCGGTGGTCGGCAGCCACAAGGTCAACGGTGTGGCGGCGTTGCATACCGAACTGATGAAAAGCTCTATCTTCGCCGACTTCGATCGTTTCTATCCCGACAAGATCATCAACAAGACCAACGGCATCACGCCGCGGCGCTGGCTCAAGCAGGCCAACCCCGGGCTGGCCCGACTGATCTCGACCAACATCGGTGATGACTGGGTCACAGACCTGGACCAGCTCAAACAGCTGGCACCGTTGGCGGAGAACAGTGATTTCCGGCATCAGTTTCGTCACGTCAAACATCACAACAAACAACTGTTGGCGGACTTGATCAGGCAGCATCTTGGTATCGATGTGAATGTGGACTCCATCTTCGACTGCCACATCAAGCGCATCCACGAATACAAGCGCCAGCTGCTCAACGTGCTGCATGTGATCACCCTCTACAACCGTATCCGCCATAACCCGGGCAACGACATCGTGCCGCGCACGGTGATCTTCGCCGGCAAGGCGGCGCCCGGCTATCATCTGGCCAAGCTGATCATCAAACTGATTAACGACATTGCCGACATCGTCAACCATGACCCCGCGGTGGGCGATCGGCTGAAGGTTGTGTTTCTGCCTAACTACAACGTTTCGCTGGCCGAGGAGATCATCCCGGCCTGCGACCTCTCGGAACAGATCTCCACTGCCGGCACCGAGGCCTCGGGCACCGGCAACATGAAGTTCGCCCTCAATGGCGCACTCACCATCGGCACCCTGGACGGCGCCAATATTGAAATCATGGAAGAGGTGAGTGAAGAGAACATCTTCATCTTCGGCATGACCGCCGACGAGGTGATGCAACGTAAACGCGAAGGCTACAACCCGCTCGACTACTACCAACACAATGCAGAACTGAAACAGGCACTGGACATGATCGGCGCAGGTTATTTTTCGCCCAGCCAGCCAACCCGCTTTCAGGACATCATCGACACACTCACCACGCATGGGGACAACTACATGGTGCTGGCCGACTACGCCGCCTATGTGGAATGCCAGGAACGGGTCGCCGAGCTGTATCGTGACCAGGAGGCGTGGACACACCAGGCGATTCTGAACACCGCCAATATGGGAAAATTCTCCAGCGATCGCACCATTCGCGAATATGCCGCCGAAGTCTGGGGCGTCGACCCCGTGGAGATCAAACTGGCCCAGGGCGAGGAACAAAAAAAGGCCGGTTGAACCGGCCTTTCGTTTTCAGTTTTTCCGCGACCAGGATCAGCGCTTCATCGAGTCGAAGAACTCGTCGTTGGTCTTGGTGGTCTTGAGCTTGTCGAGCAGGAACTCCATGGCCGCCAGATCCTCCATGGGGTGCAGCAGCTTGCGCAGGATCCACATCTTCTGCAATTCGTCGGGCTTGGTAAGCTGCTCTTCGCGGCGCGTGCCTGAACGGTTGATGTTGATGGCGGGATAGATGCGCTTCTCGGCGATACGGCGATCCAGGTGCAGCTCCATGTTACCGGTGCCCTTGAACTCCTCGTAGATCACGTCGTCCATGCGCGAACCGGTTTCCACCAGCGCGGTGGCGATGATGGTCAGGCTGCCGCCCTCCTCGATGTTGCGCGCAGCGCCGAAAAAGCGTTTCGGCCGGTGCAGGGCATTGGCATCCACACCGCCGGTCAGCACCTTGCCCGAGGAAGGAATGACGGTGTTGTAGGCGCGCGCCAGACGGGTGATGGAGTCGAGCAGGATGACCACGTCACGCTTGTGTTCCACCAGGCGCTTGGCCTTCTCGATCACCATCTCGGCCACCTGCACGTGGCGGCTGGCCGGTTCGTCGAAGGTACTGGAGATTACTTCGCCCCTGACCGAACGCTGCATCTCGGTCACCTCTTCCGGCCGCTCGTCGATCAGCAGCACGATCAGATAACACTCGGGATGACTGGCGGCGATGGATTGGGCGATGTTCTGCATCATCATGGTCTTGCCCGCCTTGGGCGGCGAGACGATCATGGCGCGCTGCCCCTTGCCGGTGGGCGCCACCAGATCGATGACGCGGGCAGTCAGGTCTTCGGTACTGCCGTTGCCCTGCTCCATCTTGAGCCGCTCGTTGGGAAACAACGGCGTCAGGTTTTCGAACAGGACCTTGTTCTTGGAATTCTCGGGCGACTCGAAATTGATCTGGTCAACCTTGAGCAGGGCGAAATAACGCTCGCTGTCCTTGGGCGTCCGGATCTTGCCGGAAACACTGTCACCGGTGCGCAGATTGAAGCGGCGTATCTGGCTGGGGGAGACATAGATGTCATCGGGCCCTGCCATGTAGGAGCTGTCCGCCGAGCGTAAAAAACCAAACCCGTCCTGCAGGATTTCCAGTACCCCGTCGCCGTAAATGGCCTCGCCTTTCTTGGCATGGTTTTTCAGGATGGCGAAGATCACCTCCTGCTTGCGCATTCGGGCCATGCCGTCCAGGCCGAGTGATTGAGCTAGTTCAATTAAATCTGAGGCGGATTTCTTCTTGAGTTCGGTTAGGTTCATGATTGAATTTGGAATAGTTTTGTATTACGGAAGTACGGAAAGGAGATCGGGTTAAATTAATCTATAGGGGCGAGCCACGTCGGGCGGGCTCTAGGAATCTGGGTGAGAAACGGCTTTGTGGCCGCTTTTCTAAATTATTCGGTTGGAACTTATCATCTTTACAACACCACGTCCAGCATTTTTACCAGACGTGGCGTTGCGGCACAAGTGATTAGATGTTGCTGTCCAGAAATGCAGTTAACTGTGACTTGGAAACGGCGCCCACCTTGGTGGCTTCCACATTGCCGTTTTTAAACAGCATCAAGGTCGGAATACCGCGAATGCCGAACTTGGGCGGGGTGGCCGGGTTTTCATCGATGTTGAGCTTGGCCACGCGAACCTTGCCTTCGTAATCGGTGGAAATCTCATCCAGGATGGGGGCGATCATTTTGCAGGGACCGCACCAATCAGCCCAGAAGTCCACCAGCACGGGACCTTCGGCATTTAACACCTCGGCCTCAAAAGTGGCATCCGTCACGTACACAATCTTGTCACTCACAATAAATCTCCAATATCGGGCTTAATGACAATCGATCATAAGCTTATCTGAAATAAAAGCAATTAGGAATCAAGTGTTTTATTCGGGCTAATCCTTGTAGAATTCAAGCCCAATCTGAAAAATAATGCAACCCCTGGACAGGGAAAGGGCTGACCTAAGCCATGAGTAATACCCACTTATCTGAAACAAGATTTGTCGATCTACCACTGGTGGCGTCGATCCAGGCCGGGATCGAGGATGCCGGCTACACCTATTGCACACCTATCCAGGCCAAAACCATCCCATTGCTTTTGGAAGGTCACGATGTGGCTGGCCAGGCCCAGACCGGCACCGGCAAGACCGTCGCTTTCCTGGTCGCCACCATGAATCGCCTGCTCAGCCGGCCGGTGGACGAGCGGCGCAAACGGGACCAGCCACTGGCCCTGATCCTGGCACCCACCCGCGAACTGGCTGTGCAGATTCACAAGGATGCCGAGGCGCTGAACGCCCATACCGGCCTCAAGCTCGGGCTGGTGTTTGGCGGCGCCAACTATGAGCAGCAGCGCAACCAGCTCAGCGAAGGGGTGGACATTCTCATTGGCACCCCCGGGCGCATCATCGATTATTTCAAACAGAAGATCTTCAACCTGCGCGCCCTCCAGGCCATGGCACTGGATGAGGCCGACCGCATGTTCGACCTGGGCTTTATCGCCGACATCCGCTTCCTGCTGCGGCGCATGCCCGATCCGCAAAAACGGCTCAACATGCTGTTTTCCGCCACCATGTCGTTTCGCGTCACCGAGCTGGCCTACGAACACATGAACAACCCCACCGTGGTCGCCGTGGAGGCGGAATCGGTCACCGCCGACAAGGTCGACCAGGTGGTCTACTACACCGCCAATAACGAAAAGATCCCGGTGCTCATCGGCCTGCTCAAGCAAATCAAACCACCGCGCAGCATCATTTTCGTCAATACCAAGCGCGCCGCCGATCGGGTGTGGCGCTATCTCGAGAGCAATGATCTGAAGGCGGGCCTGCTTTCCGGCGACATTCCGCAAAAGAAACGCCTGCGCCTGCTGGAAGAGTTCCAGAATGGCAAACTGCCCATTCTGGTGGCCACCGATGTGGCCGCGCGCGGGCTGCATATTCCCGAGATCAGCCATGTCTTCAACTTCGACCTGCCGCAGAACGCCGAGGATTATGTGCACCGCATCGGCCGCACCGCCCGCGCCGGCGCCAGCGGCATGGCCATCAGCTTTGCCTGTGAGGACTACGCCTTTCATCTGCCGGAGATCGAGGAATATATCGGTATGAAGATCCCCTCCGAGGCCGTTGATCCGGAATTGCTGGCCGAGCCCGCCCCACCGGTGAAACCGATCAAGTCAGCCAAACCCCAGCACGGCCGGCGCAACCAGGGCAAGGGCAGGGATAATTCAGGCGGGCGCCGCCGCCAGGGCGGACGTCAAAGCAAACCGAAGCGGGATTAACCCGCATTTCTCACCACCGTTCGTAGCGAGACGGTTCAAGGGGGCATGTTCGTGACAGAGGGTGAGCTGCGAATAGCAGCGAACGCCAGGCAGGGCGTGCCATTGGGCCGTCGCAGTAGAAGGGTGGTGAGAAATGCGGGTTAAGACCGATGGCCGAGCGGCTTGATCAGCGGCCAACGCGCAAGGCCCTCAGTGAGATCGCCCATGATTTCCACCGCCGCGGCTGGATGGCGGGGACCGCCGGCAACCTGAGCGCGGTCTCCTCCAGCCATCCCGAATGCTTCTGGATCACTGCCAGCGGTCTGCCCAAGGGCAGGCTGGAGCCCAATGACCTGATCCTCATCGATACCAACACGGATGAGGTGGTGCAGCGTTTCAGCAAACAGGCAAAGCCATCGGCCGAGACCTCCATCCACCAGGCGATCTACCGCCTCTTTCCCCTGGCACGGGCCTGCTTTCATGTCCACACGGTGGATGCCTGTCTGGCCGCCGCCCGCATACCGGCCGGCGCGGCAGTCATGCCCCTGCCGCCACTGGAGATGTTAAAAGGTCTGGATATCCGGGAAGAGATTCCCCGTATCGACCTGCCCCTGTTCGACAACCTGCTCAAGGTCCCGGACATCGCGGCACAGATCCAGCAGCGCTTTCAGACCACCCCGCCCGAGGTACCTGCGCTGATGATCCGCAACCATGGTGTCACGGTATGGGGCGGCTCATTGCAACAGGCCTATGATCGCACCGAGATTGTTGAATTTCTCATGAGCTATCTGGCGCGGGCCTGAGCCGCAGCGGAATTACAGCTTGGCGGTTACGCCTCTCCGGCCTTGCCACAGGGCGAGGCCTGGGGGACACCCAGCCTGGCCAGGATCTTGTCCATCAGACACCAGTTGGTCAGGCCGCTCTGGAACAGATTGGCGCCGACAAAGGCGGTGAACCAGAGCCAGTAGCTGGAATGGTAAAGTGGACTACCCTTCACGCCCAACGCCAGTGAGAGAAGGATAAAAGTACCCGCAAGGGTGCGTGTCACCCGGTTGATGTTCATCTCGACCTCCATGATCTATATTAGCAAACGATAATATTGTAGCCTGATTCTGACTATGATACAAGTATTTCATATAACCATTTCGCGGCGCTGAAATCACCATGGACTATGAGCTAGCCATCCGCCTGACAGCATTCATCGGGGTCTTCCTTATCATCGCCCTGTGGGAGACCAGACGCCCGCGTCGCCCCTTGCAGCTCAACAAGACCCGGCGCTGGCTCAACAACCTGGGCCTGGTGGCCTGCAATACCCTGCTGTTGCGCCTGGTCTTCCCCACGGCGGAGGTGGGTGTGGCCGCCCTGGCCGATAAACTGGGCTGGGGGCTGCTGAACCAGCTCAACCCGGCATACAGTGTCTCTGTATTAGTTAGTGTGGTGGCTCTGGATCTGGCCATCTATTTTCAGCATGTGCTGTTTCACGCAGTCCCACTGCTCTGGCGCCTGCATATGGTGCACCACGCCGATATGGATTATGACGTCACCACCGGGCTGCGCTTTCATCCACTGGAGATCCTGCTCTCCATGCTGATCAAAATGGCCACCATCCTGGTGCTGGGACCGCCGGTGGCAGCGATCATCCTCTTCGAAATCCTGCTCAACGCCAGCGCCATGTTCAATCACGGCAATCTGCGCCTGCCCGCAAAGGTCGATGCACTGCTGCGCCTGCTGATCGTGACGCCCGACATTCACCGCGTACACCACTCCACCATTAAGCGCGAAACCAACAGCAACTACGGTTTCAACCTCTCCCTCTGGGACCGCATCTTCGGCACCTACCGCGCCCAACCGCAGCTGGGGCACGAGGGCATGACCATCGGTCTGGACCAGTTTCGCGATCCCAAACAACAAGCCCTGTACTGGATGCTGTTGCTGCCCTTTGTCGGCAAGGTGGGAGCCTATCCCATTAACCGTAATGAAGAAGACAACAGCTGAATTGCCCGTCCTATACCCGGACGATTTATAACATTATGAAAAACAATGTGTTGTTTTGCCTTGACATGTCATGGAGGTGCATGGCATAAATGTGCGACCGAACAGTTGTGAAGGGTGGGGAATACCTCGATAAACAACATGTTTTGGCAGCTTAGTGGAGGTTCTGCGAGAGGACATTCAAGCAGTGCCTCGCTTTTGAAGCAGCCTTGTTGCTGTTTTTTTAATCTCTAACAATCAATTTCTGAGGGGAGAAACTCATGAAAGCACGTTGGTTTACTATTCCTGCAGCTGCTGCAGTAATGATGATGGGTGTTGGCCAAGCCAGCGCCGAAGAAGGCCTGGACCTGGCCAAGAAGAGTGGCTGCCTGGCTTGCCACAGCGTTGAACATAAAGTTGTTGGTCCTGCCTGGATGGACGTTTCCAAGAAGTACAAAGGCGACGCTGCTGCCCGCGCCGCACTGATCAAGAAAGTGCACACTGGTGGTAAAGGTAACTGGACTGCTGTCACTGGCGGCGTTCCCATGCCTCCCTACTCACCTCGCGTCTCTGACGAAAACATCGAGAAACTGGTCGATTTCGTTCTGGGTCTCGCCAAGTAATTACATAATTTCTGTTTTACACCTTAAGCCAGCCCCTGGGGCTGGCTTTTTTTTGGTGCTCATGGCAGCGCCCCCGGATTTATCCCCCCCAACTGATTAATCCAGCACGGTAGATTGGCGCCGAGATAGTGGTAAAATCGGCGGTTCCAATTTGGACCGCGTCTTCCGCATCAACCACGCAACCGAGGACACACTTTGACTTCACACGCACAAGTCCCAGTCGTTCTGACACTGTCGGGCAATGACCCCACCGGTGGTGCCGGCATCCAGGCCGATATCGAGGCCCTGGCCAGCATGGGCTGCCATGCCGCGCCGGTCATCACTGCGCTGACGATCCAGGACACCGGCGAGGTCTATCGCTTCGAGCCCGTCGACCCGGCAATGGTGGTGGAACAGGCCCGTGCCGTGCTGGAAGACATGCCCGTGGCCGCCTTCAAGATCGGCATGGTGGGCAGCATGGAGAACGCGGAATGTATTCACAGCCTGCTGGTCGATTACCCCCACATCTCGGTGGTGCTCGATCCGGTATTGAGCGGCGGCGGGGGCGGCAGCCTGGCCGACGCCCATGTGGTGGACGCGCTGATCAGCATGCTGCTGCCCCAAACCACAGTGCTGACCCCCAACAGCAAGGAGGCGCGGCAGCTGGCAGCTGAAGCCGACAGTCTCGATGCCTGCGCCCAGGAACTGCTGGACATGGGGGCCGAGTTCGTACTGATCACCGGCACCCACGAAAACACCCCGACGGTGGAAAACCGCCTCTACGCCGAACACCGCTGCCTGGAAACCTTCACCTGGGAACGACTGCCGGAGACTTATCACGGCTCCGGCTGCACCCTGGCCGCCGCCATCACCGGTCTGCTGGCCCAGGGGCTGGAGCCTTTCACTGCCATCCATGAAGCTCAGGAATATACCTGGGAAGCCCTCAAGCACGGCTACCGCATCGGCATGGGGCAGCACCTGCCCAACCGCCTGTTCTGGGCCCGCGAGGAGGAGTCGGAAGGCTGATGCCACAACTTTCCGGCCTGTACGCCATCACCGATGCCAACCTGCTGCCTGGCGCCAAACTGCTGTCTGGTGTGACCGACGCCATCGCTGGTGGCGCACGCCTGATCCAATATCGCGACAAGAGCGATGACCGGCCGCGCCGCCTGCGGGAGGCGACCCAACTGTTGCAACTGTGCCGTGACAATGGTGTCATTTTCATCATCAATGACGATGTGGCGCTGGCCGCCGAGATCGGCGCCGATGGTGTGCATCTGGGCCGGGATGACACCGATGTGCGGCTGGCCCGACAGCGCCTGGGCCGGGCGGCGATCATAGGTGTCTCCTGTTACAATGACTGGCAAAGGGCCGTGACTGCGCGGCGCAACGGCGCCGATTACATCGCCTTCGGCGCCTTCTTTGCCTCGGCCACCAAGCCGCAGGCTGTGAGCGCCGACATCGCTTTGTTGCAGCGCGGTCGGCAGGAACTGGGCATGGCGCAAGTCGCCATCGGCGGCATCACCCCGGACAATGGTGCCGAACTGCTCGCGGCCGGGGCCGGCATACTGGCCGTGGTCCAGGGGGTCTTTGCCCAGCCCGACATCCGCCGGGCGGCCGAAAGCTATGCCCGGTTATTCAAATCATCACAAAAAATGAAGGATGCAACATGAACCGTTCGCACGATCTTTTCGCAGCCGCCCAGGCCCACATACCGGGCGGGGTCAATTCACCGGTCCGCGCCTTTCGCGGCGTAGGTGGCGACCCCGTCTTTTTCAAACGGGGCGAAGGCGCCTACCTGTGGGATGAGGATGGCAACAAGTACATCGACTATGTCGCCTCCTGGGGCCCCATGATCCTGGGCCATGCCCATCCCAAGGTGCTGGCTGCAGTGGAAGAGACCATCAAGAACGGTCTCAGCTTCGGCGCCCCCACGGCGCTGGAGACCACCATGGCCGACAAGGTGTGCGAGATCATGCCCTCCATGGAGATGATCCGCATGGTCAACTCGGGCACCGAAGCCACCATGAGCGCCATCCGCCTGGCGCGCGGCTTTACCGGCCGCGACAAGATCGTCAAGTTCGAGGGCTGCTACCACGGCCACGCCGACTCCTTATTGGTGAAGGCCGGCTCCGGCGCCCTGACCCTGGGCGTGCCCACCTCCCCCGGCGTGCCGGTGGCATTGGCTGAACACACCATCACCCTCAACTTCAACGATTTGGACCAGGTGCGCGAAACCTTCGCCCACGTCGGCGGCCAGATCGCCTGCATCATCGTCGAACCGGTGGCGGGCAACATGAACTGCGTGCCGCCCAAGCCCGGCTTTCTCGAAGGGCTGCGCGAGATCTGCGATGAATACGAAACCGTGCTGATCTTCGATGAGGTAATGACCGGTTTCCGCGTCGCCCTGGGCGGTGCCCAGGCCTACTACGGCGTCAAGCCCGACCTCACCACCCTGGGCAAGGTGATCGGCGGCGGCATGCCGGTGGGCGCCTTCGGCGGCAAGCGCGAAATCATGGAACAGATCGCCCCGCTGGGGCCCATTTATCAGGCCGGTACGCTGTCCGGCAATCCTGTCGCCATGGCCGCGGGACTGGCCAACCTGGAGGAGATCTCCAAACCCGGCTTCTATGACGAGCTGGCGCGCCTGACTGAAAAACTGGCTAAAGGCTTTGTCACCCGCGCCCGGGCCTTTGACATCCCCATGACCGAAAACCATGTGGGCGCCATGTTCGGCCTGTTCTTCTCACCCGAGGAGAAGATCGAGGACTTCTATCAGGTCACTCAGTGCGATATTGAACGCTTCAAACTGTTCTTCCACGGCATGCTCAACGAAGGTGTCTATCTGGCACCATCGGCCTATGAGGCCGGCTTCGTCTCCGCCGCCCATACCGACCGCGATATCAAGGACACTCTGATCGCGGCGGAAAAGGTCTTTTCAACTTTGTAGCAAGGGAAGCCAGGTAATGGAATACCGCCAACTCGGCCAAACCGGCATCCAGGTCAGCGCCCTGTGTCTGGGCACCATGACCTACGGTCAGCAGAACAGCGAGACCGAGGCCCATGCACAGCTGGACATGGCCCTGGCGGCGGGCATCAACTTCATCGACAGCGCCGAGATGTACCCGGTGCCGCCCAAGGGCGAGACCCAGGGGCGCACCGAGGCCTACATTGGTTCCTGGTTCAAGGCGCGTGGCAACCGCGACCAGGTGATCCTGGCCACCAAGGTCTCGGGCCCCTCGGCCAGCTTCACCTATCTGCGCGGCGGCAAGCTGGGTTTCGATCGTAACAATATCGAGACCGACCTCCATGACAGTCTGAAACGGCTGCAGACCGATTACGTCGATCTGTATCAGCTACACTGGCCGGAACGCAGCACCAATTACTTCGGCCAGCTGGGTTACCAGCATCATGCCGATGAACAGTTCACCCCCTTCGAGGAGACCCTCGCCGTGTTGGGTGAACTGGTGCAGGCGGGCAAGATCCGCCACATCGGTCTCTCCAACGAAACGCCCTGGGGGTTGATGAAGTGTCTGGAGATCGCCGCGCGCCTCGACCTGCCGCGGGTAGTGAGTATCCAGAACCCCTACAGCCTGCTGAACCGGACCTTCGAGGTGGGGCTGGCGGAGATTGCCCAGCGCGAGGATGTGGGGCTGCTGGCCTATTCGCCTCTGGGCTTCGGCGTGCTAAGCGGCAAGTACCTGCAAGAACCCTGGCCTGCGGATGGCCGTCTGACCCTGTTCGACCGTTTTCAGCGCTACACCAGCGCACAGGGGGTGGCCGCAACCCGCGCCTATGTGGAACTGGCGCGCGACCACGGTCTGGAACCGGCGCAACTGGCACTGGCCTATGTCACCAGCCGGCCGTTTGTCACCAGCAACATCATCGGCGCCACCACGCTGGAACAACTGAAACAGAATATCGACAGTGAAACGCTGACGCTTTCCGCTGAGATTCTGGATGGCATCGAGGACCTCCATCGGCGTTATACCTTTCCCTGCCCCTGAAGATTCAATAACAATCACAAGTCATCATGTCCGCACAAAGTTCATTACGTCTCCTGCTGCCCGCCCTGCTGGGCTTCTCTCTGAGCACCCCTCTACAGGCCGCCGTCAGCATCGAGCCGAATACGGTCCCGGCGGGCAAGGGCGGCGAGGTGACTTTGCACTTTGAGCACCCCGAGCAGATCCGCTCGGTGAGTCTGCAGCCGGGCAGCCCCTGGGTGGTGGACCGGATTCCGCTTGGAGGCGATCATTCGGGTTACCAGGTCATGCGCCGCCACGACGGCCTCTACCTACGCGATACAAACAACCGGGTGATCGCCGTATTTGACGCCGGCCCGGGTCACGCCAGCGACGCCCATTATGACTTTGTCGCCGCCGATGATGCCGGGCTGCAGATCTATAAGGAGCAGGACTGGCGCCATAAGACCCCGGTGGCCGGCTACCGCACCAGCAGCCGGGCCCTGGATGTGGCGGTCAGCGGGGGACTGGCCTTCGTCGCCGGCGGCCGGGGCGGCTTGACCGTCCTGGATGTGGAAAATCCGGAGAAGCCTGTATGGTTAGGGAGCTATCAAAAATTAGGGCTAGCAATAAAAGTATCCTCAGAAGGCCGTCGTGCCGCGGTCTTGAGCAATGCCGGCGTGATCTATCTGATCGATGCCCACAACCCGGCCGAGCCCACCAGCATCAGCGCCTACCGTAGCGAAACCCCGCTGCGCGACATCGCCCTGCTGGGTAACCAGGTGTTTGCCCTGGGCGAAAACCATATCCAGGTCATCGATTTCAGCACCGAAACCCCCAAGATCAGCAACGAGGGGCTGGACTTTGGCCAGGGGGTCAACCTGGGTGGCGAACGGCGCGTCTATATAGAGAATGAGTTGGCCTATGTGGCCGACTGGTTTTCCGGCATCCACATCTATGATCTGCGCCGGCCGCGCCAGCCGGTGCTGCTGTCCAGCTTCCACACCCCGGGCTCACCCAAGGGCATCGTAGTGCGCGACGGCATAGCTTACGTCGCCGATGATGATCATGGCCTGGAGGTCATCGATGTCCATGATCCGCTCCAGCCGAAACTAATCTCTTCCCTGCTGACCAAGGGGCTGGCCTACACCCCGCGGCTGGTGGGTAACTTGCTGTATCTGGCCAGCCATCGGGGCGGCTTTCAGATCATCGACATCAGCGATGTGAGCCAACCGAAGCTGGTCAGCGAATACGACACCGAAGGCAAGGTCTGGTCCCTGGAGGTGCATGGCGACATCGCCTATGTGGCCGATGACGACAGCGGCCTGCTGATGTTCGATGTCTCCGACCCCGCCAAGCCGCAGATGATCGGCCAGTATTTCACCGGCGCCGCCGCCGAGGAGGTAATGGTGCGCGACAACATCGCCTTTGTCGCCTTTTTCAACGACGGTCTGCATGTGGTGGATATCAGCAATCCGCGCCAGCCGCGACTGATCAGCAAGCTGGCCATTCCCGGCAACGCCCGCGGCCTCGACCTGATCGGTGACAAGCTCTATGTGGCCGGCTGGCTGTCGGGCATCCACGTGATCGACGTTAGCGATGTGGAACAACCCCGGCTGCTGGGCAGCTACGACACCCGCGGCGCCGCCTGGGGGCTCAAGGTGGAAGGCAATGATCTCTATGACATGGACTGGTGGGGCGGGGTCAACGTCATCGATGTCAGCACTCCGGCCCGGCCGCAGCTGGTGGGTGGATATCACAACCGCGGCCATGTATTGGACATCGCGGCGCGCGGCAACTACACCTTCGTCGCCCACGGCAGCAACGGCCTGCAGGTGTTCGACATCAAGAACCCGCTCAATCCCACCTGGACCACGGGGATCAGTTTCCCCGGCCAGGCACGCCGGGTAGTGCTGCAGGGCGAGCGCGCCTATGTAGCTGCCGGCGACGGTGGCATGGCCATCGTCGACACCTCCAACCCTTTCAATCTGCACTGGATCACCAGTTATGACAGCCGCGGCGAAGTGTACGCGGTCGCGGCAGACGCGCGCCATGCCTACCTGCTCGACAGCCGCGAGGGGCTGGTGGCCCTCGATATCAGTGCCGACCAACCGCACAGACTGGCGAGCCTGGACATTCATCCCAACGACCTGTGGCTGCACGAAGGGCTGCTCTACCTGGCTGGCGACGACGACGTGGAGGTGTTGCGCCTGACCCCGCAGGGGCAATTTGAATCCGTCACCCGCTACCCGCTGCCCGCCGGGGCCCAGCATATCCAGGGCAACGGCCGACTGCTCTATGTCGCCTCCGGTGCCACCGTCATCAGCCTGAAACGCGAACTCAAGCTTGAGGAGGTGGGCCGGGTCAGCGTGGATGGCGAGATTACCGGCCTGGCCCAGGGCGAAGAGGGACTGCTGGTCAGCACCGACAGGAACCTGTTCAGCATAGATAGCCGCAACGCCGAGCATCCCCGCATTGCCATCCGCTATCCCCTGCTGAGCCACAGCAGCGGCATCAAATATCATCACGGCGTGGTATACATCAGCGGCGAGGAGAACATCACCGCACTGCGCCCTTTTGCCCAGCTGGAACAGCAGACCCGTGGCCTTGCCGAGGTCAAGTTTGTGCTGCCGCAGACCCTGGGCACCGGTGGCTACGACCTGCGGATCAGTGATAAGGATGGAGCGGAACGGGTGATCCATAACGCCATCCACGTGGCAATGCCAAAATTCGCCAAACCCAGTATGAGTATGGAAAAATTCAAGCTACTGCTGGAAAAACAGAAGAAGAACCCGAAACTGTTTCCCAACGGCTCCGCACAAACCAAATAAAACCAAGTAAAACCAAGTAAAACCAAGTAAAACCAAGGAAGTCGACGTGTCATTCAACAAGATCAGTACCACCCTGGGACTTACGCTCATGCTCCTCGGCACTGCCGCTGCCCCGGTATCTGCCCAACCGCGGGACGTGAGCGGCTCCACCAGCGCTGAGTTGCGCCTCGATTATCTCGGCAAACTGCTTGAATCCCGCAGTGGCCAGCGTCTTGAAAAGTATGACCATGGCACCACCCGGACCAAGGTCCATGCCTTGCTGGACCAGGCCAGGGACGCCATCGCCGCGGGTGATGAGCAAAATGCCGACCGGCTCACCAAACAGGCCCTGCACACCATCATGACGGCGATGCGGGGACTGCCGGAAGACCCGGAAGAGATCGCCCGCAACAAGGCTCGCTATGAAAACCTGCGCCAGGGGCTGGAAAAATTCAGTCTTGCCGAGGCGAGCAACCAGGAGCGCTTCGTCGGCGAAAACAACGCTGCCGGAAAATATAATCAGGCGCAGGTTAATGAATTGCTGGCACAGGCCGATTCAGACGCCAAGGCAGGCAATTATGAGAAGGCTGTGGTACGTTTAACCAAGGCACAGTCGATTGTCACCAGCTCCCTTCAGGGCATGCTCAACAACAAGCAGCTGGAAATCGAGCTGGATCTCAGCACGCCGGAAAAAGAATATGCTTATGAATTGCGCCGCTATCAGGGCTATGAAGAACTGATCCCGGTTGCAATCGAGAAAAAGAGGCCGAGTGAAATGGCGAAAGAGACCATGCTGAAACTGGGCAAGAAAGCGAAATGGATGTCGGAACAGGCTCGCGGCAAAGCCAGTCAGGGCGACTATCCCGTTGCCATTCGCATGATAATGGACGCTACCGATGTGGCCAGAGAAGCCCTAAGAGTCGCGGGCGTGACCATGTGATGGCGCATGGCATTAACTTGCCATTGCCGACAGATAACAGTCTGGACTGTATGAAGGGCATCTCTATTAATTCATGAACACGCATCTTGAACCCCAAATTCGCCACAACGGCGTTACAAATCTTGGCAATAGGCCGGCTATTACCTGCAATTTGTGCCTTGCTGTGACAAATTTGGATGTCCAATCTGCCGTGCCCAGAATTAATAGAGATGCCCTGAACATATTGTGGGGCGCATGATTCGTTTTATTGGCATTCTGCTGATATTTATGTTGGGGGCTATCTCTTCGGCTAATGCAGCTGAAAATGATGCCAGGCTCCTGATCCTGTACCCCAAACTCAATGCCGCCTATGACCGCGTGTTTGCCGAAATCATCAGTGGCGCGAGTTCCCATAAAGGCGTGATCGTCCAGTCCATGGCCCTGACCGAGTCGGTGTCCAGGGATGAGATTCAAGAGGAGATCGACACCGACCATATCGATGCCGTGATCTCCCTTGGCCAATCCAGCTATGCCATCTCACAACAGTTCAGCACTCAACTTCCTGTCATCCATGGCGGCATGCTTATGACGCCCAACGGCCAGAGCGGCATCAGTCTGGCCGGTTCACCGGCACAGTTCTTTTCCCATCTCAGACACGTCGCTCCTCCCGTAAAGCGTGTCTTCACTGTCTACAGCGAGAAAAACAGCGGCTGGCTGATCAAGCTGGCGCGCCAGGAAGCAAAGAAATACAGCATAGAACTGACCGCACTTCCCGCCAAGGACATCCGCGATGCCGTGTATCGCTTTCGGGAAATTCTGGACCAGGTCCGTGGTCCCAACGATGCTATCTGGCTGCTGCTGGACAAGTTGCTACCTGACCAGACGATACTGCCCATGGTTCTGGAGGCCGCCTGGAAACGAAACGTGGTGCTGTTCTCGAACAACCCCTCACATACCCGTCGCGGCGCGCTATTTTCACTGTTTCCCGATCACTACAAAATGGGATACAGCCTGGCCGACTTGAGCCTTCATCAGCTCAAGTCCAAGCAGCCCACCCTGCTGCCCTTGTCCAGTCTCAAGATATCAGTCAATGAACGAACGGCCTCCCATCTTGGGTTGCGTTATTCCAGCGACCAGCTTGAACACTTCGACGTTATCTATCCGTTGAGATGACAGGGATACCGGACAGCATGACTGGGCATAAGTCACAAACCAAACCCAAAAGCTTTCTCGGTCAGCTGACGAAGATTTTTACCGTTGGCATTCTGGTACTGGGTCTCGCCGGGGCCCTGTCTTCAGCCTGGGTGACCAAGGTCCATATTGAAGGCCAACTATACGACAACGGCCTGCAGGTCACCGAATCCCTGACCAAGCAGTCTGTACTGGCGCTGATCTACGATAGCCCGGAAAACGCTGAGGAGGCCGTCGTCGCGGCACTGGGCTTCCCCTCCATTGAACAGGTTGCCATCATCGATACCGATGGCAAAACCCTGCTCTCAAGAGGTAGCTCCCCGGTAAATGTTAATGCATCCGCTCTGGGTGAAGAAGAAACCTTGCTGAAAGAAACGCTCAACTATTGGCTGTTTTCGGCCCCTGTTTTCATCGTTCAGAAAGAGACGCCAGATCAACAACCGACTCTGCTCGACATGGGACACCAGCAAGAGCTGGTTGGCCACGTCGTGGTCAAAATGAGCAAGGACAAAATAAGCCAGGTGTTCACCGCCGCACTGACCAACAATCTTGTTATCGGTTTGCTCTTCGCGTTTTTGCTACTTGTGATTCTGCATTTCAGTTTCCATCGCCTGGTGAATCCACTCGATAAACTCGCCGCCTTGATGGGACGTGCCCAGGAAGGTGATGTTGTGAAAGCCTACGCCAGCCTGGAAGGTCCCCGCGAGGTGGCAGAAATCGCCCGGGCGTACAACAAGATGATCGAGGCGCTGGCCCAGCACCAAGCCCAGCTGAAAAGGCATAACGAAATTCTTGAATATGAGGTGGAGCAACGTACTCGCGACCTGGTCTATGCCCGTGATATGGCCATTCGTGCCAACCGTAACAAGTCCTACTTTTTATCCAATGTGAGCCATGAACTGCGCACGCCGCTACAGTCCATCCTCGGCTACAGCGATCTGTTGCTGGAAAGTCTGCCGCTTGAACTCGAGGACACTCGGCATGACATCAATACCATCGTCAATAACGCCGAAGATCTGTTACAGATGATCAACTCGATTCTGGACATGTCCAAGATCGAGGCAGGCAAAACAGAAATCACCAGCAAGGAAACCAATCTGGAGGACCTGCTTGATAATATTGTTGAGACCATCAAGCCATTGATGACGCCCAATATCAACAAACTGAACGTGTCGCGTCAGCTAGAGAAGCCTGTCGTCAATCTGGATGGTGATAAACTGCGTCAGGTACTGCTGAACCTGCTCAGCAATGCCGCCAAATTCACCCAGGACGGCAACATTTGGTTTTCTGTGGTTCAAACCGCCAGTGCGCTCGAGTTCCAGGTCAGGGACGATGGTATCGGTATGACCCAGGACCAGCTCGACCATATTTTCGAACCCTTTTACCAAATCGACGGGGGACAGACCCGCCGCTACGAAGGGACCGGTCTGGGACTGGCAATCACCCACCAGTTTTGTCAACTTATGAAAGGCGCAATCAAGGTAAAAAGCGAGACTAATCAGGGAACTACATTTGAAGTACGGATTCCCTACAACTAAAGGATCGACCAGGCAAGCCGATCTTATAAAAACAATTTATCCCCGGCGGCGTGAAAGGATATCACGCTATCAGAGGATCAACATTCTCAAGGAAGTAGAAAGGAAGGTTAGGAGATGAATCAACACATACTGATCATCACACTGGATCAGGAACAGGGCAGCGCAATCAAACAGGTGCTGAAAAACTCCGGTTTCAGCAACCTGGTGATCGCTCACAGCAGTCACGCGGCGCTGAACCTGCTCACCGAGCATCCTGTCGATGCGATCATTAGCGCAGTCGAACTGGAGCCGGTAGATGGCTGGCGCTTTGCCAGAATCGTTCGCTCGGGCGCCCTGGCGGTAAAACCAGACATTCCCATCATCATTCTATCCGACGGTTACAGTGAACGTATCACCCAGGCAACATCCAAAGCGTTCCAGGTAAATCGCTTTATTCCTTTCGAAAAATTCCACACACTGCCTTCCATCCTTCACGACCTGTTGAACCAGGAACGACCCGGTGTGCCCAAATCCAGGCTGCTGGTGGTGGAGGACTATCCCGATACGGTTGAACTGATCAAGCGCGTGCTCTCCAGTCGTTTTGCCATCGATGTTGCGATGACCGGCAAACAGGGCCTGAAGGCCTGGAGAGAAAAACGGCACGACCTCGTCTTGTTGGATGTAATGTTGCCGGAGATGTCCGGTAACGATGTCCTCAAGGAGATATTAAAGGAATCTCCACACCAGTCCGTGGTCATGATGACCGCGCAGTCGACCGCCGAGCGGGCCGCCGAACTGATTATCGATGGTGCTGTTGATTATATTTCGAAGCCGTTTCGAGCCGACCAGCTGCGCCAGGTGTGCGAGATTGCGGTGCAACGCGAAGACTTCCTCGTCAGCAACCAGGAATTCGCCCGCCATGAAGAAGCCCTCTATCATGAAAAGGAGTTGGCACAAATCACCTTGCAATCAATCGGTGACGGTGTAATCCGCACAGATGCCGCCGGCAGGATTGAATACATGAATCCCGTAGCAGAGCAGGTTACGGGATGGAGCTTCGACGAGGCGCGCCACAAGCTATTTCGGGATGTCCTACGCTGCTTCAATGACAACAATCAGGCAGCGTCCAACCCCATCGAGATCACTCTTAACAATCAATCAACTTTATATGGTGCGCGGGATGTCACCTTCATGAATCGTGAGGGTATCAAGCTGAAGCTCGATCATGTGACCTCCCCTATCAAAAACCGGCATAATGAAGTCATTGGTGCCGTCATGGTATTCCGTGATATCACCGAAGAACACAAACTTGCACAACAGCTCGACTACCAGGCCAAACATGATGCCCTGACCGGACTGACCAACCGTTCTGCATTCGAGGATTATCTGGAAACCCTGATTAAGAAACTGCAACAAAACGACGATGTTCACGCGCTGTGTTATATCGATCTCGATCAGTTCAAGGTTGTCAATGATACCTGTGGCCACATCGCTGGCGACCAGTTGCTGCAACGCATCTCATCCATCATTCTTCACAAAATCCGTAAGGACAGTGACGTCCTTGCTCGTTTTGGTGGCGATGAATTTGTACTGCTGCTTTCAGACTGCCCGCTGGAGCGCGCCACACGAGTCGCCGAAGAGATATGTAAGGAAATCCAGGAACACCACTTTGTATATGACTACAAGACCTTTGCCATCGGCGCCAGTATCGGCATCGTTTCACTGACTTCCGAAATCGCCAGCGCCAACGATGCGCTGCGCATGGCGGACAACGCCTGTTATGTAGCAAAAGAGAAAGGGCGCAATCGCGTTCATCTTTACCATATTGATGACCAGGAGCTAGTGCGACGTAGCGGCGAAATGCATGTGGTATCCAAAATCAATTATGCACTCGAAAACGAGGGATTTTCACTTTTTTATCAGGAAATCAGACCGCTCGGAGACAATGCCAATGACCAGAAACACATCGAGATTCTGATCAGAATGAGAGACGAGGACAATAAATGGATCACGCCGGGGTTCTTCCTGCCCGCCGCCGAGCGCTACAGCATCGCACCCAAGATCGACAGATGGGTGGTCAGCTCCGTCATGAAATGGCTGACTGAAAATCAGAATTGCCTGAACGACATAGAGATGTGTTCCATTAACCTGTCAGGGCTGTCATTCTGCGATGAAAGCTTTTCCGATTTCGTCAAACAGGAAATCGAAGCCAGTCATGTTCCCGCCAGAAAAATCTGTTTTGAGATTACCGAAACCGCCGCCATTCGCAACATGCAGGATGCCGCGGACTTCATCAATACCATGCGTGGGTTCGGCTGCAGTTTTGCCCTGGATGATTTCGGCAGCGGGATGTCCTCCTATGCCTACCTGAAAGCACTGCCGGTGGACTTTCTCAAGGTCGATGGAATGTTCGTGAAGGATATTATGGTCGACCCCATAGACAAGGCCATGGTCAAATCAATAAACGACATCGGCCATGTTTTTGGCCTGAAAACCATCGCTGAATTTGTGGAGACTGACGACATTATAGAAGAACTGTGCGGGCTGGGCGTGGACTTTGCCCAGGGGTTCGCTATCAGCCGGCCAACTCCTATTAATTCATTAGTTTCCAGCTATAGCTGACTTGCAGTCATGTCAGGGCATCGGTCTCTTCCGATGCCCTTCTTTCCAGACTGCCGGGACGCGGCTTGCCGCGCCTGTCGAAAGTACGCATTCTGACACCCATCGGTGGAACCTCTTCAGGATCGATGTATACATCGATCAGGCTTGGGCCTGGCCGTGACAATATACCGCTAAAATCGAGTTTCTCCAGCTCCCTGCGATCGCGCACTGTATAGCCGTTTGCACCCATCGCCCGTGCCACTGTTGCAAAATCCACTTGCGGCAACTGATAGCCGATCGGTTCGGCACCACCCAGCTTCTGGCCATGTTTGACCATACCCAATGCGGCATCATTCAGAACGATGAATATAACCGGCAAGCTCTCAGCAACAGCGACAGTGATTTCCTGCCCGCTCATTAACATCGAACCGTCGCCGGTAATGACGACTACCGGGCAGCTGTCGTCAGCAGATGCCGCACCGATTGCATTTCCGATGGCCCATGTCATGGCACCAAAGTTCATTCCCGAACCAAGCTTCCCGCTACTGTGCAAATGCAGATAATGAATAGCCCAACTCCATGCATTTCCCGTATCGACGACCACACGTGCATATTCTGGCAGCAAGACTCCCAGTGTTTGCATCAATTGCTGTGGTTTTATGACTGCGTCTTGCTCAAGATCAAACCGCAGGTTGCTCATAGATGAAGGCGTTTCTATACATGGTCTTTCAGTAAAGCCCAGTCCATCCCGGCCCTTAAATTTTAATGGGAGAAGCTTTTTTTGGTATTCAGAGGCGCTTTTTCGCGAAGTGACTTTTTCCAACAGCCGCTTAAACAGTTCATTCATGTCACCATAAACGTGCAGTCTTGCCATGGGAGACTGGGTAAAATTCTCCAGTATGGAGTCAATATGTACCAGTTTATGGTTAAGCAGCGCCAAGCTATCCCAGCTGGAGGTGGACAACTCACCAAGCCTGCTGCCTATCGCAATCAAGGTATCCACAGCAGGGTCAAGCAAGGTTTGTCGTGCACTGTCGTGCCCCGCAAAACCGAACACGCCTCTATATAAAGGATGATATGCATTCATCCAGGTCTTGCCCGAGGGCGTCGTTACAATTGCTGAATTCGTCATCTCCGCAAAGGAAATGATTTTATCCATGGCATGCTTGTTACAATTCTCCCCAATCAAAATCGTGATCTTGGTGGCACTTTGAACAACTTGAATCAGCCTATCTAAGCCAGGCTCATCAACAACAACCTTGGGTTGAAACAGTTTATTAACATCATATGCTGGCGTATCATTTGGGCATTCATCCCAAAAGACATCCATGGGGATGCTCAGATGAACCGGGCTGCAGGGCTGCTGGAAAGCAGATGAGATGGCCTTGATCAGTTTTCTTTCCAGCTGAGCCGAATGTGAAATCAAGCTACTGAAGCTGGTCACATGGGAAAACATCCCAACCGTATCCATGCCGGCATCAGACGAGTCCTGAAAGGCCATGCGCCCGAAGTTTTTCTGTAGCGTCTGGGCTGTAATCACCAGAATCGGATCTCTTTCCACATAGGCTGATGCGACACCAGTGGCAAGATTAGTGGACCCGGGCCCGGTCGTTGCGCAACAAACCCCCAGCTTGCCGGTTTCACGAGCATAGCCAGCTGCCATGAAGGCGGCGCCTGATTCATGTCGGGCAATGATCGGTTTTATTCCGTCGGGATGGCGCCGGGCATGGCGTGCAAGGGCATCAAAAAAGGGTTCAATCGAGCCGCCCGGAATGCCGAAGATTCGTCTGACGCCAATCATGTAAAGGTAGTTGATTATAAGGTCTGCGCAGGTCTGTCCTGAAACGAGATTGCTGCCTGTGTTAACTTGCCCGGAAACATCACCATCTACCATAGCCACTCCATAGCTACTAGTGAATACCATGATCCTGGTGAACATCCAGGATTCATACTTAACAATGGCAAATCAGAAATTAAACAGCCAATGTTCTAACATTGAAAAATCAAGAAAGTGAAGAAACAGCCTATCTACTCTTCAGCGTAGTACTTAATTGTTCGTCCTTAATGATACAAACCAGAAGGTGCTACGATTTGTTTAACCCACTGCCCATGGGCATAGAGAACCATGGTCAGTAATCCATCACCTATAAGTTTTGATAAATCAATTTGGATCTTCTACTTGACGGTTATTACATCTACATAGGCAACTTCACACCCTGAATGCTGTAGCCAGCATCGCTGTTAATCACACTTCCAGTCATAAAACCTGCATCATCCGAGGCAACAAACGCAGCCAATTTACCAATATCTTCTGGGGTACCGATTCTGCCTAAAGGATGGAATTGCTTGCAATACTCATAGTGTTTCGCAATCACATCTTCAGGTACACCGAAATAGGTCAATGCACTTGAATAAACAAAACCGGGACTAATCGCATTCACCCTAATTTGGTCCTGCGCCCATTCAGCAGCAAGCGCCTTGGTCATGTGATTGATTGCACCTTTGATTATTCCGTATATTGGCATTCCATATAAATGCCTGTTAGCTGCAACAGAGCTAATATTGATTACGTTCCCCTTAGATTCTTTCAACGCATCAAGGCATTTCCGGGTAAGAAGAAGAGTGTTGGTGATGTTAGAGGTTAACGCGAACTCAACCTGTTGATCATCAAGCACATCCAATGGGGGAACACCGCTATGACTAAAAGCATTGTTGACTAGAGCATCGAGCCTGCCAAATTCTGCAAGTATGTCTTCTAACAGTGGAGAAAATGTTGATCGGTCCTCAATATCAAGCTGTAAACCGATTGATTTCTCAAATTCCGATGACAACCTTTTTGCCAAGTCTCTTGCATCATCTATATGTCGGCTGGTTACAACAACATTCGCCCCGGAACTTGAAAGCGCCTCTGCAATACCTTTACCAATACCTTTGGTGCTTCCAGTTACAATAGCTACCTTGCCTTTTAGTGGCAAACTATTATCTGATGTCATGATTGAGTACCTGATAATATTACAAGATTCAATTTATTCCTATTTTCAGCATATGGCTTGCTCACAAAATCTTCTAAGGAAGAGCACGATAGGGCTTACCTTTGTATGCTATGTCATCGCAACGCAGGGGTAGAAATACGCCGTGCGAATTGTCATATGTATCAACATAGCAAGCTGTCACTCCACTCGTTACCAGTATTGCACAAACCCTGTATGATTCTTCGGCCGTATATCCCTGATCAGACATGAATGCAGATACATAGCCATTAATATTCATGCTCTCACTGAAGTGCTCGTATAAATGGTTTTCTATTTTATAAGCCAGCGTCATATGCTCACCAACCTCATAATTGAGCTTTTTTGTCACCCGTTCCATTGCTCCCACCCGCTCATCTCCTTTGGCAATTGGGCGGGCATAGCCTGTTATAACCGGCTTGGCGCCAACTCGCTGGCTCGCAGATTTAACAATTTCATCTACAGAAATACCTTGTTTATACTTCTTAAGCGCCATTTGGATAAAACCCATCCCATCCAGAAGGGTCTTTGCTCCATATGCGCGGGAATCCATAGCAAGATTACCGGCACTTGTTGCGGCAACTACTGAAGTCTTTGCCACACCGCTTAATGCTCCAATCTGGTTACACCAAATTCTTGGGTCAGGCCAACTGAGACATATATGCAATGCCTCGATCCAGTCTGCCAACCGCCTTTCAGGCAAACGCCCTGTTACATTGAGCATCATCACCTGCATATATGAAACTTCACCTGCGAGATCGTCCATCATGGAATAACCATGGTTAAAGACCCCATGCCCGATTTTCCAACCGCCCTTTTTACTATTAATTTTGCCCCGTTTTTGATCCCAATAGGTAAAATTGTTACTCGGTTTCAATGGTGTAATCCTCATCACTGATGAATGGGATTGCCGTCAATGGCTTTGCAGCCATCTCGACACCATGCGCTAACAATCCAGGTGCACTGATGATTTGATAAATCCCCGCCGCAGCGCGGGGATGAAATCCAAGATCTACTAATACTGCAGCCACTACACCAGTAGCTAGCCAACCAAGGCCTTCTTTGGCCAAAATTTGTGATAATTCATGCCCCCAGTTTAATGCTGTTCCAGCGGCAGGCATCTCTTTTAAATGGTTAGCTATCCCGACACTAATTATGTCTATGCCGTCATAATGGCTACCAAAGCCTGGAGCAATATACCAATCGCCCTGCTCTGTAGGCACTCCCTCCGCTAGTAACTGCACAGATACCTCTTTGACTGATTTGCGCTGGTGTTT
>Ga0114931_10001719_pt1 | contig 27785 bp, 35 predicted proteins | sample 2SBtaG_FD_89579 | JGI IMG/M metagenome (GOLD analysis project Ga0114931, IMG submission 89579) | Deep subsurface microbial communities from Kolumbo volcano to uncover new lineages of life (NeLLi) - 2SBTROV14_V59a metaG | ecosystem: Environmental > Aquatic > Marine > Volcanic | place: Kolumbo... | reverse complement strand
GGCAACAAACACGCCAAACGCTGCACCGCTGGGTGCACATCACTATGGTGAGTTATGGCTTGGTGCAACTGTTGAGCTGCTTGAACAGCAACGTAGTGGATGAATTATGTCGTCACTCACCCTAGCGCACACAAACGCCCAAAACGGCCGGACAAATACGCAAAGGACTTGTGTACCTTTTTCGACATGTTGCCATCAGACAATGGTGGCACCCTAAATGCAAAAAAATTCAAACCGCCCGATTGGGTAGAAAACGGAAAACGCGAACATGAACAGCGTAAAGCGACGTAATACAAGGATTAACAACGAAGCGATCGAACTATTCGGGCTGATAACGTAAGGCCGGATGAGGTTGGTTTGCTCTAAACTCTAGGATTGTAATTAATAATAGAATAATGGCTGCATTGATGAAGGTCATTGTCAGTGTCGTCATTATGTATCCTTGATCAACTTTATTCGGTGTTTAATGGTTATTTACGAGACACGTCACGTTTGAATAGGCGTGTATGAAGTTCTCGTAGTTGCCGTACCTTGGTCTTGGTTTGTCTGGGTGGATTCATACTGGTGATTGCTTTTTCGGCGAAATCAAATGCCATCTGCAGTGAAAGATCTGCCGCTTTGATTTTAGGAGAGGGTGGTGTGGCCCCGATAAAGTCGCTATCCTCCGCCGGGTCGTGAAAGGGTTTTCCGCGGCGAGACCCGAGGATATCCCAGCCAGCTAATGGTTTTCCGGGTGGAAACTGATCCATGTTGCTCAAGGGCCAACCGATAGGCCACTCAAAGGTGAATAGAGTGTGTCGAGCGTATCGCGGTCGCTGTCATCAATAAAGTCGGGGAAGGCCAGCGTCCGGGTGTTATCAACGAGAAGCACAACCACCTCGCCCCATGGAGTATTTTCGATGCCAATCTTGATAACGTGTTTTGGGTACATAAAATTCTCCGCTGCATTGTTTGTAACCAACTTGTCACAGGGAAAATGATCTACAAGTGAAAAATAAATGGATGTTGTGATACTCCAAAAAGGAATGAGGAGGGGTGGCTATCTAATATGTGTTGAAGAAAGCCAGAATACGTATAAAGAACCGATTAACACATGTGCTTGTCAGGTTTGATTATCTGCAGACGATGCTGTCCTCCCAATCCAAGGTGCAGAGTTCCGGGGTTCGTATTCCTGCCCAGAAGGCGGATTGGGCCAGGTTTTTCTCTTATCCAGTCAGCTTATTCAGTATTGCAGCTAGGTCAGATGATGAAGTGAATTCTCAAACGGCATCTTCAATTTCAGCACCCGTGTAGTTACGCAGCCGCTCCTGTTGTGAAACCCCAAGGATCTTGGCCAGCCAGGGGGGTGGGGTAGAGTCCATCACTTGCTGCAGGTTGGTGAGGATATCTTGTGCCTCACCACCTTCGATCATCTTTAGCGGGTAAATCCCGGCGCGAATGATCTTCGCTGCCGCCGGTCCACCGACGGACACCACATACACCACCTGGCAGTCCTTGATAAGATTGGCGCGGTACGCGTTGCGATCATCGGACAAATCCGCCTCCGCGGCGGAGCGGACATCCACCAGACGAATTTCATCGGCGGAGACCTGATACACCAGATAGCGCAGGCAGGAGCCGTAGTGGCCATCGAGATTGGCGCCGCTGTTGGACGAGATGGCCGCGCGAATGGAACGTGGCATGTCGCCCTCGGTGTAAGGTTCGGGTTTGGGCAGGGTGTCGTCATCCTGGGTCTCGCCCCAGAGGATGCGCACTGCCAGCTTCAGGGCATCGAGGCCGACGCCGATGTCCTCACCGTCTTCTTCACCGTCGGCGCTGCCGAGACCGGTCTTTAAATCAGTAACGGTAATGCGTGCCAGTGCCTCGAGGTCAAGTGGCTGGCCGAGGCGGTCGTCCAGCAGGTCTAACAGGGTACGCAGTTCCACGTCCGGCAAGGCCCGTGCGGCCAGTGCAATGCGCAAGGCGGCATCTTTATCAAGATTAAGATTGCTCATAGATATGTCTCATGTGACAGGTTGTTGATGGCAATGGCAGCGATGGTGTCCATTTACAACTGGATCTGTACCAGGCCGGAGGCTCCCCCGGCCTGTTCCTCAGGGGTTTTGGCCTTCACCGATAGGGCGTGCAACTTGCCGGAAGCCAGTTCATCCTTAAACAGGGCGAGGATAGGCTGCTGCCGCTTCATGGTGTTGAGGCCGGCAAAGGCCTCGCTGATAACATACATCTCGAAGCTGCAGTCTTCACCGGCAATATCGATAATGGCATCGGGATACAGTGACGCCACGCGGGCCCGGATTTCCTCTTCATTCATAACGCTTACCTTATTAAACAACTTAGACAACGTTCAGACAACGATAGTTAAGCGACGCTGATTAAGCGCACGCTGCTTCCAACATGGGCATCAACTCGCCGTTAGCCAGCATTTCTTCCACGATGTCGCTACCACCGATGATCTCACCCTTGATGAACAGCTGGGGAAAGGTGGGGAAGTTGGAGACGTTGGGCAAGCGTTCCATAACAAAAGGATTTGCCAGCACATTGACATAGGCGAAACTCATGCCGGTGGAATTAAGGGCGGCGGCCGCCTTGGCGGAAAAGCCGCACTGCGGTGCATCGGGGGTGCCCTTCATGTAGAGGATGACGGCGTTTTCTGCCAGTTGCTGACGAATTTTATCTTCTGTACTCATGGTTCTACTCCTGGGTTATGTATTTAAAGAATGTTCAAATTTGTTATGCCGCCGCGTAATACGGTTTCAGGAACTGCAAAATAGGCAGGGTGGTCGCGCTGTCGAGTGCACTAAAACCATCCAGGGTGATCTTGCTGATATCCGCACCTAATCCCACCAGAGTCTTGACGACTTCCAGTTTGCCGGCCGAGGCGCCATAGATAAGGCTGGTCGCACCGTTAACATTCTGGTGGTCGAGGTTCACCTTCTGGAATGAGAACAGATGAATCAGATCAATACTGTTACTGACACAGGCAAACCACAGCGCATTGTTTTCATCGTCATTGAGCAGGTTGACATCCGCCCCCGCAGCCAGCAGTGCCTGCGCGACTTTTACATCACCCTGCAGGGCGGCAACCATTAGTGAAGACATGGCATTGTCGATACGGCTATTGAGGTTGCGGGGATCAAAGCCGGCCTGCACCAGCCACTGGCTCAACTCAGGGGACAGGGCCGCAGTGGGTTGCTGTTGCTGCAGGAAATTCGACCATGCCTGCCAACCGCCCTCCAGGTTATAGACATTGCTAAAGCCCAGCCCGCCGAGAAAGCTGGCCATGTCACGACTGCTATTGCCGTGATAGCAGTACACTAAAATGGGTAGCTGATATTGCTTGTTACGCAGCAGGCTACCGATGAGCGCCTCGCTGGCCGGTTGTGCACCGTCAATGCGGGCCTGGTTAAAACTGTGCTCGTCACGGATGTCCAGCACCAAACCTTCCGGCTGCTGCAGAAATTCGGGCACCTTGTGTGCGAACAGGTCTTCGTATTTCAATATTCTTTTCCTGGTTATGTTTTCCTAAAAAATTGAATAATTCGTCACTTAATCGTCGTCGTCCATATCACGGCGTTCCACGGTTTCCGGGTTGGCGGTGATGGGGCGATAAATCTCGATACGTCCACCTTCCTCGACCACGGCATCCAGCTTGGTCACCTTGCCGAAGATACCGACCTTCTGCTGTTCCAGGTCGATCTCGGGAAACTGCTTGAGCACGCCCGAAAGAGAAATGGCCTCCCGCACCGTGCTGCCTTCCGGGACTTCAAGCTTCAACCAGATATGCTTTTTGCTGCTGGCATAGGCGATGCCAATATTCATCTCACTAAACCTCGGTTCATACCACTATTCTTCGTTAGACGCTTAGCTCGCCGTGACGGTGTTGGCGGGCAACTCTTCTGTCTCTTGCTGTAACTGGGCGCGTCGCTGCAGGCGACCGTCGAGCAGACGTTTGCCCGCCAGCAAAAAGCCCAGCACCAGAAAACCGCCGGGAGGTAAAATCATCAACAGGAAACCCTTGTAATCCGGTATCAGTGTCGTTTCCAAAAAGGCAAAGCTATCGCCTAATAACAGGCTGGCATTGGCAAACAGGGTGCCGCTGCCGAGAATCTCCCGCACTGCACCCAGAGACACCAGGGCCAGGGTGAAACCCAGACCCATCATCAGGCCATCCAGCACCGAGGGGGAAATCGCGTTGCGTGAGGCGAAGGATTCGGCACGACCGAGGATGGCGCAGTTGGTAACGATGAGGGGAATAAACAGGCCGAGGATTTTATGCAGGTCGTGCATCCAGGCGTCCATAGTCATGTCCACCAGGGTGACGATGCTGGCGATAATGAGCACAAACACCGGGATACGTACCTCCGGGGTAATCAGGCCGCGCAGCAGGGAGACGGAAAAGCCGGAGGCCGCCATCACCACCAGGGTGGCGAGCCCCATACCCAGGCCGTTGGTGGCCGTTCCCGTAACAGCAAGTAGAGGGCACAGTGCCAGCAGCTGGGAGAAGACCACGTTGTTGTCCCATAAACCATCACGGGTAATCGTTCGATACGTACTACTCATTGCTCTGCTCCGTTGTCTCTCTATTGTTTTTAACATGGCTTTCAGCACTAACAGTAAGTAGTTGCTTCTGGTGCTCGTGAAAGAATTGCAGGCCCTGTTTGACGGTCTTGACAACGGCGCGCGGTGTGATGGTGGCGCCGCTAAACTGGTCGAAGCGGCCGCCATCTTTTTTCACGCCCCATTGCGGGTTTTGGGTTTCCTCATAGCTCAAACCGTTAAAGCTGAAGATCCAGTCATCCTTCTTTGCCTCGATCTTGTCACCCAGGCCCGGTGTCTCGGTGTGGGACAACACCCGTACGCCGAGGATCTCGGCCTCGGCCGACACGCCCAACATCAGGGAGATTTCCCCGCTGTAACCCTTGCCGCTGATGGGATAGGCCACTGCCGTGACCTTGCCCTTTTGCGTGGCACGATAGACCAGTACCGTTTGTCCCGCGTGTTGCAGAGTGGCGGTATCCTGCAATAGATTATTGTCATGCACGCGGTCGGGGATGACCTGACTCAGCGAGGCGCGTATATCTTCCGCCTGGCGCTGGGCGATGGTGGCGCGGGTGCTGACATTACCCACGGCCAGAAAGGCCGCCGCCAGGGTGGCAAAGCCGCCTAGCAGCCCGGCCTGATAGCCGACGCGCTTGCGATAACTCGGTTCGGCCACACCCTTATTAGTCATTGCCGGCCTCCGCGGTATCGTAGTTCAGCGGTTCGCCCTTGCGGGTGCGGCCGTAGATGCGTGGTTTCAGGTAATGGTCGATGAGCGGCGTTAACGCATTCATCAACAACACGGCGAAGCCCATCCCTTCGGGGAAATTGGCCCAACTGCGGATGACGAATACCAGCACGCCACAGCCGGCGCCGAATAGCAACTGGCCGGCGCGGGTCACCGGCGAGGTCACCGGGTCGGTGGCGATGAAAACGGCGCCGAGCAGGGTGGCACCGGAGAGCAGGTGATAGAGGGCGTCCGGATAACGCAGCGGGTCCAGCCAGTGAAACACGCTGGCCAGCAGCGCCAGACTGGCCATCATGGCCAGCGGGATATGCCAACTGATGATGCGCATGCCTAACAGGAAGATGCCGCCGCCAAGCAACAACAGGGTGGAGGTCTCGCCCAGACTACCGGGTGCGGTGCCGACCAGCATGGCCAGTGGATCATAACTGCCCTGCAGGGCATCGGGTACCGTCACCGCCCGGCTCAGTTCGGTCTTCACGTGGCCGAGGATGGAGGCGCTGCTCATGGTATCAACCTGGAAAGCGTGGCCGAAGGTGATTGCCAACGAGGCCATGAAGTCCGGTGCCCCGGCACTGAACATAGGTTTGGGAGTTACCCAGGTGGTCATCTCCAGCGGGAAGGAAATCAGTAAGGCCACCCGGGCCGCCATGGCGGGGTTGAACAGGTTCTGGCCGATACCGCCGAAGATCTGCTTGCCGACTACGATGGCGAACAGGCCGCCGACGCCGCCGATCCACCACGGTGCCCATGGCGGTAGGGTCATCGCCAGCAGCCAGCCGGTCAACAAGGCGGAACCATCGAACAGAAACGGACGCACCGGTTTGCCGGCGATGCGCAGACATAGCGCCTCGGCCACCACGCAGCTCACAATAGTGATCAGAAACAGGAACAGGGCCGGCCAACCGAATTGATAGATGCCAAAGGCGGTGGCTGGCAACAGGGCGAGCATGACCAGCAGCATAGTGCGGCTGACGCTGACCGGCTTATGGGTAAACGGTGCGGCGTTGAGAGGCAGGTTTACAGGCTTAGCGCTCACGAGGCCACCTGCTCAGCCGCTTCCTTTTCCTGTTGTGCTTTCTTGGCGGCTCTTTCTGCTTTGCGCCTGGCATTGGCCTCGCGCTTGGCAGCCTTGATACGCTCCATACGTTCCTCGCGATGGGCGGCCAGGCGTTTGGTTTCGTCCTGTTTATGTTTGGCCCGTTGTTGTTCTGTGAGTGCGCCTTTGGCGAAATTGAAATACTGCACCAGTGGGATATGCGACGGACAGACAAACGAACAGGAACCGCAGGACACACAATCGGATAGCCCGTAATCGGCGGCACCCTGCAAGTCACCCATGCGCGCACGGGCGGCCATCTCCAACGGCAGCAAACCGCAGGGGCAGGCAGTGACGCAACTGCCGCAACGGATGCAGGGCATGGTGGGTTTGCTCGCCACCTCTGCTTCGGTGAGGGCAAGGACACCGCTGCTGCCCTTGACGATGGGCACCTTGGTACTGGGCAGCGACTGACCCATCATCGGGCCACCGCTTAACATTTTCGCCGGCTCTTCCAGCAGGCCGCCGCAGGCGTCGATGAGTGCGGACACCGGTGTGCCAATCGGCACCAGCAGATTTGATGGTTTAGCGATCGCCCCACCACTGACCGTGACCACGCGCGAGATCAGTGGCTTGTCGAATCGAATGGCCTGTTGCACGGCGCGCACGGTGGCGCTGTTGTGCACGACGATGCCAATATCGGCGGTCAGCGCGCGCGCCGGAGTCTCTTTTCCGGTCAGGGTTTGCACCAGGTGTTTTTCCGAACCCATGGGATAGCGCATGGGGACCCCGACGACAGTGATTTCGGGAAAGGCCGCGGCGGCCTCGCTCATGGCCGCCTGGGCCTGTGGCTTGTTGTTCTCGATGGCCACCAGTGTGCGTTCCACCTGCAGCGCATGCATCATGATGCGAATACCATCGATAATCTCATGGGACAGTTCGCGCATCAGGCGATCATCGCAGGTGAGATAGGGTTCACACTCGGCACCGTTGATAATCAAAGTGTGTAACTTAAAACGTTTGCGCAGGTTGAGTTTCACCGCCGAGGGGAAGGTGGCGCCGCCCATGCCGACGATACCGGCGGCGGCGACCCGGGCAGCGATCTCGTCGGGATCCATGTGCAGGGGTGTGGCATGCGGCTTGAGATCAATCCAGCGTTCCTCGCCATCGGCTTCCAGGGTAATGGTGCGTACCGGCAGGCCGGAAGGATGAGGAGCGGGATATTTACCGATGGCTCTGATATAACCAGAAGTAGGGGCATGCACCGGGGCCGAGATCATGCCCTGGCTATGGGCCAACAGTTGGCCCTTGAGCACGTAGTCACCGCGACGCACAGCCGGCTCCGCCGGCGCGCCGATATGTTGCTGCAACGGAATGCGCAACAACTCCGGCAACGCCAGCTCGGTGATGGGCTGCTCGCAGGTGGCCTGCTGGCGATCCTGGGGATGCACGCCGCCACGAATACGAAACAGTTTAAAACCAGATGCCTTCATTACTAACAGTACTCCTGAAATTAGGCAGCAATGGCCGGCTTGGGCCAATACCAATTCTGCAAGGTGACGGGTATAGGCCGCATCACAATACATTCGGTAGGGCAGGCATCAACGCACTTCTCGCAACCAGTACAGGCATCACTAATAACGACATGAATCTGTTTGGAGGAGCCGACGATGGCATCGGTGGGACAACGCTTGAAACAGCGGGTGCAGCCGATACACAGGTCTTCTTTAACATTAGCAATCATCGGTGGTTTATCTTCCATGCTGGAGACGTCAGCGGTGACGCCAAGTTTGTCGGCCAGGGCCAGGGCCAGACTCTGACCACCAGGAGGACACAAGGTGACCGACGTTTCACCCGCCACCAGGGCAGCGGCCGCCGGACCACAGCCGGGGTAACCGCACTGTCCACATTGACTGCCGGGCATCATTTCTTCCAGCTCGGCTTCCAGCGGGTTGCCTTCCACTTTTAGATAGCGTGCGGCCAGGCCTAGCAGAGTCCCAAGAATGAGACCCAACAGGGAAAGACTGGTTATGGCAGAAATCATGATCGTCCTCCTGAAGTTAGATGAACATCAATTAACAGTTAGGCCGGAAAAGCCCATAAACGCCAGCGACAAAAGGCCGGCAATAACAAATCCGATCGGCGCCCCGGCAAAGGCCGCCGGTACTTGCGCCAGGGCCAGTCGCTGGCGCAGTCCGGCGAAGATCACTATCACCAGGGTAAAGCCAAGCGCCGAGCCGAAGCCGTATAACAGACTCTGCAGAAAGCTGTGATCCTCCTGGATATTGAGTAAAGCCACGCCGAGCACGGCACAGTTGGTGGTGATCAGTGGTAGAAAGATACCCAGCACCTGATACAGGGAAGGGGAAAACTTGCGCACCACCATCTCGGTAAATTGCACGACGGCGGCGATCACTAAAATAAAAGTGAGGATGCGCAGGAAACCGATGTCCAGGGGTTGCAGCACGTAATGCTCTAGCAACCAGGTGGACGCGGCAGCCAGGGTGAGCACAAAGGTCGTGGCAAAGCCCATGCCCACGGCCGAGTCCAGTTTATTGGAGACACCCATGAATGGGCACAGACCGAGGAATTTGACCAACACCACGTTGTTCACCAGGGCAGTACTTAGTAGCAGTAACAGGTATTCAGTCATGGCATAGGTTTTGTAATGTGCATGGTTCGTAAGACATGGTTCGTAAGAAATAAAATCGTCGGTGACCCTCAAGTTTTCAGTCACCCTCATTGTCGTTTTTGCATCTTCTATGCCAGTGCTTTGCAAACAGAACAAAATCGTGAGAGTTGCCACAAGACGGTGCACTAAAGGGTGCTGTGCTTCAGGGTGAAGCACGAAAATTTGTAGCGAAGAAGACACGCTCGGCACCAAACCCTATAGAAATGTAGTAAAGCCAACATAAATTCGGCTATGCGTACCGTTGGAGCTGGTGAATTAACTGACATTGATGCTTAGGTATGGTTTTTGCAAAAGCCCTAAGTATTGTCAGTTTTATTACGAGTTTGTCGGATATGGCGCGTACGGAAAATCACAAAGAGAGAATGGCTGAGGCCCTGGGGGCCTTTCTTGCGGCACCGCCACCGAATATGCCCCTTGAGCTGTTGGAGGCCTTTGGGAACATGGTGCAAACAGAAGATGGTGTATTGCCGCCGCGAGTCTTCCAGGAAGCCGTGATGCAGTCGCCGGTAGCCATCTCCATTACCAATATCCAGGCCAAGATTCTCTATGCCAATCATGCTTTCCTGCGTATGACTGGCTACGAGGAACATGAATTAATCGGCAAGAATCAGTCCATCCTTTCTTACAAGGTCACTCCCATTGAGGTGTATCAGGAACTGTGGGAGAACTTGCTGGCACAAAAGCCCTGGAACGGCGTGCTGATAAATAAACGCAAGGATGGCACGCGCTATCTGGCCGACCTGACGGTAGCTCCGGTGCTGGGGATGGAAGGTGAGACCAGTTATTACCTGGCCATGCACCGCGATGTGACAGAGGTACATGAGTTAGAACATCAGGTACGCAATCAGAAGGTATTGATCGAATCCGTGGTTGACATGGCACCGGTGCTGATTGCTTTGTTGGATATTAAAGGCGAAGTGGTACTGGGTAACCAGGCCTACCAAAGGCTGTCGAATGACCTGCAAGGAGAGGAACCGGCTAAGCTTATCCTGTCAGCCTTGAGTGACGTCATGGGTGCAGAAATTTTCATCGGTGCTCGTCACGGTCACAATTTTCTCAATAAAGAGATTCAGATTGAATTGCCTCACGCCACTGGTGCGAACACAGGTTCGATGGTAGGCACTAAATGGTTTTCTTGTTCCGAGATATGGGTCGACGAATCCAATATTGCTGTTGACGATTATTTCGAACATAAAGAAAAAGAATGCTGTTTGCTATTAGTGGCTAATGATGTAACGCAGCAAAAACAACAGCAGGAGCAGGTGCGTACCAATGCTATCCGCGCGCTGATGGCGGAGCAGCAGTTGGTGCATGGAATGCGTGAAACCCTGTCGGGTGCCGTTTTCCAATTGCAGGGACCATTCAATATGTTATCCGCTGCCCTGGCCATTCTGACTCGGCGAGGGGAAGACGCTAACGATCCTTTGCAGACGGCCTTGCAAGAAGTACTGAATATCGGTGAGACGGTGGTGGGCAATCTCAATGCCGCCTTGCCGCGACGAACGAAGGAGGCCGTACAACCGGTCAATCTCAATGAGGTCGTGCATGAAGTACTGAGTATAAGCACAGAACGCCTGCTGGCCCAGGGGGTACAGGTGGATCTTAAACTGGCACCCGCACTGCCGTCGGTACTTGGACATCGTTATGAGCTGTGTTCGTTGGTGAAGCAGTTGGTTGATAATGCCATTGATGCGTTGGGCGAGCCTGGTGTGGTGCGACGCGAGTTACTTATTGCCACTCAGCTGAGCGACGATAATGTGGAAATTTCTGTTCAGGACACCGGACCAGGCATGGTGGATGCCAATCGCTTCAAGGTCTTCGAACCATTTTTTTCAGGCTGGAAACAGGCCAAATCAAAAGCGGGTATGGGGCTGACCATCGCGCTGGAAGTTGCCAAGTATCATGGCGGCAGCATCGAAATCATGCCACAAAATCAATATCGACAAGGTTGTCTTATACGTTTGCTTTTACCATTGCAGGCACCCAGGCAACTAACCGATGAGATGAACAAGTGACAACGACAACGATGAAAGAAAATACTCAGCGTGAAAACAGAGTTGATCTGGTTGAGGCGGAGCTGGAGACGCTATATCAGGTTAGTCAGATACTGAGTCGCTCCCTTAACCTGCAAGATACCTTGCAGGAAGTGCTCAAGGTGCTCAACGATAGCGGACGCCTGCGTACCGGCATGGTCAGCTTACTGGATGAGGAAAGCGGCGAACTGATGGTTAGTGCCTTGCATGATGATGAAAAACCTTTGGCAAAGAATGTACGCTATCGGCCCGGCGAAGGTATCGTCGGCCTTATCATGGCCCGAGCGGCGTCGTTGGTGGTGCAGCGTATTTCTGATGAGCCGCGTTTTCTTGGGCGTTTGGGTGTCTACGATACTTCACTACCATTTATTGGTGTGCCGATTCATATTGGTAAGAATGAACCTGTTGGGGTGATTACTGCACAACCACCCAACGCTGAGCAGTTACGGGAGCAAGTGCGTTTTATGGAGATGGTGGCTAACCTCATTGGCCAGACAGTGCGCCTGGCGCGTGCCGTGGAGGATGAAAAACGAGTTCTTGAGGCAGAACGGGATAAATTGTGGCGCGAGGTCAAACACGAACACGGCTTTGATAGCATCGTTGGTCACACGCCAGTGATGCGGCGGGTATTCGAACAGGTACGTCAGGTGGCAAAGTGGAATACCACGGTGCTGATTCGTGGTGAGTCCGGTACCGGTAAGGAACTGATTGCCAATGCCATCCACTATAATTCCACCCGCGCCGGTAGCCCCTTTGTCAAACTCAATTGTGCAGCCTTGCCGGATAATCTGCTGGAGTCCGAATTGTTCGGGCATGAAAAAGGCGCCTTCACCGGCGCGGTCAGTCAGCGCAAGGGTCGTTTCGAACAGGCCGATGGCGGTACCATTTTTCTCGACGAGATCGGTGAAATCTCTGCCGCCTTCCAGGCAAAACTGTTGCGCGTATTACAGGAAGGTGAGTTCGAACGTGTGGGTGGTCTTAAAACATTAAAAGTAGACGTGCGCGTTATCGCCGCCACCAACCGCGACCTGGAAGCTGAAGTGGAAGCCGGCGATTTTCGCGAGGACCTTTATTATCGATTAAATGTCATGCCTATCAATATGCCGGCCTTGCGTGAGCGGGTGGAAGATATTCCAGACCTGGCGAATTTCCTGGTGGATAAGGTTTCACGTCAGCAGGACAGACCCCTGGCTATCATGGATAGCGCCATTCGTCTGCTGATGCGTTACGAATGGCCGGGTAATGTGCGGGAGCTGGAAAACACTCTGGAACGTGCCGCCATCATGAGTGAAGATGGCACTATTGATCGCGATGTTATTGGTCTTACCGGCCTCGAAGATAAACTGCTACCCGGTGATGCTCCACCGGCGCGTAAGATTGATTTTACTAATCCTAATCTCGACGAACGTGAACGCGTCATCGCCGCACTGGAAGAAGCGGGTTGGGTGCAGGCCAAAGCGGCCCGCTTGTTGGATATGACACCGCGGCAAATCGCTTACCGTATCCAGACCCTCGGCATCCAGGTCAGACAGATTTAAACCTGAATCCGTGACTTCAGGGCGGATGCAGAGTGCGAGATATTGATTTCACAGTGGAATCAAAAAATCTTAGCTTCACCCACAGGTTAAGCGGGCATTATTTGAACCGCTGTGGGATCAAGAGCTTGTGCTATGCGCCGTCATGAAGTCATGGATTCAGGTGAAAGACAAAGGACTAAGGACTCAGTGTTTTGGTACAAGTATTTGCTTTTGGTCTCAGTCCTCAGTCCTACTCTCTTCTCACCCTTGTAGTAATCGTCACAGCTGAGACAAGTTGTCTTGTTGTATACACGACAGCGAGGGTCCTTATTGTGCTGAGGTAAATTTAAAAATGCTGAAAAAACAATAGCTAATAAACAATCTAATGAATGGGCACGGCCCTTGCACTAAGCCAATAGAGATTATCGAATTTTCCTGTTCCCCACGGGAACACAAAAGGGCGAGGACAAACCATGGAACTCAAAGTACTTGATCAGCCAGAAACTTCAGAAGCCGGTGGTTGCTCTGCCGGCAGTTGCGGTGGTAGTGATGACCAGCTTTCCCATCTCTCCGATGAAATTCGCGAGAAGGTACATAACCATCCCTGTTATTCCGAAGAGGCGCATCATCACTTTGCCCGCATGCATGTGGCGGTGGCACCGGCCTGTAACATCCAGTGCCACTATTGTAACCGCAAGTATGATTGCGCCAACGAGTCGCGTCCCGGCGTAGTGTCAGAGTTGCTGACGCCGGATCAGGCGGTGAAGAAGACCATGGCAGTGGCGGCCAATATTCCGCAGATGACGGTGCTGGGTATTGCCGGTCCGGGTGATCCGCTGGCCAATCCCGAGCGGACCTTTGACACCTTCCGTCAGTTATCGGAAAAGGCGCCGGATATCAAGCTGTATGTGTCCACTAATGGTTTGGCTCTGCCTGATGCCGTGGAAGAACTGTCCAAGCACAACATCGATCACGTCACCATTACCATCAATACCGTCGACCCCGAGATCGGCGCCAAGATTTATCCCTGGATCTACTGGAACAACCGTCGTATCAAAGGTGTGAAGGGCGCAAAGATTCTCATCGAGCAACAGCAAAAAGGTCTGCAGATGCTCAGCGACAAAGACATCCTGGTAAAGGTCAACTCGGTGATGATCCCGGGTGTTAACGACAAGCACCTGGAAGAGGTAAGCCGTATCGTCAAACAAAAAGGCGCCTTCCTGCATAATGTTATGCCACTGATCGCCGAAGCCGAACACGGTACTTTTTATGGCGTCATGGGTCAGCGTGGTCCGACGCATGATGAACTGCAGGTGCTACAGGATGCCTGTGCCGGTGACATGAATATGATGCGTCACTGCCGTCAGTGCCGTGCCGATGCCGTCGGCCTGCTGGGCGAGGACCGCGGTGATGAGTTCACCATGGACAAGATCGAGGAGATGAATATCGATTACGATGCGGCCATGGTCAAACGTGCCGAGGTCCATGCGGCTATCGCCGAGGAACTGGAGGCAAAGAAGAACGCGCCTCAGGAATCCCTGGTGACACTTTCTTCTATTAAAAAGAAAGATACCCGCCCGGTGTTGATGGCCGTTGCCACTTCCGGTGGTGGCGTTATCAATCAGCACTTCGATCACGCAAAAGAGTTTCTTATCTACGAAGCCAACACCACCGACGTGCGATTCATCAGTCACCGCAAGGTCGATGATCTATATTGCGCCGGTGGCGATACCTGCGGCGACGGCGAAAGCGTGTTGCAGAAGATCATCAAGGTGCTCAATGGCTGTGAAGCCGTGTTGTGTTCCAAGGTCGGTTATGAACCCTGGGAGATGCTGGAAGAGGCCGGCATTATGCCCAACGGCGAACATGCCATGGAACCCATCGAAGATGCCGTGGCTGCCGTCTACAAAGAGATGGCGGAAAGCGGTGCCCTGGACGAAGCCAAAGCCGAACCCAAAGAACAGAAAGAACTGGCGACTGCCTAAGGAGATATGACATGGCCTATTCAATCGTTGAAAGCTGCGTGAGCTGCCATGCTTGTTCCATGGTTTGTCCCACTGAAGCAATCTATGAAGGTGCGGCGCACTTTATGGTCGATTCCAAAAAGTGCACCGAGTGTGAAGGCGATTATGCCGACTCGCAATGTGCCAGCATCTGCCCCATCGAGGGCGCCATCTTGAATGGCGCTAAACAGGTGGCAAATGCGGCTGGCACATTAACCGGCATACCGCCCGCCATGATGGAAAAGGCCATGGCGGAAATACAGGCACGATAGGAGGCATCCCATGGCGAGCAGGACAATGGATTCCAATGTGATAAATAAAGATCGCATCGAGTGGAAAATATCACCACTTAAGCGTTTGTCGAATCATCTGCTTGGCGGTTTGCGACAGAAATGGCTAACAGCATGTCAAGACCGCCAGGAGCTCTGGCGCATCTATGATGGTTCTGCTTATGCGCACAGTATTCCCCGCTCTATATGGCAAAGACATGGCGCAGTGCTGATCTATGCCCGAGATCACAAGCCGGTCGACCATAAACCGGTTATTCATAAACCAATTGTGCAAAGGCCTTTTCGATAAATGGCGAAAGTGGTTTTTTATGAAAAACCAGGATGTATCAACAATACGCGGCAGAAGAAAATTCTGTTTTCTGCTGGGCATGTGTTGATCGTCAGGAACCTGCTGGAAGAGGCGTGGACTGTTGAACGATTGAGGCCATTTTTCAGCAAGTTACCAGTGGCGGAATGGTTTAATCGCACTGCCCCGGCTGTGAAGTCAGGTGAAGTGAACCCGGGCAGGGTCACGGAACAGGAGGCGCTGGCTTTAATGGTGGATATGCCGCTGCTGATTCGCCGACCGTTAATGAAAGTAGCAGATGAGTATCACATTGGTTTTGACATAGAAGCGGTAGATGCATGGATTGGCCTGGGACAGGTAGACAGGGCGGTTGATGTGGAGACTTGTACCCAACAGTCAGGCTGACAGCATGGGATGAAATGATGAAGTAACCGGCACAATAAGTTTAGGAACCTCTGATTAATTCTGGGTGAGCAGATATGAGATTCAAAATGTTCAAGCTCAAGGCGCCAATCGCAGCAAATAGCGGGGCCTATTGGCAAGGTTGGCAACGCAGAGATTGGGCATTTTGGACTCATAGCTGCCAGTCATGAATTGATCAGAGGTTCCTTTAGAGAGATCGTATGCACAACAAGGACCATTCAATTATATCGCCGGGTAAAGCCGTGCAGCTTGATGACAGCGTGTACTGGATTGGTGCGCTTGACCCCAAGTTGCGCACTTTCGACATTATTCTCAAGACAGCCAATGGCACCAGTTACAACGCCTATTTGATTCAGGGTGCAGAGGGAGATGCCATTGTTGATACGGTAAAGGAAGAGTTTGCTGATGAATTCTTTCAACGTCTGGAATCAGTGACTGACTACAGCCGTATTAAATACATCATCCTTAATCACCTGGAACCGGATCATACTGGTGCCTTGCCTGAATTATTGCGTCGCGCGCCACAGGCACATGTGTATATTTCGCAACGCGCGCAAGGCATGCTCAAGGCTTTATTGAAGGATAGTCGTGAAGAACTTAAATATACGGCAGTTGGGACGGGTGATCAGGTGAGCCTGGGCAATTGTACGCTGACATTTCTCAATACGCCTTTTCTGCATTGGCCCGACACGCAATGCACTTATTTACAGGAACGCCAGATTTTATTTTCTGGCGATGTGTTCGGTTGTCATTATTGTGATAACCGGCTGTTTAATGACAAGGTGGGTGATTTTCACTTTTCCTTTAAATATTACTATGCGCATATTATGCGCCCTTTCAAACAATGGGTGCTGGAGGCATTAAACCTTATTGAGCCGTTGTCACTGAGCATGATCGCGCCGACTCATGGCCCTATCTTGCGTGACCGTCCGCGGCGTTATGTAAATCAATATCGCGAATTTGCCACCTCTCGGCTTTCGGGTGAACTCATTTCTCATGACAAAACATTAATTATTTTTTATATGAGTTCTTACGGTAATACGGCACGCATGGCCGAGGCTATCAGTGCCGGGGCAGAGCGTATCGATGGGGTGCGCGTTTCCCTCTACGACCTGGAAGGTTGTGAAATGGAACCATTTGTTGATCTGATAGAAGAAGCAGATGGTTTGTTGTTTGGTTCTCCAACGATTAACGGTGACGCAGTGAAACCGGTATGGGACCTGTTGTCATCGCTGGTGGTGGTCAACCTTAAAGGTAAATTGGGCGCGGCATTCGGCTCCTATGGCTGGAGCGGTGAAGCCCTTAACATGATCGAGGATCGTATGCGTGGTTTGAAAATGCGTGTGCCCAGGCACGGGATCCGTCTCAAACTTATTCCTACAGAAGATGAATTGCACGAATGCCGCAGCTTTGGTCAGGAGATTGCAGAAATTCTGGTGGGTGTCGCGAAAAACACAAAAGTATTGGAGTTGGCTGATTTGCAGGGATAGGCAAAAGAATCATTTTTTAATCTAGAGGGTTTAACTCATGGCAAAGGCAAAAGTAACATTTGCAGATATTGATCTCACGGTAAGTGTGCCGGCAGGTACACGCATTATTGAAGTTTCCGAGAAAGTAGGATCCGGCATTATCTATGGCTGTCGGGAATGTGATTGTGGTACCTGCATGATGGAAGTCGTGGAAGGTGCGAAAAATCTGACTGAACCATCGGTATTGGAAGATAAAGTGCTGCGCGAAAACATGGCTGGCCGCAATCAGCGTCTTGCCTGTCAGGCGCAGGTACTTGGCGATGTCACCGTGAAGCCTGCGTGAGGGTGAGAACCCGATAATTATTTAGTTTGTTAAAAACTTTTGTGGAGATACGAAGATGGCTTTAATTACTTTTACCAGTCCGGAATACAAGGACAAAACCGTTTATGCCGTGGCTGGCAGTTTCACTGAGACCGTATTGAAGATTGCCAAGGAAAATATGATTCCGATTAATTTTGACTGCGAGAATGGTGAATGTGGTAGCTGTGTCATTCGCGTCAAGCATCTCGCTGAAGGTGCCCCGAAGGGTTATCACCTGGAAGAAAAGGAAAAGACCGTGTTGCGTGAGATCGGAAAACTCAGCAAGGAAGATTTAGAAAAACTGATTGTGGACGATCTACCTTCTGAATGGCGCTTGGCATGTCAGTTTATTCCGCGTGACGAAGATGTCTTGGTTGAATACTAAGGTGTAACGATGAATATGCAGGCACTACGTGACAACTCGGTACAACTGGAAATCTATGATTCCCTGATGATACATAGTCAGGGGCATGAGAATGACCACATTCTGGCTTCCATATTGGCCAGCTGGCAAACCAATGAGGGTGTGTTTACCGATTGGCTGGGGCTGGGTGAAAAGGCATTCAGGGAAATGATGCTTTTTCATTTTCCAGAATTTTCACTGGAAAACTTTACCAACTCCGGACAAAGCCTCGATGCCGAGCGTTTTGATGAACGCGATGAACTGACGCAGCTGCTTTCTTCATTTTGTGCAGGAAAGACAAAATCAGAAAGTTGGATGACAGAAATGCTTGTCAATGCCTGCCAGGGCCAGGATCATCTTTGGCAGGACCTCGGTTTGTGGTCACGTAAGGACCTCACATTGCTGATGCAACAGAATTTCCCCAGTCTGGCTGCACGCAATGATAAAGACATGAAGTGGAAAAAATTCCTCTATAAGCAACTTTGTATCACAGAAGGAATTTACACTTGCCGCGCACCCTCCTGCGAAGTCTGTGCTGATTACCAGGTCTGTTTTGGGCCAGAAGACTAATCTGGCCATTAAGCCGTCCAGCGATTTAATGCAGCAGGAGCATGCACTGGCGGCCTATATTGGCCTGGCCGTTGGTGATGCCCTCGGCGCCACCGTGGAGTTCATGACGGCGCGGGAAATCCAGTCCAACTATGGCGTACATCGCAAGATCGTTGGTGGGGGTTGGTTGAAGCTTAAACCTGGCCAGGTCACAGATGATACGGAAATGAGCCTCAGTCTGGGACGCGCTATCCTCGAGGTGCAAGCTATTCATGCCCAGGCTATCGCCCAGGCTTACAGTGACTGGATGCATAGCAAACCTGTGGATATTGGTAACACGGTACGACGCGGAATTGTACATTACCGCAACAGTGGTGATTGTATCGTACCTTTTAGTGAACACGATGCCGGTAATGGCGCCTGTATGCGCAGCCTGCCCGTGGCGCTCGCTATGTTGGGTGCCGATGAAGCAGAACTGCGTCGCGCTTCGCGAATCCAGGCGCACATTACACACAACAATGACGTCTCTGACCTGGGTACCGAATGCGTCATGCGTATGGTGCAATGTGCTATTCAGGGAGGAGAGAAGCAGGACCTCAAAAACCTCGCTGAGGAATTGATTGCTAGTGAGCCGTTATATGCCTATTACCAACAACAGGAGAATCCCAGCGGTTACATTGTTGAAACCTTGCGTGCGGTGTTCCAGGCATTCTTTAGTACTGAAAATTTTGAGAAGGCGATGTTGGATGTGGTCAACCGTGGCGGTGATAGCGACACCACCGGTGCAATTTTGGGTATGATTGCCGGTGCCTACTATGGTAGCAATGCGATCCCCGAGCAGTGGCGCAAGGCGATGAATCAGGAGGTACTGCTACAGTGTCGTGAACAGGCACTGGCCTTATTGCAACTGGCACCGGTTGGAATAGGACTGAGGTCTGAGCTCTGAGATCTGGGTGGTTTGTTTTTACTGAGTCCTCAGTTCTTAGACCTCAGTCCTTTTTTACTCCTTTTTCTCAGAACAGAAACACCACGATGGCCTTGAGATAGCCGCGCTCAATAATCGGCATCACCAGCCCGGCATTCAGACTGTGGGCTAGATCATCTGCTACCAGACCATCCTCTGCAGGTGTGTGACTGATGCCAGGACAGCCCGTCAACCATACGTTACCCAACATACCTTCACCGCGTTCGATACAGGTATCCGCATATATCGTGTTGAGATCAGTGACCTGGTCGCAAAAGCCGGAATGAAAACGCAGGGATTGTTTTGCCGGGTCCGGTGACCATATCTCGATGCGGCGGGCAATGGGGCTACCCTTGACCGAAATGAAGGTCAGCACATATTCTCTGCTGGAGTCAAAAATTGCAGGTATGCCCACCACGCTGGAAATACCAATATCAAATCCCAGTTTTGCACGAAGAAAATTGGCGGGATTGGCAGCATCGGCAATAACCTCCGGCATATGGCTCTTCCACACACGGCCAGGTACACCGACTTCCTTGGAAAAGGTGACGCGTCGACTTTGCCAGGCGAAATTGTCCAATGAGGCAAAGTATCCCTCGATCAGCGCCAGTTTTGCTTCCTCATTCTTGCCCCACAGTTCGATGGCGCTGGCCTGATGCTCGTTATCACCGCACAAAAAAACGGTCACTGCGAGCAGATATTCGCCAGCAAAAATTGGTACGGCAATACCCGCAGTCAGTCCGGCCTGCGCGGCCTCTTGCTTCCGTAAAAAATAGGAATTTTCCAGGTCGGTAATGATGATGGGCCGTGCCTGTGACCAAGCCTTACCGGGCAGGCCTTTGTCATAGCCGAAGCTGCACATCTCGCTATGGGCACGAAAAAGGCCATAGTCGCCAAATATCCCGTCAGCCAGGGTTAGCCATTTACGGTCAGGCGTCGGTGTCCAGATCTCGACAATTTTAATAAAGGGTTTCATTAATGCAGGATTTTATGTGCCGTTTACAGAAAGGCTTAATCATAAGTGAAATGCAGCGAAGTTGCGAAATTAGCTTCGGCTCAGGTGGGCAACAAGGGTGCTGTCCATGGTGCTGGTATGCAGATTGAACCATTCGGTGAGTTTTTCTTGCACATAGGCGCGGGCGAGCAGGGTCTAAGGACTGGGTGTTTGTCCTCTGCTCTCAGTCCTCAGCGCTATGGTTTCATCAGTCCTTAGCACTATGGTTTCCCGCATCCGACTCTCGGTGATACTCGATCTTCTTCACCACCTTGCGGGCAACGTAGTCGGCGAAGTCCTGCACGTTTTCATAGTCAGCGGCGATGACAAATTCGCTCAGTTGATCGATGAGTTCGCGGGTGCGTGCCACCTCGGGGAGGGATCGCCCACAGCTGAGACAATAGTCTCCATTGTCACGGCAAACACTTTTGCCGAGGCACGGTTTGAAGCTTTGCATGACAGCTGGGGCGATTCGTTGACGTTAACAGCCGATGTTCTGGCTCGCAGCAGTCATCTCTGTAGGCAATGGCATGCCGGTCACATTCATCAGCTCGGTGAAATCGGCTTCGATGATTTCCAGCCCCAGGCGTTTGCAAAAACGTTGTTCCTTGGCGTTGGGTTCGGCGATCATCACCCATCCTTTGGGTTCGTCGGCACTGTAGATGATGTCGGACATGACCATGCGTTCTGTATCACGCGTCAGGCGCATGCCGAGTAATAGGTATTGTTTACCCTTACGATATTCCTTGAGGAAATCGGGGATGGCGAAACCGCCCATCAGCTCGGTGATGTAATCCACGTAGTCGGCGTCGGAGGCGATGTAGGTGGCATCCGGTAACGGGCTGCCCATGGGCTTGAAGAGGATGGGCAGGCTGGGATCGACCGCTTCCTGTTCCACTTCGTGATAGCTCTCGCCATCGTAGTGGTGGATGCGAAAACGAAACGGCGTGCCACCGAGGCGGGCGATGCCGCGAATCAGCGTGTGGGGCATGTCGCTGTAAGATTGTTGTAACTGGGTATCGCGATTGATGTCGACAACATATTGCGGTTTGATCTCGGCCAGCCAGTCATGCACCGTGGCGCGGTTCCATTGTTGCTTGCCGTAGGTTTCGTCGAGGAAGCGATTGACAAAACTACGGCCCTTTTTCAATTCCATATCCATGGCGGCGCGGGGAAATTCATACATCAGCCGCGCTGCCATGGGTTTGCCGCCGTTCATGGCCAGGATCAGGCTGTCGCTATCGGCGGGTATGGCCTCTCCCGATTCGCTATTGGTGACATCGGCAAGGATACCCGGGCCCAGGTAAGGGACGATTTGGTTTTGTGAAATACCGGTGATAATTTCCTGCAGAGTAATTTGGCTCATGATGGCTTCCAGTAATGGCAAATGAATGATGGCTTAAAAGATTGACATAAATCTTTCAGCAATAATCGGGCCAGTCGCCAGGTGTTGGCTAACTACTTGAAAAGCTGAGCAAAGGAAAGCAGTTGCTAAAACCGATGAGGTTATTTTGTATCAAAGCTGACAAAGAATCTGTACGGCTTACCACAGACTAATGTGCACCAGGTAGACGCCGCCGATCACCAAGTGCTCATCTCCACCTTCCAGTACACCGGGCAGCAATGAAGAAACGTAGAGAATCTTTTGCCAGGGGATGTCCGCCTCTAGTACCTGGTCACCGAATTCATCGGCACGTTCGCGCCTGGCGCTAAAGGAATTGAGATTGTTGAGCAAAATTACAGCATGGTGTTTGTCGATCTGCTTGAGCACGTGATATTCATCCAGTTGATGAATACCGCGGTACAGGATGATCTTTTCTTGCGCTGCATATTGGCGCGCAAGTTCATACTGACAATAGCTATAGAGTAGATCCAGTTGTGCCTCCAGGGCGTTAGTCGCGAACAGGCCCTGGCTGCGCCGCTGTTGATAGCTTTGATAGTTTTCGTGACTGTCGTCGTTCTTGTCGCGGTTATTGTCACGCGCTTGCAAAGGTCCCTGATGAAACTGGGCCAACAAACCAAAACGTGATTCCACCCAGCCCTTGAGCACGGCCGCTTCTCGGCCGTTGGGATCGAACAGCCAGCCACGTAATAGACGCAGATAGTTAGCCTTGCTGCGTTTATCGTCTCTGCCTTCTTCCAGTCCTGCATCCTCTAATAGGTGCAGTCGAAATTGCACCACCATGTAGTCCATAAAGTAGCGCGCCCGTTGTGATGCTTCATCGATGTTGTCAAGCGTGGCAAACAATGGCGCATGTAGTTCATGCACACCATCAATGAACAGGGAAGTGGGGTGATGCTGGAACGGCAGAGATCCCAGCAACGCGGCCGGCAGATTGCAATGGTTAAGAGTCTGTTGTGCCGCCGCTGGCAGGGCAAATACCCGATTGGAAATATCAACAATTTGTTTGTAGGTATTCATACAGCTTTGTGCGGGTTTTGTTGGGTATGTCACTCGTTTGTAGGGGCTGTATAAATGCAGTTAGTACTTATGAAAACAACAAGTTAAGTGGCTTTTTAAAAAGTGGCACGGCGCTTGCTGATACAACCGCGAAGTACCTTTATTTTTGTTCCACGCGATCATTGTATCGCCAAGTTAAGTTAAGGAGAAACAACCATGGCATTGCGTCAATGTGCAATCTACGGCAAGGGTGGTATCGGTAAGTCCACTACCACTCAAAACCTTGTGGCCGGTCTGGCCGAAATGGGTAAGAAGGTCATGATCGTAGGTTGCGATCCCAAGGCCGACTCTACTCGACTGATCCTGCATTCGAAGGCTCAGAATACCATCATGGAAATGGCTGCTGAAGCCGGTACCGTGGAAGATCTCGAACTGGAAGATGTATTGAAAGTTGGCTACGGCGACATCAAGTGCGTCGAGTCTGGTGGTCCTGATCCGGGTGTTGGCTGTGCCGGTCGTGGTGTTATTACTTCCATCAACTTCCTGGAAGAAGAAGGCGCCTATGACGAAGACCTGGACTTTGTGTTTTATGACGTGTTGGGCGACGTGGTGTGCGGTGGTTTCGCCATGCCGATTCGTGAAAACAAGGCCCAGGAAATCTACATCGTGTGTTCCGGCGAGATGATGGCTATGTATGCTGCCAACAACATCTCCAAGGGTATCGTGAAATATGCCAACTCCGGTGGCGTTCGCTTAGCCGGTTTGATCTGTAACTCACGTGAAACGGATCGTGAAGACGAGCTGATTGAAGCCCTGGCTTCTCGGTTGAATACCACCATGATCCACTTCGTGCCACGTGACAATGTGGTGCAACGTGCCGAAATTCGTCGCATGACAGTGATCGAATATGACCCACAAGCCAAACAGGCCGATGAGTATCGCACTCTGGCGCAGAAGGTTCACGACAACAAGAACCTGCAAATTCCGACTCCTGTCACCATGGATGAGCTGGAAGAGCTGCTGATGGAATTCGGCATCATGGAGGAAGAAGATGAGAGCATCGTCGGTCAGACTGCTTCTGAAGAAGTTGTTGCCTAAGCGGTTGTAAAAAAAATGGGAGTACGGCGGTCTTGTTAAGACCGCCTGCTTCACCACGACGAATGCGTTTTATTCGTTTTTAACAATCCTTTTGAGGCTGTGCACAGATTAGTGTCAGCGATATAGGAGAAGCAAAATGTCTACTTTGACAAAAGAAGAGACGGAAGCCCTCATCCAAGAGGTGCTGGAAGTCTATCCGGAAAATGCGAAAAAGGATCGCGCTAAGCATCTGACCCTGAATGATCAGAGCGTGGAGCAATCCAAGAAATGTATTACATCGAATAAAAAATCACTGCCGGGTGTGATGACTATTCGTGGTTGCGCCTATGCCGGTTCCAAGGGTGTGGTGTGGGGTCCTGTTAAAGACATGATCCATATCTCCCATGGCCCGGTCGGTTGTGGCCAGTACTCACGTGCCGGTCGTCGAAACTATTACATTGGTGTCACCGGTATTAACACCTACACCACCATGAACTTCACCTCGGATTTCCAGGAGAAGGACATCGTGTTTGGCGGTGATAAGAAACTGGACAAGATGATCGACGAGATCGAGACCCTGTTCCCGATGAACAAGGGTGTCACCATCCAGTCGGAATGCCCTATCGGTTTGATAGGTGACGACATCGAAGCCGTGGCCAAGAAGAAGGCCAAGGAGCATGAGAAAGTTGTGGTGCCTGTGCGTTGCGAAGGTTTCCGCGGTGTGTCTCAGTCTCTGGGTCATCACATCGCTAACGATGCTGTGCGCGACTGGGTCATCGGTAATCGTGATGATGACAATAGCTTTGAAACCACAGACTACGACGTTGCCGTGATCGGTGACTACAACATCGGTGGTGATGCCTGGTCGTCGCGTACCCTGTTGGAAGAAATGGGTCTGCGCGTTGTCGCCCAATGGTCTGGTGACGGTACCTTGGCCGAGATGGAATTGACCCCAAAGGTCAAGCTCAATCTGCTGCATTGCTATCGTTCCATGAACTACATCTCTCGTCACATGGAAGAGAAGTACGGTATTCCATGGGTTGAGTACAACTTCTTTGGTCCCACCAAGATCGCCGAGTCGCTGCGTAAGATTGCTTCTTACTTCGACGACACGATCAAGGAAGGTGCCGAGCGTGTGATCGAACGTTATAAGGCCGAGTACGAATCCGTGATCGCCAAGTTCCGCCCACGTCTGGAAGGCAAACGCGTCATGTTGTACGTGGGTGGTTTGCGCCCCCGTCACGTGATTGGTGCCTACGAAGATCTGGGTATGGAAGTGGTCGGTACCGGATATGAGTTTGGCCATAATGATGACTACGATCGCACCATCAAGGAAATGGGTAACGCCACCTTGATCTATGATGACGTCACCGGCTTCGAGTTCGAGGAATTTGTCAAGAAGGTCAAACCTGATCTGATCGGCTCCGGTATCAAGGAAAAGTACATCTTCCAGAAGATGGGTATTCCTTTCCGCCAGATGCACTCCTGGGATTACTCGGGCCCTTATCACGGCTATGACGGCTTCGCCATCTTTGCCCGAGATATGGACATGACCCTGAACAATCCTTGCTGGAGCAAGTTGCAGGCTCCTTGGAGTGTCAAGGCTGAAGACGAGCAAGCGGTAGCGGCTAGCGCCTAAACCAGAGCTAAACCAAGGACGTAGGTTGGGCTTTGCAAACTCAGCCCAACCTACGAATTTCAAAAGTCCAAATACGTTAGTCCACAGATTAGTGGCGCGTTAAGGAGACGACCATGAGTCAGAATGTAGAAGATATCAAACCGAGTTATCCCTTGTTCCGTGAAGACGAATACAAGGAAAACCTCGCAGCAAAGCAGCAGTATGAAGAACGCGCGCCGATGGATGAGATCATGAAAACCTTTGAGTGGACCACCACCGAAGAGTACAAAGATCTTAATTTCCAGCGCGAGGCATTGACCGTTAACCCGGCTAAAGCCTGTCAGCCTCTCGGTGGCGTGTTGTGTGCCCTGGGCTTTGAAGAAACCATGCCTTACGTGCACGGTTCGCAGGGTTGTGTGGCCTATTTCCGCACCTACTTCAACCGTCATTTCAAGGAGCCTGTTGCTTGCGTCTCAGACTCCATGACGGAAGACGCCGCGGTGTTTGGTGGACAGAAGAATATGTTTGCCGGCCTGGAAAATGCCAAAGCCCTGTACAAGCCAAAGATGATCGCGGTTTCCACTACCTGTATGGCCGAGGTTATCGGTGATGACTTGAACGCTTTCATTGGCAACGCCAAGAAATAGGGCAGTGTGCCCGAGGACTATCCGACTCCTTTTGCCCATACGCCGAGCTTCGTGGGTTCACATACCACGGGTTGGGATAACATGTTCGAGGGTATCATGCGCTACTTCACCCTCAATTATATGGAAGATAAAGAGGTCGGTAGCAACGGCAAGATCAACATTGTGCCGGGTTTTGAAACCTACCTGGGTAACTTCCGTGTCATGCATCGCATGTTGGATGAAATGGGTGTTGAACACACCATGTTGTCTGATCCGACAGAAGTGCTGGACACACCTGCTGATGGTCAGTTCCGCATGTATGCCGGTGGTACTACCATTGATGAGGTGAAAGATGCGCCGAACGCTACAGACACCTTGTTCCTACAACCCTGGCAGTCGGTTAAGTCCATGAAGTACACCAAGAACACCTGGAACCAGCCGACCAACAAGATCAACATCCCTATGGGTCTGGACTGGACCGATGAGTTCCTGATGCAAGTCTCCGAGCTTACGGGTAAACCTGTTCCCGAAAGCCTGGCTACCGAGCGCGGTCGTCTGGTGGATATGATGACTGACTCTCATGCCTGGCTACACGGCAAGAAGTTTGCCCTTTGGGGTGATGCCGACTTTGTTATGGGTATGACCAAGTTCCTGCTGGAACTGGGCGCAGAGCCGACTCATATTCTTTGCAGCCATGCCAATAAGCGCTGGAAGAAGGCTGTGGAGAAGATGCTGTCCGAGTCGCCTTACGGTGCGGATTGCGAAGTTCACACCGGTAAAGACCTGTGGCATATGCGTTCCCTGGTGTTCACCAACAAGCCGGACTTCATGATTGGTAACTCCTATGGCAAGTTCATCCAACGTGACACGATCACCAAGGGCAAAGAGTTCGAGGTGCCGCTGATCCGCATCGGCTTCCCGATCTTCGACCGCCATCACATGCATCGTGATACTACGCTAGGTTACGAAGGTGCCATCTACATGCTCAAGACTATCGTCAACGCCATTCTCGAACGGCTTGATGAAGAAACTCGCCGCATGGGTACCACTGACTATAACTACGACCTGGTTCGTTAAGGACAGGAAGTGAGTTGCCCCGGCATCGCCGGGGCGGCTTTTAGCCAGAGGTGTACCAGGAGGTAATCGTATGCCCAATGTGATGATTAAACGTAAGCCGGATGGTGAGCTACTTTTCTATATCGCCAAAAAAGACCAGGAGGAAGTTGTCTCCGAGGTTGAAGTTGACGATGGAAAGAGTTGGGGTGGTTTAGTGCTGTTAACTGACGGTTCCAAATACTACATCGATCCCATGAGTCCACCGCCGGAGTTTCCGACTACCCTGCGTTTCAAGCGGGGGTAATAGCTTAGAGGAGAAAAGTCATGGCCCTGAAAATTATTGCAGAACTATGTACGGCTTGCGCTGATTGCGAGCCAGTGTGTCCAACTAATTCTATTGTGCCTTTCAAAGGCCTGTTTAAGATCGAAGAAGATACCTGCACCGAATGTGAAGGTGACTTCGATGATCCGCAATGCCTTGATGTGTGCTTGGAAGAGGGTTGTATCGTTCCAGCCTAATACTGCCAGGCTGAAACAAAAGTAAGTTCGCCACAGAGAACACAGGGAATTATGTTTAAAACCTGAATCCGTAGGTTCATGACGGCGCCGAGCACATGCTCTTGATTCCACAGCGGTTTAAAAAATGCCCGCTTAACCTACGGGTGAAGCTAAGATTTTTTAATTCCACTGTGAAATCAAT
>Ga0114931_10001718_pt1 | contig 27801 bp, 41 predicted proteins | sample 2SBtaG_FD_89579 | JGI IMG/M metagenome (GOLD analysis project Ga0114931, IMG submission 89579) | Deep subsurface microbial communities from Kolumbo volcano to uncover new lineages of life (NeLLi) - 2SBTROV14_V59a metaG | ecosystem: Environmental > Aquatic > Marine > Volcanic | place: Kolumbo... | reverse complement strand
TCCGTCCACCTTTCACCCTCAATCCGTCCACCTTTCACCCTCAATCCGTCCACCTTTCACCCTCAATCCGTCCACCTTTCACCCTCAATCCGTCCACCTTTCACCCTCAATCCGTCCACCTTTTATAGTGTAAGTATCTGAATATAAAGAATAAAAACAGGCAGAAAACATATAAAACATATAAAACATATAAAACAACAAAAAGGGAGGTATTAGCAATATTGGAGTTTGAGTTTTAAATCATGAGGAATTGTTGTTGTTTTTTATTGAAGATAATAAACCGTAATCTGTCCACCTTTAGCGAATACTCCCTGTAAACCAGTATGTTCTAATAAACAATCCAATATTTATATTTGGAGAAACCGCCTTCCTTATGGTGAATCACTATCTGTAGAGCAAGCCGTGTCAAGGAGGAGTCCTGAGGTACGAAGGAAGCTCCTTTATTCGGTTTGATCGGAAGATATGCTACTCACCTAAGAGGAAGACGGTGTTTAGTTCTACGCGACGCTAGAGCGTCTGGACTGTATTCCCACGCGGAGCATGGGAACGAGAGGCAAGTAATCAGGGCATTGTGTAACAATGATTGTCAATGATGGTTATCAAGTCTATTATTTTAGTATCGACAAAATAGGTTGAAACTATGAATGTATCACTTACTCCTGAGCTGGAAAGCCTAGTAAAAGAACAGGTTAGTACTGGTCTGTATAATTCATCCAGTGAGGTTATTAGGGAGGCTTTACGTGTGTGGCAGGATGAAAAAGCTTATCGCCAGAGGTTACAGTCTCTTAGGGAGCGTTTAGCTATTGGTGAGGCTCAGGCTGATGCAGGGGAGTATGCTGATTATGATCTGGCATCTATTAAAAAAAGTATCCTAGATAAGTAGGTAACATGGATTTTAAGTTAACACCTGCTGCTTTGGATGATTTTAGGGCAATAGGTGAATATACCCTTGCTAGGTGGAATGAGGTGCAATGTGATAAATATCTCGATCAATTGGATAGTCGTTTTTACTGGTTGGCTGAGAATCCAAAGCTTGGTTATTGCCGTGATGAAATTAAGCCTGGTTATTATAGTTTCCCTGAAGGATCGCATGTTATTTACTATCGCATCCAATCTGATTTTATTGAAATAATTGCTATTCTGCATGGTCATATGGATCCCACGGCTTTCTCATAAAAACTTGGCATGATATTTGTCGAGCCTGAAAGTCAAGTTATAGTAACAGATTGCGGTTTTTATAAGTTTAGAGGAGTTATAGGAGTAGCTTCACATAGAAATTTCTCTGTTGAAAATAACATACAATATCAATAAGTTAAGAAAATCAAAAAGTGTGCCAACTTTTTATGAGAAAACCGTGATATGGATCCTAAGTGGCATATATAAAAAAGAGGTGTGTCTTTTGAAGATGTTGTTTTGTCGATCCAGAGTAACAACGCTTTAGCTGTTGAAGATGGGAGTAATAATTATCCCCATCAGAAATTACTCATTGTTGAAATTCGTGATTATGCTTATATGGTTCCGATGGTTATTTCTGATATTGAGGTATTTCTTAAAACAGTTATTCCTAGTCGTAAGCACACTAAGCGCTATTTGAGGAGTAATGATAATGACTAAGCAAGCACAACATGATTTTGATTACATACTTGATTCTGATGAAATTGCTTTGCTGGAGGCTTCAGAGAGGGGTGAGTTTCAAGAGGCTTCTAATGCGGATGAGGTGATTAAACAGCTTAAAGTTGCGGCTAAGGATGTTGCTGGCCTAGGTTCTCGGAGCAATGTTAGTTTGCGTATCCCTGATTATAACCTTAGCTGTTTAAAGTCTCAGGCTGTTCGTGATGGGATTCCCTATCAGACATTGATTAATTCCGTATTGCATCAGTATTTGAATGGTTCTTTGAAACGGACTTGATTCTATCTGCATGAAAAAGAGGTTAGGCATTATGAGTAAGAGCAAATAAAATTATCTAGTTTACTTATATGAGTAAATGTGTGTTTAAGTATATGAACGCATTATCTGCTGGTCAGATAGATGAGTTTTCTTGTTATTCTTCGTCTGGACTTCGTTCCCACGCAGAGCATGGGAACGAGCTGTAATTTGTTCGCTTTTAGGTTTATAAGCCATTATTTGGGCAGGTTAAGGGCTATATTAGACTTATACGCGATTGAAATTTATGACAACAGGTCAATTTTATGGGAATGCTAACAAGTGATCCAAATGTCTTAGGTGGAGCCTTAGTCTTCAAGGGAACCCGTGTGCCTGTGAATGGCTTATTTGATTATCTAGTTGCAGGTGAGAGCATTAAAGATTTCCTTGATGATTTCCCTACTGTATCTTTTGAGCAAGTTAAGCATGTTCTACAAAGTGCAGAAGTTGCCGTTGCAAGGATGGCAGTTTAAAGGCAGAAGTTTTCTAATCGGACGTTTAGAACTATTGTTATTCGATCAGTCAGTAGTCGATATGCTGATTTGTTAGTTTTTAAAGATGAGTTGTTGTGTGCTATCCGACATGTGTCATCTGGTCATATTTATCATGTGTCCAACGCAGATTTTAAATGATATGAATATCTCGATGCTTTGGATTCTGCTCTTGGTGATTCTAGAACAGAGCGGCAAACTGTGATGGTGTTGATGATTTATTAGTTGGTATTGCTAAGGCTGGGGGTTATGCAGTTTTGATGTGATTTTTCTTGGTTTATTTACTTATATGAGTAAATGTGTGCTTGAGTATATAAGTGTGTGAGTATATGCGTGTGTTATCTGCTGAGCAGATGGATAGGTCTTTTGTGGGTATGTTGATGTTGAGTCCTCTAGAGTGCATTCCCATGTGAGCATGGGAACGAGGAAATGCTAGGCTAATAAATAACAAAAATTGTTATATAATGCTATCAAATAACACATAAGGTAATCAATATTATGAATGTATCACTGACAACACCCTTAGAAGATTACATACAATCCAAAGTTGATAGCGGCATGTATGCCTCTGCCAGTGAGGTGATTAGAGAAGCTTTGAGAACATTGCGAGAGAGGGATATGGAAGCCAGTATTGAGGCTGGTATTGAACGAGGCTTGGCTGATGTTGCTGCGGGTAGGACAATGTCTTCTGATGAGTGTTTTAACCGTATTAGAGATGATTTACGGGAAAAGCATCAATAAGCATGTATGAAGTAAGGTATACACAAACAGCAATGCAGGACTTGAATGATATTGCTGATTATATTGCACTGGATAACTTAGAGCGTGCGATTTTGTTTATTACGGAGCTGGAAAATAACGTTAATGATGTGCTGTCTGTTTTTCCGCATGGTGGTTATTTGCATAATAAGACCAAGGGGATTCGAATTAAGTCACATAAGTGCTATACGGCTTTTTATCATGTGAAAAATGATGATGTCGTTGAGGTGTTGCATGTTGTTAATCTTGAGAAACCGTTGAGTGTTCGGGGGATTGGGTTTTAGTTTTTTCGTGACGCTGGAGCGTCTGGACTGCATTCCCACGCGGAGCGTGGGAACGATAAAATATTTCTGTGGAGGTGTGTGATGGACTGTTTGTACCATTATCAGGGTGATGTCGTTAAGGTTTATGATGGCGATACGATTACGGTGGATGTTGATTTGGGCTTTCATTTGTGGATGAAAGCGGAGAAGTTTCGTTTGATTCGGATTAATACGCCGGAGGTGCGCGGGGCTGAGCGTCTTGAGGGTTTGAAATCTCGTGATTGGCTGCGGGAGCAGATTTTAGGTAAGCGGGTGCGATTGGCTACGTATCGGGATAAGAAGGGTAAGTATGGTCGTTGGTTGGCGAATGTGTATTTGGGTGAGGTTTGTTTGAATGATGAATTGGTTAAACAGGGCTTGGCTGAGTATAAGGATTACTAGACGATGACAGCAGCCGAAAAAAGTAGCTGTTCTGTAGTGCAAGATAAAGGCTCTATATCAATCAATTCATAAGTGATTGTTTTCGTTGGTAAATTTATTGTACAACGGTGTGTAAGCTTATATCATACTAACTTTAACTCATTGTATTTAATAAGAAAAAATATGTATGGAATCATCGTTTGTTTTATTTATGAATATCTCAATGCTTTGGATTAACCAAGAGAAAAGGCGTAGTTATCGGGTTTGTGTGTATCAGGATTTGCTAGGTGATTGGGTTATGGTTTGCTCTTTGGGGGCTTTAGATACATCTCATGATGGAAGTAAAGCTGACCTTGTTGATGTTGCTAAGGCCGATGATTTATTAATTGGGATTGATAAGTTGAGAGTGAAGAAAGGTTATGTGAATGTTGAGAAATAGGGTTTATAGGTTGTAGTTTCACTCGTATGAGTAAGTGGGTGTTTACTCATATAAGTGTGTTGTTGTGTGCAGTGAGCGAGTCATCCTAGATAACTTATCCACAAAAAGCGGGGATAAGGCTGTTTATATGTTTTCTCAAGACTTTGCTGTGCTTGGCCTTGAGGTAGATTGATTATGTGCTTTTAATTAAACTTACTAGGCCATCGTCTTTTACTGTGAATGATGGCTAATATGTCAATGTGTTCTTGATCTAATTCGTATGCCACGATGTAGGCTGTATTCGGAACAATGAGTCCTCTTGTATTTTTTATTCTCCCTTGTTTTCCTAGCTGTGGGTGATCTGCAAGGTGATCAATCATGTTCTCTATTTGATCTAGTGTTTTTTGAGCGGCGGTTGGGCTGTCTGCTGCTATGTAGTCGTAAACTGAGTCTATATCTGCATAGGCAGTAGGGGTAAAACGTATCTTCATTACCGAGTCCGATTAAATGCTGCTCTCCACTCTTTTTCTTCTACAAACTCACCATTATGGGCTTGTTTCTGTCCCGCTTGAATGTGTTCTATTTGCCAGTTGTAGATTTCTAAGTATGTGTCGATAGCTTGGTTAAGTATGTATGACCGATCTCTACCCATAGCATTTGCTACTTGATCTAGACGGTCTCTTGTTTCTACCTTCGTTCTGAAGGTGACTGTTTGTTTTGCTTGGTTCATTACTTTTCCTTTTTTTAATCCTTACGCTTGTGATGCGTATTCTATGATATTACACTGTAATACGTTTTTTGTCGCCTTATACCATTCTTTACTATCTGTATTACTGTTCTCTGGAACTTCAGCTCTTTTATCTAAATTGTTGTAAACAAACGAACCCTTTAGGCAAACTGCTTGTTGTATTCCAAATTATGTAGGGTTTGTCGTTACTAGATCGTAAAAATAATGCAAATATCGCAAGTATAATTACAAAGAAAATGAAAGAACGCTTAAAGTTTCTCATGTGAAACTTTTTCAATTATCCAGTCCTCTCTATAATTCTTTCCTGCAAGCAAAGAGTCCAATTGTATGAAAATATCAATACTAAAATCTGACAAAGAGTAACCGTACTCCTCGATGACTTGGATTGTCTTTACCAAACGTTGAACTCGCATTCTCCCCGTTGCTTCAAGTAAAAGTAGTGCTGACTTTTCTAAATATGGAAGGTTATGATAACCAACTTCATTTTTTACTATCCAAGCACTAACTTTTGACACCGTACCAACAGCATAACTAAATATCTGCCCTTCTGAAAAAACCAAACCTTTAGTATCATTTTTGCATAAAGTCTTCACAGGCTTCCCTGATAAGAAGCGAGTATATCGCTGTTGATCTTCAAACGTGAAAAGTACATTGTTATACTGTTTTATTGTCATTTTTATGAGTACTGGAAAGTTTAAACTTCAGATTTTTCTAATCCCTGTAGTTTATCAAGTTCTAGATTTTTAATGGTATTTGCCATGCTTTTTGGAAGATAGACAACAACAGGCTCCCAATCATTAGGTATTCCTAAATCCTTCATTTCCCCTTTTAACATACCAAACGCTGCACGTTTTACTGATGCCATTGTGTTTCCATTTGTATCAATCCATGCATTTTTAACACGTAAAGCTGACTTTCTTATGGCCTCTTTAGAAATATTAAGAAGTTGACTTGCTTGAGCTAAAGATAAACCTTCAACCAACACTTTTCTTGCAGCTAGTTTGGGACGATCACCAATCTGTATAGAGCTTACAGTTTGATTAAAATCACTTTCTGATAACCTAAATCTCATTATTTATTACTCTAATTAGCGCTTCATTGACCTTAAAGCGATGTCCATTTGTAACTAGAATAATATCTTCACCTTGTATTTCATACGAACGAACTTCTTCAAGTTTTTCTGCTTCAGAAACAGAAGAATTAACCGTATTTTTTGTTTGTGTTACTTGAGAATTACTACTTACAGTAGCAGAGTCACATGGTTCAGTAGTTTCACTAATATTTGCCTTGCCTTGTCCCTGCTCTTCAAATTTGGCTTGCACGGAATTTGTAGTATTCGCATTTTCTTTTTGTTTATCCTTCGCTTTATCTGAAGAGGGTACTACAGGAGGATTTTCCAATTGAGTCATCAACTCCATGACTTTACTACGTAAGTTTCCTCTTAAATGAGGATATTTCATCCAATTATTGATGAATTGTGCCCCGTCCTCGGGGAACTTCTTAAGTAGTCTAGCTAGTTGGTAATTAGTTTCTACATCTGTCGTATAACCTTCGCTAATAAATGTTTCTAATATTTCACCGCCTTTACCAATGGCAACTCGTTTAGAAATCCATGCTTTTGCTTTCCCCAGTGCATCGCCAGCTTTACTTGCATTTCCACAAATTTCACACATACGAACAACAGCTTTTACTTCATCAAGTAGGGTAAATCCTTCCCTGTCAATATTTTCAATGATTTGAGATGCTACAACTTCCGTATTATTTGCTTCTTTGATAACAGCTGGAATTGTTTCTAGCATTGCTATTTGTGCAGCTCTCCAACGCCGTTCGCCTGCAATGATAATGTATTGGTCTATGCTTAATTCATCCTGTCTAACCACAATGGGTTGAATAACACCTTGAGCATTGATTGAATCTGCTAAACGTTGTAATTTTTTTTCATCAAATTCAGTACGCGGTTGATCAGGGTCACGGGAAATATTGCTTATTTTTAATTGAGCACTTCCACCTGTGCTTTCTGACTCTAGTTCTGCTGCTAATGAATCAAACTCCATATCCATAATTATATTCCCATTTTTGCCATAATTTCTTGCATAACACTTTGCATTTCTTTTGCTGCTATTCGTGCAGCCCCATTTCTTGCTTTATCCCAAACTGCTTTGCTTTCATATGCAGCATTTGCTATTGCGGATCTATCTCCTAAAGGTTGAGCAATAATCTTACCTTTGAGAGAATTCTGATATTTCTTAACCATCTCACATTGTTGTTTATTTCTACTATTCCAACGATTAATGATTAAACCCAAGAAATCTAGTGACGGATTTTGTTTCGATTTAACAGCTTTAATCTTTGAAAATAATGAGCGAATTCCTCTAATACTATATGCATCAGGAATAACAGGTGATATAACAAAATCAGATGCTATTAATGGCGCTAACATTGCAAAGCCCATTGTTGGTGGTGTATCGACAACAACTAAATCATAGCCCTCAGCAATCTTTCTTAAGTTCTTTCTATAGGTTTGTGTTTCGGAAAAAGGAATACGTTCTATTCCAAATAGACCTTCATCAGCAGGAAGTAAGTCAATATTTGATTTTTTGACATGTTGTATTTTAGGTTCTTTATCTTTTAGAAATAAATCAGAAGTTCCTTTACTAGCTGAGTCTACATTAAAAAAGGCACTGATATTACCTTGGGCATCCATATCAACAATAAGAACAGAAAGATTATTTTTACATGCATGTAAAGCTAGATGGGAAACTATAGTTGTTTTTCCAGTCCCACCTTTATGGATGGCTACTGTTATTATTTTTCCCATAAATCTACCTCGATTGGAGACCTTAACAAAATTTAGTCAACTAAAGTAACAACCTAATTAGCTATAAACTATTAATTACATAAATAATAGTACAGCTAATGAACTATAACAGCTCAATATACAACCATTATAAATAGTTTCGCATGTGAAACTTTATTTTTATTATCCTTTAGTAGCTAATTCTATCCCTTTTTTAGGAAAATTGATGCACGGAAAGTGTAGTATTTAGAGTGTTTTATTATCAGGTAAGCTGATATGTTCAAATATAAGTGCCTGTATCACCTCATCTTTTTCATACTTATTTAGTATGTAATGAAGTGTTTCTGAATGTATTAAGTGCAATGCTTCAGCTGAAGGTAGATGAGTCCCATTTCGCCATTGGTTGAAACGTCCATGTTGATATGAAGTACCAAGTTTAACATTTATGTGATCAAGGGCTTGCTTTATAGAGTTGTTATGAAGTTCAAGCCATGAATCAAAAAGAGCCATTGTAATATCCTACAAAAGTGGAAATATGTGTTTGACCCATCACTCTGGAGCTAAATACCTCGGGGTTTGGGGCAGAGCCCCAATGAAATATTGATGAGTGAAACGAATTCCTTATATTAGTGCTTAGGTATTGTATATGTTTGTTTAGTATTGTGGAGCTATGGATTTCTATATTGAAATATGAGCGTAGCGAATTCCTTTAAAGGGTGTCGAAGACATGGCGTAGCGTAGCGGAGGGTTAGGTGTGCGTAGCACCATGGATTTTTAAATTATGTTTTTCTTTTTTTATCCACAGTCTTTCAGAATAGAGAGTTCCTTGTTTTATTTTTTATCTTGTTTTACTTGTTTATTGTTTAAGCTCGAAAAAAGATAATAAATTCAATGATTTAAGACGGTTAACTGCTACAGATTCCGGTTCTTGTTGCTACAGATTCCGATAAAAAACTACAGATTCCGGTTAGTTGCTACAGATTCCGGCTCTTGTTGCTACAGATTCTGCATCGTCCACAACTTATCCACTGATAGATGGTAATTGACTTATATTCTTTATATGCTACAAATAGCTAAGTGCTGTAGCATTAATGGGAATTATGGAACAACAAGAATTAACAAGTTGGAAGGTAACTAAATCTAACGAGCTAATACAAGCTGGTTATGCATTGACTTTGAATGAACAACGTTTAGTTTTGTTCTGTATTGCTCAAATAGATTCTAGAAAGCCCATAAGACGTATTAAAGACATCGTGGCATCTGACTTTGCAGAAGCCTATGGCATTGATACTAGACATGCCTATGAAGCTTTAGAAGATGCTACTGATAAACTTTGGAATCGAGAAGTTAAAACACGATTTGGCGATGGACGTATTGAAAAAATTCGTTGGGTAAGTATGGCAACATATCATAAGGGAACAGGTAGAGTTACTGTGAACTTCTCACCTGAAATAATACCTCTTTTAACGCTATTAACTAAACGCTTCACTACCTATGAGTTACGCTATATATCTAAGCTCACTAGCTCCTACAGCATTCGTTTTTATGAGTATTTAAAACAATACGCAAACCTTAAAAAAGCGATTACAGTAGACCTATTAGAATTTCGGGAAATGTTGCAATTAGGTGGTACGTACACTCGTTTTTCTAATCTTAAAGCTCGTGTAATACAACCATCTATTAACCAAGTAAATGAGTATACTGATTTAGCTGTGACATGGCTTCCTGTGCGTGAAAAGCGTGCCGTTGTTGCACTTAAATTTAAAATTGCTATATCTAACCAAGGTGAGTTACCACTACACTAAAATGCTACAAATTTCGGCTATTGGAATATCAGGAAACTGAAGAGAAAAAACTATGACTGAACAAATGCGAATAACCCAGTGGGAAAAGAAACTATGTACGCTTTGGGGAATGGCTAATAGCAGCAATGACCCTGTCATTAGCTTCAGCATGTTAAGCCAAGAACTTTATGGTGCTTTCACATTCGAAGTTGACGAAGAAAGAGCTGAAACCCTAAATTTTCTAATATACATAAGTGATGGAATAATAAGTTCCTACACAAAAAATAAAGGGCGTCCTAAGACACCCTTTCGTGATGTAAAAACATCACCCTGGGCGGTCATCGGCTCCTCAGCCTGTACCGCTCCTCTAGTATAGCAACTATTCGTAAATCTGCCAGCCTATAACAGTGATGATTTAGATAAAGGTAAGACTCTCTTGGTTATGCAAGTTAGTGAACTTCGACTAAAATAGAAAAAAGCTTCCTATAACTTAGATTGGTAGCATCATTCCCTCTTTCTCTACCTCCCCCTAATAATATTTGAATAAACTTTATCGAATATTACCGAATCATCAGGAATAGATAATTATTTTACTGTATTAGCCTCTGTACATGGCTCTGTATTGCTTGCTGTATATTGACTGTTAGACTGTACGCGTACAGTCGTTTCACAGACTAGAAACGGTGTTATTTGGTCAATCAAATAACACTATACTGAAATTTTTAGAGGGGCTTAAAATCACATAAAATGTTTATTTTCATGTGTATCAACACCTATATTTGTCTATTAACAGGGTATGCTATTATCATATTTAATTTGAATCTTAAAACACAAAAATGAATGAAGCCATCACTCAAAATCTAGATGCACTTAAGCAACTTTGTCACCAGTATCGTGTAAAAAAATTAGAGGTATTTGGCTCTGTTACTCGTGATGATTTTAATACAGGAAAAAGCGATATTGATTTTTTGGTAGAGTTTAATAATATGGATTCAGGTGATTATGCAGACAACTATTTTGATCTTCATACAGCTTTGCATCACTTATTTAAAACGCCTGTAGAGCTTGTCGTTGGTTCGACAATAAAAAACCCTTATTTTTTAGAAAGCATCGGATCTGATAGGAGCTTTTTATATGAAGCTTAAAAGCAAAAAGTATCTCTAGGATATTTCAATTGCGGCAGAGAAGCTTTCAAAATTTATTGAAAATAAGAATTGGGATGATTACATCATTGATGATCTACTTCGTTCAGGAGTTGAAAAACAGTTTGAAATTATTGCTGAAGCTCTTAACCAACTATCTAAAATTGACTTTTTACATAGTTAAGGACAATCAAGCCACAGGAGCATCCAAAAGGCTTAAGAAGTAAGATGGATAAAATAACCCCACCTTACTTTCACATACCAAATAACTTGATCAAGCCGCCTTCAAATAACGAGGTTTTCGGTTCCCTTCCCTATAATTTGGATTAGTGACAATCACTCCTTCTTGCTCTGCTCTGGCTAATAACTGATCTCCCATTATCTGAATAGACTTAATTGGTTTACCTCTAATTCGTTGTGAGATAAAGGCTTTAACAGGTCTAGCGGTAAGCTCCAATTCTCCTCTATGAATGGCCTGAACTAACTCCTGATAGATTTTATCGAGCTTGAGAGAATCATCATGGTTAGATGACTGTTTCACTGTACGTAACGCCACTGTATCAGCTTCTGTACGTGGCTCTGTGTCGCTAACTGTATCGTGACTGTTTGACTGTACGCGTACAGTGCTTGACTGTTCTGAAACAGTACTTTGTACAGTATCAGGAACAGTATTTTCTACACGCTCAACCGATTCAGGAGGTCGGTCAGTTTGAGTATCACGTACAGCCTTATCTTTAGAATCACGAGAAGTTTCGTGCTTTTTTCGTATCGATGCTGTTCTTGACCGGAAATAATCTGCTTTTCGATTACGTTTCAGTTCAGCACGATACACAATATCTTTATTCCCTTGTTTCATCAAAGCCGCTTTTAAAACAGCAGCACGAGAGCCAGCAAAGTGAAAACCTGATTCAAACGCAACAATTAAAATCAAAGACGCTAACATCATTGCAGAAAGGTAAGAGGTAGCCAGAGACTCTTTCACAAATTTAATCAAGCCACTGTGCTTATCCGTATTATGCTCAAGACTTTTTGCTTCTCCCACTAAGGCCAACTGACTTGTTTGATTACCTTGTGATTCCAGCTTCATACTTTCACGATAGCTATCAATTTTAGCCTGATAAAATGCAACCTTCTTTTTCTCAAAAGTCACACAACGATCAATGCGCTTTTGACCTTTGCTTGCATGGCGACTGCAACGGCCTAATTCAAATTCATGCTGAGATTTGTTGGCCTTAGCCTCGGCTAAACGAGCAGAATAAGCACTTGCTTGACTACCACCGACACTTCCTTTGATGGCAGAAACAACCGCTTTATAAGTTGCTGAATTCTCAGATCGTTGTGCTACTTTCATTTCCTCTTTTTCCATCGGGCTACCAATCTCAGAAAATAAGGCAAAACAGACAACCAAGAACGTGACTAACACTCCCGCGCGATGGTGAGAAGGGGAGGCATATAAGACAACTTGGACACCCGTAATCGCAGTAGTAACAACTAAGCCTAACAATGCACCTAGCCACTCATAAATGCCCCAGCTCATCATAAAACGCATATCAGAGCCTGACATGTAAGTAACAGCGTAATTAGCCGTCAATAAAAATCCACCTAAGGCACAGATCCACACGACTTTACTTACACCTGATAATTCAGCGAGTAAGTAGCTTTCCTCTCGTACTGACAGTTCAGCAATTTCTTTATCAACATCCTCTTTGTTTTGTAATAAAAATACAGCATAGGCCAGTACAGCCAGCAGCAAACATGCAATAAAATAAACCATACTAAAGCCTCCTAAGCTAATGCTCCACAAACCAATAAACCTGAAAAAAACAGGGCAGAAAATCCATAACGAAGAATAGATAATGACAAGTGAAAGCAACAAGCCAACGCCAAACCCACAACTGTCAGTGGGAATGAAACAATTTGAATTTCTCGTGAATTCTGATCATCTAGCAAACCAAAATTAACGATAATCACTAGCCACCACAGATAGGAAAATATGCTTAATAAAAACCGCATCAGCTTTGCCAGATCAATCTCTACAGCAGAAGACACCGCATCAAAATCATTATGATTAGACATGCTGCACCTCCTTCAACAAATGCTGTTTACCATAAAACATAGCAATTTCATGCAAAGGTTTATTCTGTAATTTAGCTTGCAACTGTATGAAAGATAGATCAGCAGAATGCTCAACAGCTTTATCGTGTGAAGATGTTCGCTGTTGACTAATCGCAATGTGCGAAGGATGCAACGGAGCAGAACAAGAAACAGTTTCAGGTACGATCAAAGTCCCCTGTTTGGCAGCTTTAGCCAGTGTAATCAACAAACCCGCAGGCTTTCTTACTCTGCCTTCAACCACCATACTAGAAAACACCTGCAACGCTTTATTACGTTGTTCTAGAGACAATTTACCCAAAAGCCTTTGGCAAACGGCCTTATTCTCTTTGGGGATCTGTTCAGGCAAAGCAAAACCAACACAAGGTTCAGGATGATTAGCTGCTACAGATTCCGAGCAAATGCCATCATTATCAAATGCTACAGACTCCGAACAAATACCATCACTATCAACTGCTACAGTTTCCGTGTTTGCTAGTGGTTGTGTCGGGTTAAATTGGTAAGGGTTAGTATCTGTATGTACCCGATTTTCGGAAACGACCTCTGTTTCTCGGAAATTTCTTCTGTTTTTCGGAAGACTAGGCGTAAAAAAAGTCCCTGAATGTGATGCCAAAAAAGACAGCCCGAATGTGTAGCAATAATCAAAACGCGCATGATCTTTTACATCAAACAAACCACTAGCCACAACACCATCTAAAGCGATACGTAAACGATCTTTACGCACACCCGTAATAGTTGATAAACGATTATCTGTTAGATTATCAGAGGCTTTACCATAACCTAAGGTTTGATGGAGCAAACCAAGGAATGCTTTATACTCATTTTTACTTAAATCAGAATCCAAAGCAGATTTAATCATGTCTCGGAATAGGCTCATGACTTCACCTCCAAATAATCCGTAGTAGAATGCTCTGAATCAGCCGAAGAGGCTATGATTAAACGTTCACCAAACGCCTTCGCTTCCTTTGGCGTCATTTCTAACAAAACATAATCCTGTTTCTGACAATTTTGCGGAAGATACTTGGCAAACACGGTATGTGTAGCACCAATGACTCGACTTTCTTCAATATCTGCTGAAACATCCGCAAAAAAAGGGCGTTTATACAGTTTTATAGACGCATCATATCGATGATAAGAGGCAATCATAACAACACCTCCAAGTAGCTACACTGGTTGGGGTTGTTAGATTGTTTTTGCTTTTTGCTAGACACGCAAAAAAGCAATGAAGTGATTATTTTCATAGTGTTTCCTTACAAAAAATATTTCGGAAACACGGGAAAGGGATAAATCCGTGATGTACACTATCCCGTGCAACCGAATAGCTGTTTTATTCGGAAGCGGGTGTGATTGCCTGACCACCAAGAAAGGCACTCACACCAACTTTATCAATGGTTTATTTCTTAATGCTACAGATCCTGGCTACTCCCTTAGCTCACCTCCTTTTGTTTCTCCCAAGCACTGACTCGCTCAGTTAATGCCACAATATTGATTAATGTCGACTCCTGCTTAGCCTTCTTTTTTAGAATGGGATAGGTTCCATCCTGTGCTCGTTTTGACACAAAGGAATAGCTTAAGCCCGTCTCCTCTGCAAAACGGGAAACCGTCATAAACGGAACATTGAATGCGATATTCATTTACTGCATACTCCTTAGAACTTGTTTATATATGTCTGTATATACATGATCCATACGTATCATGATTCAAATGTATCACCTAAATTTAGATTATGTCAATACACTTTGGTAATAAAATTACAATGATTAAAGAAGCAGAGGGATTAAACCGCCCAGAATTCTGCAATATTATTGATATTCCTATTCCAAGTATGAGAAAAATAGAAGCAGGAGATAGGCAACCCCGTGTTAACGTAGCCGAAAAAATCTGCAAAGCCTTCCCCCAATACACCCTCTGGCTAATGACAGATCAAACCAATCCAGAAGCAGGGCAGATCAGCCCAGACATCAAAAAAGCACAAAAAGACGAGTCCTAGCTCTCAATGCTACAGATTCCGTGTTAGTAATTTTTGCTTAAAACCAGTGTGCTACAGTTGAAGGGCTTGAACACTTTTATCAAAGGTCTCCAAAATGAGCGGCACATCAGCATTAGCAAAACATTACATTTCTGAGCAAGACTATATTGAGGGAGAAAAAATTAGCGATATTCGCCATGAGTATATAGATGGTGAGGTCTATGCAATAGCGGGAAGTAGCCGACGACATAATCGCATTGCTGGAAATTTGTATATTGCACTTAGCAGAGCATCTCATAATACACCTTGTGATGTCTTCAACTCTGATCTCAAAGTTCGTATTGATTCATGTAAAAGTTATTACTATCCCGATGTACTTGTTACTTGTGATGAGGATGATAATAAAAATGACTATTATATTGATATGCCCTGTTTGATTGTTGAGGTTTTATCAAAAAGCACCGAACAAAAAGATTACCGCGAAAAGTTGTTGGCATACCAAGCAATTCCTAGCTTACAAAACCACCTAATCGTGGCTCAGGGTTCTTGCCATGTTGACCTGTTTTATCGTAAAAAAACAGGGCGGTTGGTGGATTCAAACATTTGAATCAATGAAGGATGTCATTAAGCTTTCTTTTCCTGAGTATGAAGTCAGCATTGCTGAGGTTTATGAGGGTATTGAGTTTGGCTAAGGAATAAGGATTCAATAACTTACAAACTCTAAATGCTCCCACCCAAAAAACAATAATCGCAAACTAAAAATCGACACCATTTAACATGCTACAGATTCCGAGCAAGTGAATAATACACTCTGCATGTTTTATATATCCTCTCTTTCTTTCCACATAAAAACTTAATTCTTGTACATAGAAAATTAGTTAGCTAAGCTATTAGCTAACTAAGGAGTTTTCTTATGCAAGTGAACATACATGAGGCTAAAAGCCAGCTTTCCCGCTTGATCCAGCGAAGTTTAGATGGGGAAGAGGTAATTATTGCCCGTAATAACCTCCCCGTTATTCGCTTACAGGCAATAAAACCACCTATCCAAAAACGAAAATTAGGATCATTGCAAGGCTTAGTCAAATCCATAGAGCCTGACTTTAATGCTCCGCTTGATGATTTTCAGGATTATATGTGAAGGCAATACTCGATACACACACCTTATTATGGCTGGCTGACAGCCCTCAAAAACTACCAAAAAATATTTATTCTCTGTGTGAAAATGATAAAAATGAACTCTACATAAGCATTGCCAGCTTCTGGGAGCTATCCATCAAAATGAGTATCGGGAAAATAGAATTAGAAGATGATGCACTCACACGTCTAAAACACTGGTGTGATGAAAATACAATTACCACAATACCCATATCTTTGCAGCACTGCCGTCTGGTTCAAGACCTCCCTTTTCATCATAGAGACCCGTTTGATCGATTAATAATTGCTCAAGCAATTTCTGAAAACTTAGATGTGCTAACAGTTGATGAGCACTTTCCAAAGTATAATGTAACGGTAATTTGGAATTAATTAGCCTGAAATCGCCATTCGAAAAAGTTTCACATGCGAAACTTTCTGCGTAAATACAACAGTTCTGCGATAGCAGATCTGTTTACTCACACTGCCAAACAACGTGCGGAAAAACAGTTGTGAAGTATGAACATCTGTTTTGGAGACAAACAGAGTGCGTAGTGACGCAAGGAACGAAGGCGGTAAGGATTGAAATGAAAACTAGACTAACAATCGCTTAGTCCAATCTTCAGTTCCTTTGGATGACGTAGGAATACACAGGCACTGATTAGATTGGCTTAACGAGTGTTAGTTTGGTTGCAATGGAAAGCCTGATCGAAGAACCGCCCAACGTACTAAATGTACTCATGCTACACATTCCGTGCTGACTAAAACCATCATCAATACAAAAGTTTCACATGTGAAACTCCTCCTAACAACTAAACTACGCCCTAACAAAATCTAATAATGGCTTGTAATACCCCCGATCAGCCTCACGCAAAGCAGAAATATATTGGCTACGAACGTCTCCTGAATTCTCAATAATACCTCTACCCCATGAAAAACGATCCTGTTTTAAGTCCTTCATCAACAAAACATCTGTTGCTAATCTTGCATGACGACCATTTCCATTTGGGAACAAATGGATATAAACAAGTCGATGATGAAAACGTGCGGCTATCTCATCATCAGGATAAGTAGAAAACTCAACCCATGTATCCAAATCATCACAAAGGTTTTTTAGCTCTACAGCAATTTGATAAGCATCCACACCAATATTCTTGCCTGTTTTTCTAAACGCTCCTGCCCAAGACCAAACTTGACCAAACATCTTCACATGTAATTTTTTCAGATTTCTCTCAGTATTGATCTTACCTAAACGCGCTGTCATCAACCAAAGCTCTGCCTCTGCAATATTCTGCTGCTCTAGTTCATTTAGCTGTCCACGATTAACGACATGGGTAGGAATCAATCCATCAATTTCATCAGGGTCAAGTGGTGTTGCACCATCTGGATATTCAAAATTCATTATTTATCCCAAAGCGTTCTTGGTGATTGGTCGACTAATCGTTCTGCCAGTGTTTCTAGCATCTTCTTATTAGCTCCACTGTCCAATGACTGATCTTCCAACGACATCGTATGACTTACACCCTTTAGGTGACTACGAGCTTTTTTTAAGGCTTGTTGCTGCAATGTTTCTTCAATGCTTGCTCTAGGAATAACAGCATAAACAAAGACACAGTCCATTGCCTCAGCAGTTTGCCTTATTGTTTTTAATGTGACAGCTCCCGTAATCTCATCACTCTCTAATTTTTGGATACGAGAAGTGGATAAACCTAAACGGTTAGCAAGCTGTCGACGACTCATCTTTAAACCATCACGTATGGCACGTAACCAGCCTTTCGCTGGAACATGTACAGACTTAAAGCCATCAATACTCTGTAAATAACTTGATAATTGTTGCTGCGATAAATCAAACATAACACTACCTTTAAAACAAATATGTATTAAGTAAAAATTTAAATTAACATATATATATTGTAAATATAAGCTGTTATTAATCTCTATTTATAGTAAGTATTCTAAGTGCTACAAATTCCGTGCAATAAAAATACGGCAAACAGGCTCAACCATACGTAGTAAATTATCTTTATTAGCACCAAAAATTACTAAGAATTAACGATCTTTCTCATCAGATCAGGAAAAAAGTTTCACATGAGAAACTTCCAACCAACCGTTTCATCTCTTTCTTATTTATCTATCAGCAACCAAAACAGCTAACTGCTACAAATTCCGTGCAAGGTATCAATCAACAAATCCAGAAAGTTTCACATGTGAAACTTTTCCAAATGAATAAAGATCCTCCACAACGCCATTCATCAACTAACAGATGCACCATTCATAAATAATATTTATCAGATAATCGGCTTTCAGATTCTAAATAACAGAATATATGAATAATCCGCCCCTGCTTTGAGAGGTAATAGTTTCTTCTCACAAGCTTCATATTTACACCAAAGAAAACTCAATTTCTAATCTTAATTTTTGTATACGGAGCACATTATTTTGACTGAAAAACATAGAAGAAAACGAAGCCTCAGCAAGTATTTATTAACACTTAGTTTACTGATTACTAGCTCTAATGCTTTTGCAGCAGGAGGCGGCGGAGCAGGTCTTCCTTGGGAAACACCACTGCAAAACCTACTCGCATCACTGAGCGGCCCAGTCGCTCAAGTGCTTGGCACAATGGCGATTATCTTTGTAGGTCTTGGCTTAGCATTTTCAGAAGGTGGCGGGATTATGCGCAAGCTACTTTGGGTTGTCTTTGGCCTATCACTTGCTTTCGCAGCTGCAACATGGGGACTACCCTTCTTAGGCTTTGGCGGTGGTGCAACAATATGATTGATAGGCAAACCAAACATCCTGAAGGCTATGAAACAGCAGTGCATATGTCATTAGTTGAACCCATTCTCGTGGTTGGTTTGCCACGTTCTGTCGCATTTGCTTATTGGACGATTGCCGCAGCATTAATCATTGGTATGCATCAACTATGGATTCTCCCAATTGCAATTATTGGACATGCTGCACTCACGCGATTGACCAAATTTGATCCTTATTTTATGGAAGTTGTGAGGACAGCAATCAAAAATACCAAGGATAAGAATCCGTGACTCATCTAAACAGTGATTACCTACTAACCGCCATCTTGATAGGTTTTTTCTTATTGTTTGCCTTTGGTTTTTTCATAGTTGCACGCAAAGGAATAAGTGAAACAAAACATCAAGATAAGAGTAAGCAACAACTATCGAATTTTCTTCCTTGGGGAGCATTAATAGCACAAGGCGTTATTCTCAATAAAAATAGAACCATGATGAAAACCATCGCATTTCGAGGTCCTGATCTTGCTTCATCATCTGATGAAGAAATGATGGTAGTCACTGCTCGTGTTAACAATGCATTGAAACGCTTAGGAACAGGATGGACATATTTTGTAGAGGCTCAACGGTTTGAACAAAATACCTACCCTGAATCAAACTGGCCTGATGCTGTGTCATGGATTGTGGATAGAGAAAGACAAGGTAACTTTGAAGAAGATAACGAACACTTTGAATCATCCTACTATCTAACCTTTGTTTGGGAACGACCTGAACCACTGGCAAAGAAATTAGAAAATGTATTTTATGATGACCCAAAGCAAGGAAAAACACATGATGACTTTGCTCGTGATTTAGAATATTTCCAACAATCAAGCACAGAGATTATCACCGTACTTGATACTATTTTTCCGAATGTAGGTGAACTCAATGATGATCAATTTCTATCTTACCTACACTCAACAATCTCAGCAGAATCACACCCTGTAAATGCTCCTGATTTACCCATGTACCTAGATGCATATATACCTGATCAACCTTTTCTTGCAGGTGACATTGCAATGGTTGGTGATTATTTTATGCCAACCATTTCAGTGACAGGATTTCCTCATGCAACAACACCCGGAATTTTAGATCAACTCAATTATCTCAATCTTGAATATCGTTGGGTCAATCGCTTTATCTGTTTTGATAAAGAAGAGGCAATGAAAGAAATCCTAACCAAACGTCGATATTGGACAGGAAAAGTCAAAAGTGTCTGGGCAATGCTAAAAGAAACAGCAGCAGGAGAACCCAGTCGACTACTTAATACCGATGCCCAGAACAAAGCTGATGATGCTGACGCCGCATCACAAGAATTAGGTATGGATATTGTTGCCTATGGACAATACACGTCAACCATTACGGTATGGGATAAAAACCTTGAACAAGCCATGGCAAAACTTCACGAAGTAAAGAAGATACTGAATGCTGCTGGCTTTATCGTCAAAGATGAAAAGCTTTATGCTTTTGAAGCATGGAGAGGAAGCATACCGGGGGAGATTAAAGCCAATGTTAGACGACCATTAATCAATACAATCAACTTGGCTCACATGATGCCAATCTCTTCAATCTGGGCAGGCGATGTTGAAAACACCCATTTGAAAGAAATATCAGGAGAAGGGAATCCGCACGCAATCTGTAGCACGACAGGGTCAACGCCTTTCCGTTTGAATCTCAATGTTGGTGATGTTGGACATACCTTTATTCTCGGCCCAACAGGTTCAGGAAAATCAACATTGCTCTGTTTAATGGAATTACAGTGGATGAAATACCCCAACGCTCAAGTCATTATTTTTGACAAAGATAGATCAGCCCGAGCAGCAACCATGGCAATTGGTGGTAAATACTATGAACCTGGTAACGATAAAGCAGATATAGCATTTCAACCTCTAGCAAACATCCATATCGACTCAGAACGTAATTGGGCATTGCAATACATCTGTGACATTTTACAGACTCAAAACATCACTATTTCTCCAGAAATCACCCATGAAATTGAGGACGCCTTACGCTCATTAGCCGACGCTCCAGAAGACCAACGAACATTCACTGGCTTACATGCACTCTGCCAACAATCGAAAATACGTGAAGCATTACACCTTTACACAATTTCTGGCGCTTATGGCCAACTCTTTGATGCACAAAGTGATGACTTAGAGGGTAGTTTCTGGCTTATGTTTGAAATGTCTCATGTTATGGACATGGGGGAGCACGTCGTTATTCCGACACTTTCCTATTTATTCCATCGAGTTGAACAGCGTTTTGATGGTCGTCCAACATTATTAGTTCTGGATGAATCGTGGTTATTTTTGAAACATGAGAGTTTTGCTAACCGCTTACAAAATTGGTTAAAAACACTCAGGAAAAAGAATGTCTATGTCGTTTTTGCCACCCAAGAACCCGCGGATGCAGCAGAATCTAGCATCAGTTCAACCATCATTAGTGCTTGCCCAACTCGAATATTTCTACCTGATGAAGAAGCTCTCGTTCCAGAAGTTGCCAAACATTATCAAACATTTGGTTTAAGCCAAGCAGAATTACGCATTCTATCAACCGCTCAAAAGAAACGGGATTACTACTACCGCAGCATTAAAGGCAGGCGCTTGTTTAGTCTTGATATGGGAGACGTCGCTTTATCATTTGCAGGTATGTCTACACCTGAAGATCATAGATTCCTAGATACCATAGAGCAGGGCATACCTGAAAGTGAATGGGCAACAGCCATCCTAAAAAGAAACCAATTGGACTGGGCAACCGAATTATTGGCAGGCACAAGGAATATTGCAGCATGATTTTCACAATGAGAAACAAAGCAAAATTCAAAAAGTTTCACATGAGAAACTTTTTTACCCTACTACTTTTAACGCTTAGTTTTCAAACGAACTCTGCTATCACGGTAATCGATCCCACAAACCTAGCTCAAAATATCCAACAAGTCGCCAAGTCCATTATTCAGATACAGAACCAGATTCAGCAAATCAAACAAATGGCACAAACGCTAAAAACGATAGGGAATAGTCAGTATGGGAATATTTCAGGTGATCTAAATTCACAGCTAGCTGAAATGCAAAATACATTAGGCGCATTAACCCAAATATCTCAGTCAGTGGGAACGATTGAGAATGAATTTAGGGTCTTGTTTCCAGATGAAAACACATGGGCTACTTATGATTATTCTACTCATGGAGCCACATTAAAAACATGGAGTGATGAGATTGATAATGCCACAGCCGAAGCACTAAAAGCCCAAGGTATTACTCAACGTGTCGCAGGAACCGTTGCTAGCGTGAATAGCATTTTAGCTGAAAGTAAAGCAGCAGATGGTGAAGTTAGACAATTACAACTAATGAATCAAAACATCGCTGTACTCAGTCAACAAATGAATGATTCATTACAGTTATTAGCAGCTAACGGAAGGCTACAAGCTATTGAGACTGCACGACAAGAAAAAGCCAGAGAAGCCGCACGAGCGAGGAAGAAAAAGATGATGAATAACTTCGGTACTGGCATTTATACCACTCCCGTATTGACACATTTACCCTAACAAGAAAAGCAAAGTCAAATAATGGATACCGCCATACTCACCAACTCCTTGACTCAATTTCTCACTACGTTCAATGCAGCGTATGGGCTAATCTGGGCAAATGGAGGACAAGCATTACTATGGGTTTTAGCAGGTATTGAGCTTGTGCTGGTTGCTCTATGGTGGGCATTAGGTGGTAATGCTCAAACGATGGATGTCATCAAGAAACTTTTATTCTTGATGTTTTGGTTATGGCTTGTGACTAACTTTGCATGGATTGCTCCTGTCTTTGTCTACTCCTTGGTTGATGCAGGAATAGCAGGGTCTGGGGGAGCAATCGGTGGGCATACCATTATCTTAGATCCTAGCCGAATATTTTCGGCTGGCGTCAATGCCATTGATCCGATCATGACCATGATTGAAGACATGGATGACTGGGATCAAGTTGGGCAAGTCATCATTTTATGGATCTCGTCATTCATCATTTTACTTGCCTTTGCGGTTGTTTCAATTCAAGTCTTTTTGACCGTTCTTGAGTTTTATATGTTTATGGGGCTATCTGCAATATTGCTCCCTTTTGGTATCAATAAACACACCAAATTTATTGCAGAACGCACACTAGGCGGAGTCATAAATTATGGCGTAAAACTCATGGTTTTGGCTTTTATACTTTCTGTTACAGAGCCGACATTAACAGGCTCCATCAACTTTACTCTAGTCGATGGGAATGTGGAATGGAATGAAATATTTTCTGTAATGGTTATCTCATGGGCAATTGCATTACTCGCTTGGAATGCACCAGGAATTGCAGCAGGAATAGTATCTGGATCACCTTCATTAACCGCAGGAACCGCTTTACAAAATAGCGTTATGGGAGGGGCATTAATTGCTGGCACAGGAGCCGCCGCCATTGGAGCAACCAAGGCAGCCGCTGGAGCAGCAACAAAAATGGCAGGTAATGCAACCGCTGGCTACCAAAGAGGCAGTGCTTTTACTCACGGTAGCCAAGGCTCAAAAGTATTGGGTGGAATTGCAGGAGCAACAGAAAGTTTAGTGAGAAGTACCGCTCAACGCGCAACAAAAGGAACGCAACAAGCATGGAGTCAAGGTAAGCAATCCAGTCACAGCGCAATGGTTAGCGGTAGTCAAGAGTCACCATCAAACAACCAAGCTGGCAACAAACCCAGCTGGGCAGGAAAGTTATTACATACCGCCAGACACACCCCACATGAAGCTCATGCAAGTGGTGGCTTGCAAGCAAAACTATAGAAAATCTAAACATTGAGAAAGTTTCACATGTGAAACTTTTCAGGCATTTGATCCAGAGCGATGAACATTACGAGTAATAATAATGAATACAACAGTAGCAATACAAGAAGATCTCAATCGAGAGAAGCAGGAAGTTGATCGTTACCTAAAGGCAAGAATGGAGTGGGATGATCGTTATGGTAATGCCAGAGTTCAAGCACTAAATTGGCGCTATCTCTCCTTCTTTCTGCTTGGATTATTAATGCTTGCTCTGCTTGGCATGATTTACCTTGGCACACTCCCAAAACAATCCATTCATGTCATCGAAGTGGATAAATTAGGCCGAGCTGTTTATGCAGGAAGAGCTGGAACAGCTGGGGCTCAATACAAGATCAATCAAGCATCTAAGAAATTTCACTTAAAACGATTTATTGAGAATGTCCGCTCTCTTCCTTCTGATGCCATTGTTGTCAAAAATCAATGGGAAGATGCTTATACATTACTTAGTCCAAATGCCGCCAATGTCTTAAGCCAATATGCCAGGAAAGTTGTGCCAACTGAACGTCTGAAGAAAGAACGTGTTGCCGTTGATAATGTCACCTTAATTCCTATTTCTGACAATTCATGGAGTGCTGAATGGAATGAAACATCATGGAATACCAAAGGAGGAAATAACGGCACAAGAAAATGGAAGGGGATATTCAATCTTATTTACCAAGAACCCAAAAATGAGACACAACTAAAAGTTAATCCAATCGGCATGTATATCGACTCATTTAGTTGGACAAAAGCAGACTAGAGCAACACAAATAAAATCAAAAGCAGAGACTTTACAATGAACACAATAAAACAACTTGGCCTTATTTTAGCTGGCTCTTTACTCCTATCTGGCTGTTCTTCTGTTAAAACATTTCCCAGTAACGTATTTGATAAATTCAAAAATATGGGTGAGCACGAAGTCACAAATCATACTAATTATGCGAGTACAGAGACTCATAGTGTGAGAACCCTAGCAACAACACAAGCAAGAATCCCAATCACTCGAACAGGTTATACATCACCTAAAGTTCCAGTGGTAAAAAAGCCCATTAAAAAAGCCAACAACATCAAAAAAAGCAATGTGAGTACCGCAACGACAATTGATAGGGCAAACCAAAAAGCCAGAGTTAAACCAAACGAATCTGGTTATAACAATGCCATTATGCAATATGATTTTTCCGCTGGAGCACTTTATCAAGTCTACACTGCACCTTTGCGTATTACTGATATTCAATTACAGCCGAATGAAAAAATCATTGGAAGTCCTGCCGCTGGAGATACAGCCCGTTGGGTTTTGGGAGTCAGTGATTCTATTAAAAATGGACAAGCTCAAAAACACATATTAATTAAGCCAACACGTCCAGACCTAAAAACAACACTAATCATCAATACCAATCGTAGAACCTATTTACTGGAGTTAAACAGTTACAAAGAAACCTATATGCCTGCCGTAAGCTGGCACTACCCTCAAGATGAGCTAAGGCGTCAACAAGCTCAACAAAAAGTGGCTAGATTGCATCAATTGAAACAACAAGCAGAGCAAGCAAAAATTCCTGTGAAAAAAGACTTTGGTTATAAGATTTCCTACAAGGGAGACAAACCTAAGTGGGTTCCTGTTCAGGTATTTGATGATAAAAACAAGGTGTATATTCGCTTCTCAAAAGACCGCCAACGCTATGAAGCTCCTGCTTTGTTCATCATTAATAATGAAGGTAAAACTCAGCTCGTTAATTACCGTGTAAAAGATGATTTCTATGTCGTAGATCGCTTATTTGAAACGGCTGAATTACGTGCAGGAAAAACGAAACAAACCGTTATTACCATTCGTAAAAAAAGTAGCTAAGAGAATATCGAATGAGTGATTTGAATACTAAAATGAGTCCTGATGATCCTCGTTTATCACTGGATCGTCAACGTACACGCAAAATCAAAAAAGGGCCTGTTATTGCAGTGATCATAGCCATTGGTTTAATCCTTACGGCAACGATATTCTCTGCCTTGCAGCCACGTAAAAAGCCAGATAATGCAATAAAGCATGTCAGTATAGATTCAGATATGGTGATGCGCTCCATCCCAGATACTTTACGCGGAGCCGCAGAAAATTATGGTCAATTAGATTATCCCGAACCCCCAAAAGATGTACCCAAATTAGGAATTCCCTTACAAGGTGATTTAGGTGGATTTACCAAACCAACAACTCCAATTATTCCCACTCAAGCTGTTCAAGAAAAACAACCAACACCTGAAGAATTAGAAATATTAAGACAACAACGACTCTCACGAGAAGCTGAAGAAAAAGCACTTTCTGCCAACTTGTTTTTTACATCAGGGTCATCTGCTACAAATTCCGGCTTAAACAATTTAGCTGGGGCTGTCGCTCCAAACTATACAACGACACAAAATGGCTTTTCCGAAAATTCTGCAAGTAACTCAAATCTTAGCAACCCTTCATATCAAGGTGATGTCAACCTGCAATCACAAAAACAACAGTTTTTAGCTAATACAGGAGGAGGGGATAGCAGTTATCTAAAGACTCAACTACAAAAACCAAGAAGCCCTTACGAGGTAAAAGCAGGAACAATTATCCCTGCCGTATTAATCACAGGCATTAATTCAGATTTACCCGGAATGATAACAGCCCAAGTGCGTGAAAGAGTTTTTGATAGCAGTACAGGAAAATATTTACTCATTCCACAAGGCAGTAAAATTATTGGTACATATAGTTCCAACGTGAGTTATGGACAAAATCGAGCTTTAGTTGTCTGGACTCGCCTTATTTTTCCAAATGGATCAAGTATCAATTTAGGCGGCATGGCAGGAGTCGATTTAGCTGGATATGCAGGATATTCAGATACAGTTGATAATCATTGGAAGCGTTTAATTGGTGGTGTCATTCTTTCATCATTACTTGCTGGAACCGCTCAATCAAACAGTGATAGAGACAGTTTTAATTCTCGATTTACCAATAATGTCGGTAATGAAATCAATAGAGCAGGGCAGAAAATCACCCGTAAAAATCTCGATATACAACCCACAATAAAAATCCGACCTGGATTCTCAATCAATGTCATGGTGAATAAAGACATGATTCTGAAACCTTATAAACAATAACCATTTTTCAAACACATTACACAGGGAGCATCATCACATGACCGTCGCTAAAAAATTTACACCTCCAGCTGAGAAGAAAAAAATCAAGCTAGATATGAGTAGTCACATATTAGAAGAATTAGAACTATATGTTCAATGTGGCCAAGAAGATTATGACTGGCTAACCAAAGATATTGTTATTGAGCAGTTGCTTGAAGACGCTTTGAAAAAAGACAGAAGTTTCCGTAGCTGGCTAAAAAAACGCAAGAAAACAAAAAATAGTAAAACAGTGGAAAACCATATTTCTAATAATCAACATACCCCTAGTTCAGGTCAAAACGAACATCATCAAGCATGAAAATCATCGTAAATATACAAAAGCTTACACTGTGTCTTCTTATATTTTGGAGTATGCCTGTACTTGCAGAAAGCAATACAATTGATCACATTGTCCAAGTAGAAGCAAAGGAAAAAGGTATACCTGAAGCTCTAGTTAAGGCAGTTATTGCAGCAGAATCTTCAAACAACCCCTATGCTGTTTCACATAAAGGAGCAATGGGATTAATGCAACTCATGCCACCAACGGCAAAAAGATTCCAAGTAACAGATGCTTTTGATCCTAAACAAAATATACGTGCAGGCACAACCTATCTAAAGTTACTGAAACAACAATTTGGAACATGGCCTTTAGCTCTCGCGGCATACAATGCAGGGGAACATAAAGTAGAAAAATATGGGGGGATTCCACCGTATAAAGAAACACGAGATTATGTTGTGAAAATTCTCAACAAGTACAACTCAAAGCTTATTCCAGCATCGTTGCATAATCACAAAATCAAAACAAAAAAGTCAACACAGATGGCTCATCAGGATAATCCAAAGACATCTGTTGATATTTACTCGACATCTTTGTTTTTTAATGTAGAAGGTTGATCAGTAGAAGTTTCACATGTGAAACTTTTACTATAGAACACGATACATACACCCTTGTAAATCTGGACATGAAGTCCAGATTTACAAGAAATTAGAGGTGAATGTTGCAACCACCATAAAATCGATACATATCTGCAACTTTAATACATAAAAACAATTAAAACGTTACACTTTAATTCAAAAGAAACACGTAACTATGTCGTGAAAATCCTGAAAAAATA
>Ga0114931_10001717_pt1 | contig 27804 bp, 20 predicted proteins | sample 2SBtaG_FD_89579 | JGI IMG/M metagenome (GOLD analysis project Ga0114931, IMG submission 89579) | Deep subsurface microbial communities from Kolumbo volcano to uncover new lineages of life (NeLLi) - 2SBTROV14_V59a metaG | ecosystem: Environmental > Aquatic > Marine > Volcanic | place: Kolumbo... | reverse complement strand
AGTCGACGAAGTCGGGATGACCCCGTGACCTGGAAACTCATCGGTACCCTCGTCATGACCCAATCAAACGTCGGGTGGGATGCCAGCGGCATTCTCCAGTTAGCTCCGGGTCGCCCCCGAGGTCGCGTGGCGCTTTCCGGCCGATTCCCTGGCGCATTTGACAAGCCGGGCGTAGGAGGCGAACTGCTGGACGGCCATCGAGGTGGCGCAGGTCATCGATGCGGCGCAGGTCATCGAGGCGGCGCAGGCCATCGAGGCGGCGCAGGCCATCGAGGCGGCGCAGGCCATCGAGGCGGCGCAGGTCATCGAGGAGCGGATCGATCTGGCCAGAGAGATGCGTGAAGCCGACCGGCGCGGCGAAAAACTGGGCTTGTCGGAAGACGAGGTCGCCTTCTACGATGCACTGGAGACCAACGACAGCGCCGTTGCTGTGCCTGGCGATGAAACACTGCGCGCCATTGCCGCCGGTGCACCTGGCGGTCGCCCGCGGCGTTCGCCGCTGATGCCAAACCGTTATCCCGCGGAAAGCCAATGAGAACATCCAACCATCGGAACCGGATGCCATCACGAGGTGTTGGAATGAGGACAACATCACGTTGCGCCACACCGTGGTTAGCCGTGCTGACGATTCTGGGGGTAGCCGGTTGCGCAACCTATCACCCGGCGCCGCTCGCGCCCGTGCACAGCGAACAAGAATATCGGATGCGCACGTTGACCGACCCGGGGCTGCGCCAGTTTGCAAAGTCGAATCTCGGTTCCAGTCTGCGTAAATGGCCGCCGCCGAAGTGGGATTTGTCACGGCTGACACTGGTTGCGTTTTACTATCATCCCGACCTCGACGTGGCGCTGGCGCGCGTCGCCGTGGCCGAAGCGGGCATCAAGGCCGCCGGAGGCCGGCTTAATCCGAGAGTTGGCGTGGCAGCGGGACATACGACTTCACCGGAGTCACCGTGGTTATACGGATTCAACTTTGACATCCCGACCGGGGCCCCCGGGAAGCGCCACTATCGCGTGGCGCAAGCCCGTGCGCTGACCGAGGCGGCACGGCTTCAAGTGGCCGAGACCGCCTGGCAAGTGCGCAGCCGGCTACGTGCGGCGCTAGTCGAGCATCTTCTCGCTCGCAGGAAACTTGAATTGCTTCGTGCCGAAGAAACCGCTCGCGCCGACGCGGCACGCATCATGGAGCAGAGGCTCGCGGTCGGCGAAATATCGCGACCGGACATGAACGCGGTTCGGGCAGAACGTAGCACGACGCGCGTGGCCCTCAAGGCCGCCGAAGGCCGAGTGACGGAAACGTTGGCGATGCTTGCTGCCGCGCTTGGCGTCCCGGTCTCCGCGCTGGCCGGCGCAAAGTTTAACAGTCCCCATCTTGACCAGCCTCTTGCGCCAGAGGCTCTCGCGCCCGATAAGCTCCAGCGCGCCGGCCTGCTCAACCGCATTGACGTTCGGCGCGCGCTGGCCGAATACGCCGCCACCGAAGCCGCGCTGCACCTGGAAATTGCAAAGCAATACCCGAACATTCACCTCGGTCCCAGCTATGCGTTTGACGACGGCCAGAGCAAGTACAAACTCGGTGTCTCGCTCGCGCTCCCGCTTCTCAACCGGAACCAGGGCCCGATTGCCGAGGCGGAGGCGCGACGCAAACAGTCGGCGGCGCAGTTCCTGGCGTTGCAGGCAAAGGTGATTGGCGAAACCGACCAGGCGTCGGCGCGCTACCGTGCTGCGTTGGCGAGCTATGACGATGCCAACACATTGGTCGCCCTGCTCAAAGAGCAGGAGAGCGCGATGCAACACGCCGTGCAGATCGGCGAATCGGACAGTCTGGCGCTAGCGGGCCTTCGCGTCCGCAGCGCCGTTGCCGCCCGCTCCTCGCTCACCGCGCTGCACAAAGCACAATTGGCGCTTGGCGATCTGGAAAACGCCGTACAACGACCACTGGATGGTTCAGCACCGTTGCCACCGGTACCCGAGAGAGGTTCGGGAGCAATGAAAGGGACGAAACCATGACGCGAAGGCCACTACTGAAAATAACCGTGACCGTTGCCGTGCTGGCGGCGGTGGGTGTACTCGTGGTGTGGGGGTTTATCAAAGGACGCCACGAAGCCGCGACGGAAAGTCAGAGCGAACAACCTGTCGAGGCGCCCTTGCGCGTCGCCGTTGAGGACGGGCAGACCGTGGTGACGCTGGATCGGGCCACGCAGGAGCGCAGCGCCATTGCGGTGACCACGCTGGAAGCGCACAACTACCAGGAGCGAGTGCGCGCCTACGGCACGGTGGTGCAGTTGCCGGAACTGATCACTCTTCGGGCAACCATGGAAAAAGCGCAGGCCATCGCTGCCGCCTCGCGTCATGAGTCGGAACGGCTGGAGAAGCTGCATCAAGAAAACCAGAACGTGTCGGCCAAATCACTGCAGGCCGCCGAGGCACAGGCGGGCGCTGACGCAGCGGACGTGCAGGCTGCCCAGGCGCAGGCGCGCCAACGCTGGGGCGGCGTGATCGCGCGCTGGCTCGTTCAACGCTCGCAGGAGTTGGACCGACTGGTGCAAGGTCAGGAGGTATTGATTCAGATCACGCTTCCCGCCGGTGTCGCGCTTTCGGAAGCGCCCGATACGGCCTCGATCCAAACGGCAGCCGGAAATACGTTTGCCGCGCGGCTGGTTTCGCCGACGTCGGCAACCGACCCGCACGTGCAGGGCCAGAGCTTTTTCTACATCGCCGCCGCGCATCCGGCTGGCCTGTTGCCGGGGATGAACATTGTGGCGGAACTGCCTGTGGGTGCCAGGCGACAGGGCGTGCTCGTGCCCGCAACCGCGGTGGTCTGGAACGCGGGCAAGGCCTGGGTCTATGTGCAGAAAACGCCCGAACAATTCGTCCGCCGTGCGAGCCCGACCGATCAGCCGGCAGGTAATGACTGGTTCGTGGCCACCGGGCTGACTCCGGGCGAAAAAATCGTTGTCAACGGTGCGCAACTCCTGCTGTCCGAGGAATTCCGCGCGCGCATCCAGGTCGGCGAGGAGGCCAACCGCTGAGAAACACCACGGTGGATACGGCTCACGGAGGCATTCTCAGCGCAATCGTCCGGTTCTCGCTGCGGTTCCGCGGTGCGATCATCGCGCTGGCCTGCCTGGCCGTCGGGTACGGACTGTTTGCGCTCACCCGCACGAAGTACGACGTGTTTCCGGAGTTCGCCCCGCCCCAGGTGGTGATCCAGACCGAGGCGCCGGGATTGGCGCCGGAGCAGGCGGAGGTGTTGGTCACCCAACCAATTGAGAACGCGCTCAACGGTATGGACGGCGTGGAGTTGTTGCGTTCCAGTTCGATCCAGGGACTGTCGCTGATCACGGTGACGTTTAGGGCGAACACCGACATTTATCGGGCACGGCAGGTGGTGGCCGAGCGATTGGCGACGCTTACCCGGCAGTTGCCGCAGGGCGTGCGCGCGCCGACGATGACACCGCTGACTTCTTCTACGAGCGTCGTGCTGGGCATTGGGTTGACCTCGGACGCCCGTTCGTTGATGGACTTGCGCACAATCGCCGACTGGACCGTGCGGCTACGGCTGCTGGCTGTACCCGGTGTGGCGAAGGTGGCGGTGTTCGGCGGCGAGGTACGGCAACTGCAAGTTCAGGTTCTACCGCAGCGGCTCGTACAATACAACCTGGCCATTGACGACGTGCTGGCGGCGGCGCGCCGGGCCACCGGCGTGCGGGGCGCGGGGGTCATTGACACGCATAATCAGCGTATCGTGGTCCAGACCGAGGGACAGGCTATCACGCCCGCTGAACTTGCCCGCACGGTCATCGCCCGGCACGCCGGCGTCAATGTGACGCTCGGCGACGTGGCGCACGTGGTCGAAGCGCCCGAGCCCCCCATCGGTGCGGCCTCGGTGATGGGCAAGACGGGGGTCGTGCTGCTGATCTCTGCTCAGTACGGCGGGAACACCCTGCAAGTGACGCGCAAACTCGACCAGGCGCTGAGCGAACTGCAGCCCGCGCTGGCGGCGCAGGACGTGATGTTGCATGCGGACGTGTTTCGCCCGGCCACATTCATCCAGACGGCGATTCACAACCTGCGCATATCGCTGTGGATCGGTGGCGTGCTTGTGGTCGTCGTGCTGTTTCTGTTCCTGTTCAATTTCCGCACGGCGGCGATCTCCTGCACGGCGATCCCGCTCTCGTTGCTGGCAGGTACAACGCTCTTGCAGGTGCTGGGCTACAGCCTCAACACCTTGACGCTCGGCGGGCTGGCCATCGCCCTCGGCGAAGTGGTGGACGACGCGGTAATCGACGTGGAAAACATATTGCGGCGGCTGCGCGAGAACCGGGTGCGGCCCGAACCACTGCCGCCGTTGGGCGTGGTGCTGCGGGCGTCGATCGAGGTGCGCAGTGCAGTGGTCTATGCAACGTTCGCCGTGGTGCTGGTGTTTGTGCCGCTGCTGACGATGTCGGGCGTGGCGGGCCGGCTGTTTGCGCCGCTGGGGCTGGCCTACATCGCGGCGGTGCTGGCTTCGTTGCTGGTGGCACTGACGGTGACACCGGCGCTGTGTTTGGTTTTTTTGGGCCGAGACGAGGCCCTGGCGGGTGAGCCGCCCGTCATGCGCTGGCTGAAGGAACGCTACGTGGTGTTGCTGCGTCGGGTGGAGGAGCATGCGCGCGCGGTGATGGCCGGCGTGGCCATCTTCACCGTAACCGGCTTAACAATGTTGTTGTTTGTTGGTGGAAGCTTCTTGCCGGAGTTGCGCGAGGGACAGCTGATCGTCCACCTTTCGGCGGTGCCGGGCACGTCGCTGCAGAGTTCTTTGCGGCTGGGGCGACAGGTGACGGCAGCGTTGCGCAAGCTGCCGTTCGTGCGGTCGGTGGCGCAGCGCGTCGGGCGGGCGGAACTGGCCGACGACGTGTTCGGCACGCACTACAGCGAGTTCAACCTGGAACTCAAGCCGCTGGCCGGCGAGGAGGGCGATCGGGCAATGGCCGCGATCCGCAACGTTCTGGCGCAGTTTCCCGGCGTGAACGGGGCGGTCAACTCGTTCCTGACCGAGCGCGTCGAGGAAACGTTGTCGGGATACACGGCGTCGGTGGTTATCAAGATCTTCGGCAACGATCTGGACGTATTGGACAGCCAGGCGCAGAAAGTGGCACGGGTGCTCAGCACGGTCAATGGCGCGATGGCTGTGCAGGTGCAGTCGCCGCCGGGGGCCCCGCAACTGCGGGTGCGGCTGCGGGAACCCGATTTGTTGCGGTGGGGATTTGATCCCGTCACGGTATTAAACGCTGTCGGCGTGGCGTATCAGGGCGACGAGGTCGGCCAGGTATACGAGGGCAATCGTGTGGTCGACGTGGCGGTGATCCTCGCGCCCGAAGACCGCCGCGCGGTGAAGGCAGTCGGCGCGTTACCGTTGCGTAATGCGGCGGGCACGTACGTCCCATTGCGCCAACTGGCCGACATCCGCGAGACCTCAGGCCGTTACATGGTGCTGCACGACGGCGCGCGTCGGGTGCAAACGGTGACCTGCGACGTGGCCGGCCGTGACGTACAGTCGTTCGTCGCCGATGCGCGGAAAACGCTTTCGGCATCCATACTTCTTCCGCCGGGGACGAACCTGCAATTTTCCGGTGCGGCCACCGCCCAGGCGCAGTCGCGGCAGGAGTTGCTGGTGCATTCGCTGCTGGTGGGCGTGGGCATTGTGCTGCTGCTGGCGATCGTGCTCGGCAACGCGCGCAACCTGTTGCTGGTACTGGTGAACCTGCCCTTCGCGCTGGTCGGCGGCGTGCTCGTCGTGTTCGCCACGGGCGACACGCTGACGCTGGGCGCGATGGTCGGGTTCGTCACTTTGTTTGGCATCACGCTGCGCAACTCGATCATGCTCATCTCTCACTACGAACATCTTGTGGCGGTCGAGAACGTGCCGTGGGGCTTTGAAGCTGTCCTGCGTGGCGCGTCGGAGCGGCTCGTTCCGATCCTGATGACCGCCCTGGTCACCGCGCTCGGCTTGCTGCCGCTAGCGCTGGGCAGCGGTGAGGCCGGCCGCGAAATTGAAGGCCCGATGGCGCTGATCATCCTCGGTGGCCTGTTGACGTCGACCGCGCTGAACCTGCTCGTCCTGCCGACGCTCGCGCTGCGTTATGGTCGGTTTGAGGAGAACGAGTAATTGCTCCCAGGAATTGGAACAGCAGGTAAGATGAACTCATTTCGTTGGATTCCCGCTGCCCGACCCTGCCATCAAATCGGGCAAACCAGGTGGCCCAGTTTCTCCGTCAATTTCATGTTTTCCGAGTAGTCCACCCCCACGTCGACCACCGCCACCGTGTTCGCAGCAAACGCTTCTTCCAGCGTCGCTGCCAGGTCTTGCGCGCGGTCCACACGAAAGCCCCGCGCACCGAACGACTCCGCGTAGCGCACAAAATCCGGGTTCGTAAAGCCGATGTGGTTCGCGTGCCCGAAGCGGCGTTCCTGGTGCCACTTGATCAGTCCGTATTCGCTGTCCCGCCAGATCATCACCACCATCGCCACACCGTACCGCAGGGCCGTCTCGATTTCCTGTGAGTTCATCATGAACCCCCCGTCGCCCGTTACCGCCAGCACCCGGCGGTCGGGGAAGGCCAGCGCGGCGGCAATCGCCCCCGGCACACCGATTCCCATCGAGGCGAACCCATTCGAAATGACGCACGTGTTTGGCCGCTCGCACGGGTAGAGCCGCGCAACCCACATTTTGTGTGCGCCCACGTCGGAAACCAGGATGTCCTCGTCGCCCATCACCTGTCGCGTGTCGTACAAAATTTTCTGCGGCTTGATGGGAAAACTTTCATCGGCGGCATAGCGATCGAGTTCGTCGGCGATCACACTTCGCAGGTGCGTCGTTTGGGTTTCGTGCGTTTTCCGGGCGGCTGCCGCGATGCGCCCGAGCGACGTGGAAATATCGCCGAGCACGCCCGCGGCCAGGATATAGTGCGAATCCACCTCGGCGTATTCCAGGTCGACGTGGATAATCTGTTTTTCCTTTTCGGGATGCCACAGATACGGGTGGTACTCCACCATGTCGTAGCCCACGCACAGCACCACGTCGGCCCGGTCGAACCCGCACGCCACGTAGTCGTGCGCCTGCAAACCAACAGTGCCCAGCGAGAGGGGGTGCGAAAACGGGATGGCCCCTTTGGCCATGAAGGTTGTGGTCACCGGAATGTTCAGGCGCTCGGCAAACGCCACCAGCGCTGCGCTGGCACGCTGGCGCAACACACCGTTGCCGGCCAGGATCATCGGAAAGGTGGCCTCGTCAAGGATGCGCGCCGCCTGTAGCACCTTCTCCTCGGGCGCTTCGGGCGCAACGGGGCCCTGCACCTTCAGCGGACGCGCGTCGGCGTCCACAGTTTCTCCGGCAATATTCTCCGGAAAACTGATAAAGGCCGCGCCGGGTTTTTCCGCCTGGGCGTCCTTGAACGCTTTGCGTACCAGTTCGGGAATGATCGCGGGGTCGAGGATGGCGGCGCTGTATTTTGAGATGGGTTCGAACAGGTCGACCAGCTTGAGAATCTGGTGACTCTCCTTGTGCATGCGCGTGGTCGCGCCCTGTCCGGCGATGGCAACCAGCGGCGCGCGGTCCAGATTGGCGTCGGCGACGCCGGTCACCAGGTTTGTTGCCCCGGGGCCCAGGGTGGCCAGGCACACGCCGGCCTTGCCCGTGAGACGGCCGTACACGTCGGCCATGAAGGCCGCGGCCTGCTCATGCCGCACGGTGAAAAACTCGATACGGCTGTTGCGCAGCGCGTCCATGACAAACAGGTTTTCTTCCCCCGGAATCCCGAAAATCCGGTCTACGCCCTCATTTTCGAGACTTCGAACGAAGAGTTCGGCGGCGGTGGTTGTCATGATCGACCCTCCGGGTGCATTGCGGCCGGCCGGCCGGCGGACCTACGCATTGCTCACCCACACCGAGTGGATGTTCACAAATTCGCGAATGCCGAAAATGGCCAACTCGCGGCCGTACCCGGAGTGCCGGATTCCGCCGAACGGCATGCGCGGGTCCGACTTCGACATGTCGTTGACGAACGCCGCGCCCGACTCGATCTGGTCGGCGGCAATGCGCTCGCCGCGGGCCAGGTTCCGCGTCCACACGGCCCCGCCGAGCCCGAAGTCGGTGGCGTTGGCCACTTCGATAGCCTCGGCTTCATCGCGCACCCGGATCAGGGTTGCGACCGGTCCGAAGAGTTCTTCCGACCACGCGGCCATGCCGGGTTTGACGTCGGCCAGCACGGTGGGCGGGTAGAAGGCGCCCGGTCCTTCGGGCACCTCGCCGCCGATCAACACGCGGGCCCCGGCCTCTACCGTGCGGTGAACCTGCTCGGCCAGACCGTCGCGCAGGTCGGTGCGCGCCTGCGGGCCAATGAAAATGCCGTCCTGCGCGGGGTCGCCCATCTTGAGCCGGCCGGCAGCGTCCACGAATTTTTTCTCGAACTCCTCGTACACCGCGTCGACCACGATAAACCGTTTGGAGGCGATACAGCTCTGCCCGCTGTTCTGGAAGCGGCCGGCGATGCCCACCTCGACGGCCCGGTCGATATCGGCGTCTTCGAGCACGATGAACGGATCGGAGCCGCCGAGCTCGAGCACACACTTTTTGAGCGCCTTGCCGGCCTCGCCGGCGACGGCCCGGCCCGCGTTGACGCTCGAGGTGATCGTGACGGCGGCGATGCGCGGGTCGTGAATTACGCGGGTGGTTTCGGGAATGTCGATGAGCAGGGAGCGAAACAGGTTTTCGGGGAAGCCCGCATCGCGAAAGACCGACTCGATCATCAGGGCGCAGCCAAAGACATTGGGGGCGTGCTTGAGCATGCACCCGTTGCCTGCCATCAGGCCGGGAGCGGCGAAGCGGAACACCTGCCAGAACGGAAAATTCCAGGGCATGATGGCCAGCACAACGCCCAGCGGTTTGTAGGTTACAAAGCTGTGCCGGGCCTCGGTGTCGACGTCTTCGGGCGCCAGGAACTGTTCGGCGTGTTCGGCGTAATACCGGCAAACCAGCGCGCACTTTTCCACTTCCGCAATTCCCTGCGACCGGATCTTTCCCATCTCGGCGGTCATCATGTCGGCGTAGCGCTCTTTTTCGGCGAGCAGCACGTCGCTGGCGCGCTGCATCAGCCGGGCGCGCTCGGAAAACGAAACGGCGCGCCACGCGCGCTGTGCCTCGCGGGCGGCGTCGAGCAGGTCGTTGACGGCGTCGGGGGGCATTTCGGCGTATTCCTGAATGACCGCACCGTTTACAGGGTTGATGCTCTGGAACATGTCGGCTGTCTCTTTTCGGTTAGATCGACGGGTTGTGCAACAGGCGCCGGGTTGTCAGGGCAAAAGCCTGCACGAAGCGCGCGCTACGCGCTGCGTGTGTTCGGCCGATGATGTGTTTTTCTGTTGGATGAAGAACAATCATTCGCATTCCCGGCGAGGATGGATACAGCATAACGGGTACGCCGCGCGGGCGCAAGGAAGGGCCGGCGGCGCGCTCGCCGTTGCCCGTAACGCGACGGCCGATCCGATGTGACGCTTCATGTGGTCCGGCGTGTCTGCCCGGGCTCTTTTCTGTCCACGAGCTCGAAGAGCACGTCGCCCGTCGAGCCGGGGTGCACGAACGCCACGCGCGTGCCACTCTGTCCGGTGCGCGGCTGCTCGTCGATCATCCGCGCGCCGCGTCCCTCGAGCGTGTCGATCGCTTTGTCCACGTCGGTGACCTTCAGCGCAATGTGATGGATCCCCGTACCGTTGCGCTCGACGTAGCGCGCGATCGACGATTCGGGATCGGTGGCGTGCACGAGTTCGATCTGCACGCCCCCCACGTGGAACGTGGCCACCTCCACGCCGTAGTCGGCGATGGGTTCGCGGTGGCCGCACGATACGCCGAGCATTTTTTCGAACACGGCGATCGTCTCGTCGAGATCGCGAACGGCGATGGCCACGTGGTCGATACCCTCTATGTTCATCCCGTTCGTCCTCCCGGGTCACGGTGTTTGCCGAATACGCGCGTGAGCGCGCCGCAGATTTCTCCGATCGACGCCTGCGCGCGCACCGCTTCGAGAATGTGGGGCATCAGGTTGTCGGTGGTGCCCGCCGCGGCGGTTAGCTCTTCGAGCCGCGCGGCAACGGCCCCGGCGTCGCGCTGTGTGCGCCGCGCGCGCAGCGCGTCAACCTGCGTGCGTTCGAGCGACGGGTCGACGCGAAACGGTGGTGGGGAAGCGGCGCCCTCTTCGGTGTACACGTTGACCCCCACCACATGACGCTCGCCGCGCTCGAGCGCTTTTTGCCACGCGTAGGCCGACCGCTCGATTTCGCGCTGGGGCAGTCCCTGCTCGATGGCCTGCACCATGCCGCCGGCCGCGGCGATCGTCGCGATCAATTCCAGCGCACGCCGCTCGAGCTCATCGGTGAGGTGTTCGACAGCGTAGCTGCCGCCGAGCGGGTCGACGTGGTCGGTGATGCCGCTCTCCTCGGCGATGATCTGCTGCGTGCGCAGCGCCAGACGGCTCGTTTCGTCGGTGGGCAGGCCGAGCGCCTCGTCGTAGCTGTTCGTGTGCAGGCTCTGTGTGCCCCCGAGCACGGCGGCCAGCGCCTGCAGGGTGACGCGCGCCACGTTGTTCACGGGCTGCTGCGCCGAGAGGCTGCTACCGGCTGTTTGCGAGTGAAACCGCAACAGCAGACTTTCCGGTTTCTTCGCGCCGAAGTGTTCGCGCATCACCCGCGCCCACATGCGCCGCGCCGCGCGAAACTTGGCGACCTCTTCGAGAAAGTCGCTGTGCACGTTGAAAAAAAACGACAGGCGTGGTGCAAACGCGTCCACGGCGAGGCCGGCATCGATGCCGGCCTGCACGTAGGCGATGCCGTCGGCGAGGGTGAAGGCGAGTTCCTGCACGGCGGTTGCGCCGGCTTCGCGGATGTGGTAGCCGCTGATGCTGATGGGATTAAAACGGGGCAGGTTGTCGGCGCACCACGCGAACGTGTCGGTGATCAGGCGCATCGAAGGCGCCGGGGGAAACACGTACGTGCCGCGCGCGGTGTATTCCTTGAGAATGTCGTTTTGCACGGTGCCGGCGAGGCGCTCGCGCGCCACGCCGCGTTCTTCGGCCACAGCCACGTACATGGCCAGCAGGATCGACGCGGTGGCGTTGATGGTCATCGACGTGCTGACCGCGTCCATGGGAATGTCGTCGAACACCACGCGCATGTCGTCGATGGTGTCGATCGCAACGCCCACGCGCCCCACTTCGCCCAGGGCGAGCGGGTCGTCGGAGTCGAGTCCCATCTGCGTGGGCAGGTCGAAGGCCACGCTCAGCCCCTTTTGCCCGCGCTCGAGCAGGTAGCGAAAGCGCGCGTTGGTCTGGCGCGCGGTGCCGAAGCCGGCGTACTGGCGGATGGTCCACGGGCGCCCGCGGTACATCGTGGGGTAGATGCCGCGGGTAAACGGATACTCGCCGGGAAAGCCCTCGCGCGCGGGCGCGTCGGGGGGGCGGCCTTCGGCGGTATACAGGGGCTCGACGGGAATGCCCGAGTGCGTGGGAAACGAAGATTTCCTCTCGGGACGCTTCGCGCGGAACGGCCCGTAGGTACGTTCGATCCATTGCTTGCGATTCTTCGACGGTTTCACGAAATCTCGATTCGCACGAGCTGTGCCTGGGATTCCACGGTGTTTCCTGGCGACACGAACACCTCGGCGACCACGCCGCCCACGTCGCTCGTCAATTCGTTTTGCATTTTCATAGCTTCAATCACCACAACGGTGTCGCCGGGTTGAATCGTATCTCCCGGCGCGACGCGGACCTCGACGGCGAGTCCGGGCATGGGCGCGCGAATGACGCTGGCTCCGGAAGTATCCGCGTCGCTGCGCGCGTCCCGCACGGCGGCGAGCAGCTCGTCGAGCACGTCCACGCTGTACGTGCGCCCCATCACGCGGGCGTAGTACCGTCCGTCGTCGGCGTCCACCGCGCCCGACTCCACGAGATACGAGCGGTTGTCGATGAGCAGCGAGAGGTATCCCGACGCGCCGAGAAACTGGCAGTCTACCTTGAGTGTGCGGCCATCGAGTTCGAAATCAAAATAGCCGTTGCGGCGGCGGATCGTTACCTCGCGCTCGCGTCCTTCCATGCGAACGGCAAACTTCATGCGCGACCGTCCGTGCGCAGCGGTCGCCGCAGTGCATCGACCCGGGCGCATCGTCGCCAGGATTCTCCGGCGGTATCGGGCGATCCGGTAAAGCGACGCGTCGTGGCCTCACGCCACGCCACAATGGACGCGGCGATCGTCGCCAGATCGTGGTCGTCCTCGCGCGCGCGCAGTTTTTCGGGGTCGAAGTGCGTTTCCACATAGTGCGTGTCGTAGTCGCCCGACGCAAAGTCCGGCTCACACAGCGCCCAGAGAAGAAAATCGACGTTGGTACGTACGCCGTCGGCACGAAATTCGCGCAACGCACGCCGCGCGCGCCGAATGGCCTCGGATCGATTTTCGGCCCACACGATGATCTTGCAGAGCATGGGATCGTAGTAGATCGGAATGTCGTAGCCGGTGTACACGCCATTCTCGTTGCGCACACCGGGTCCCTGGGGCAGGGCCAGACGCGTGATGCGCCCGACCGACGGCAAGAACCCGTTGGCGGGGTCTTCGGCATACACGCGCAGCTCAATCGCCGCGCCGGCGGGCTCGGGTACATCGGGTGCAACAACAACCGGTTCTCCCGCCGCCACACGAATTTGCTGTTTGACGAGGTCGATACCGTAGACCGCTTCGGTCACCGGGTGTTCCACCTGCAGGCGGGTGTTCATCTCGAGAAAATAAAAATTGCGCTGCGGGTCGGCGATGAATTCCACGGTACCGGCACCCCGGTAGTGTACCGCGCGGGCGGCCCGGCATGCCGCCGCACTTAGCGACGAACGCATCGCGGGGGTGACGAACGGTGAGGGACATTCCTCGATGACTTTCTGGTAGCGCCGTTGCATGGAGCATTCGCGCTCGCCCCACGCGGACACGTGGCCGTCGGCGTCGGCCATGATCTGAATCTCGATATGACGCGGCCTCTCTATATATTTCTCGACGTATACCGAACCGTCACCAAAGGCATTCTGCGCTTCGCCGATTGTGCGTTCGAGCGCCGACGGGAGTTCGTTCTCGTCGTGGACAATGCGCATTCCCTTGCCGCCCCCCCCCGCGGCCGCCTTGAGGATCACCGGGAAGCCGATTTTCCGTGCCACCGCGGAGGCCTCGCCGGCCGATTGTACGGCGCCGGTGCTACCCGGTACCATCTCCACCCCGGCGGTTTTCATCGTCGCACGTGCGGACAGCTTGTTGCCCATTTGTTCGATGGCTTCGGGCGGAGGACCGATAAACGTGATGCCCGCGCGTTCGCACGCACGCGCAAATTCCGCGTTCTCGGCCAGAAAACCGTAGCCCGGATGAATGGCGTCGGCGCCGCTGCGTTTTGCGGCTTCGAGAATGGCGCCGGTATTGAGGTAGCTGTCGCGACTCTCGGCGCCACCGATCGGCCACGCTTCATACGAACGCAGCACGTGCAGCGCGCGCCGGTCCACGTCGGAATACACGGCGACGGGAACGATGCCCATTTCTTTGCACGCGTGCATCACGCGCACGGCGATTTCTCCCCGGTTGGCAATGAGAATTTTTTGAAACACGCGCCGGCCTCCGGTGGATCAAAGCGGGATATTTCCGTGTTTCTTCGGCGGAACGTTCTGGCGCTTATTGATGAGGCTTTCGAGGGCAGAAATCACCAGGGGACGGGTGTTCGCCGGTTCGATTACGTCGTCGATGTAACCGAGTTCGGCGGCGATGTACGGATTGGCGAAGCGTTCGTTGTATTCGGCGATACGACGCGCGCGTTCGGCGTCCGGATCGTCGGCCGCCTCAATTTGTTTGCGTCCGAGAATGTTGACCGCGCCCTCCGCGCCCATAACCGCGAGTTCGCCCGTGGGCCACGCCACGTTGTAGTCGGCGCGAATGTGCTTGGAACTCATCACGTCGTACGCGCCGCCGTACGCTTTGCGCGTGATCACGGTAATTTTCGGGACGGTCGCTTCGCAGTACGCGTACAGAAGCTTGGCTCCGTGCTTGATGATTCCCCCGAACTCCTGCTCGGTACCGGGCAAAAACCCGGGGACATCCTCGAAGGTGAGCAGCGGAATATTGAACGCGTCGCAAAAGCGTACAAACCGGGCCGCTTTGAGCGACGAGTGAATGTCGAGTACGCCGGCGAGTGACTGCGGCTGGTTGGCGACGATTCCTACGCTGCGCCCGTTGAGGCGCGCGAATCCCACCACGATGTTCGTGGCGAACAGCGGCTGGATTTCGAAAAATTCTGCGCTATCGACGACCGACGCGATGACGTTTTTCATGTCGTAGGGCGTCTTCGGGTTGTCCGGAATGATGGCATTGAGCGTTTCGTCGGTGCGATCGGCGGGGTCGGTGCACTCCACACGCGGTGGGTCGGCAACGTTGTTCTGCGGCATGTACGAAAGCAATTTGCGAATGGTCAAAATACAGTCCTGATCATTTTTTGCAATCCGGTGCGCGACGCCGCTGCGTGCGTTGTGCGTGTGCGCGCCGCCGAGTTCTTCGAACGATACTTCTTCATTCGTCACCATTTTGATTACGTTGGGTCCGGTAACGAACATGTGACTGGTGCCTTCGACCATCACGATGAAATCCGTGATCGCGGGCGAATACACGGCGCCGCCCGCGCACGGCCCCATGATCGCCGAAATCTGGGGCACGACGCCGGAAGCGAGTGTGTTGCGCAGGAATATGTCGGCGTACCCGCCCAGGCTCGCCACGCCTTCCTGGATGCGCGCGCCGCCGCTGTCGTTGAGTCCCACAACCGGCGCGCCGTTTTCGATGGCCAGGTCCATCAACCTGCAGATTTTCCCCGCGTTCGCCTCGCTGAGCGTACCCCCGAATACCGTAAAATCCTGCGCGAAGGCGTAGATCTGTCGGCCCGCGACGGTGCCGTGACCGGCTACTACGCCGTCACCGGGAATGCGCCGATCGGCCATGCCGAAATCCGTGGCCCGATGCGTCACGAACACCCCGAGTTCCTGGAATGTTCCGCGGTCGAAGAGCAATTGGATGCGTTCGCGCGCGGTGAGCCTGCCGGATTCGTGGATTTTCGCGATGCGCTTGTCGCCGCCCCCGCGCGCGGCGTCTTCGCGTCGCTTGCGCAGTGCCTCAAGTTTTTTTCTGGACGTCGGCATGATGCAGGAATGCTCCCGGCAGATGCGGTACCCGTGCCGGGCCGGAGAGGTCCCGGCCGGCGGCACAACGCGCGCAATGGCAAGCAATTAAGATTTGGCCATTCTAGGGCACGTCCCGGGGGGCGTCAACGGTTTCCTGTTGAACGGTGTCTGTAATCCATAGTAAAATATAAACATATGCGTGCCAGTGCGTGCCGGCTTCGGCCGGCGTGTTTGCTTTTCCGAGAGGTTTCCATGTATCGCTATATTCTGTTGATGGTTGCAGTTCTTGCGCTCTCGAGTTGCGGAAATAAACAAAATAACGATGGCGCATCGAGTGCCACCCGGGGCGACGCCGTCGGCAAGCCGCCGAAAACGCCGGGCCACAGCGCGGTTCGCGAGCCCGACTTTGTTCCCACCCCGGAGGGCGTTCGGATGGGCGTGTTCTTCGACGACGCGGGCGCGTCGGATTCGATTGCGGTCCAAATCGACAAGGAATTTGGAGTGTATGTGTTCGCCCTCATCGACAGCCCGTTGCAGATTTCCGCCGCGCAGTTTTCCCTCGACCTGCCCGCGGCGGTGGATGTGCTTTCGGCGAAGAAGTCCACTACGAAATCACTCACGCTGGGAGATGTGCGGAGAAACTTTATGGTAACGTTCGAATGCCACGACCGCGGGCGCTTCTACTTGATGCGGTACACTTGCGCGGCACGCGCCGGGTTTACCGGCGGTAAGGTGGTGGTTCGCCCCGGGGTCGACGCGCAGGGAAAGGCCTTTCTCGGGTACGTCTCGTGCGGGCCGGGTGTGAAACCCGAAATGGTACCGGCCGCCGGAACCTCGGCGGTGATCACTCTGGCCAGGTAAGCCGCGTGCCGCACGCGGACAGAATAAGGGCAATACCTCGAACATCGAGGGGAGACCGGCAATGAACCGATCTGCATTCGTATCCTTTGCATCAATTGTATCGGTTGCCGTAAGTGCAATTCTTCTGGGCACGGAATTCGCGCAGGCTACGATCGCGCCGCGCAACGGGGGACCATTGCCCGCGGCCATGCTCGCGCGGATGGCGAAAGACCCAACGGCCTACCAGTTTCAGCACGCGTGGTTCGGCCCGGTCGAGCGCGCGCGCCGGGCACGCCGTGCGTTGGCCCGCGGGGCGTCGCCGTCGGCGGTCGGTGCAACGGGCGTATCCGGAACCATCGCGGTGCCGGTCCTGGCAGGATATTTTTCCGGCGAGACCGTGCCCGACACCATCGCGAACTGGCAGAGCCAGCTCTTCGGCGCCAACCCGACCGGGAACGTGACGGATTTCTGGCACGAGGCATCGTACGGGGCGCTCACGATGACCGGTACGGTGTACGGATGGACGCAGGTATCGCAGCCCGAATCGTACTACGCCGGGTCCAACAACGGAACGGATCCAACGACCGATCGCGTCGGGGAGTATATTCGGGAACTCCTCGACGCCAACGACGCGGCGGTGGATTTTTCGCAGTTCGACAATGACGGCCCGGACGGGATCCCCAATTCGGGCGATGACGACGGATTTGTGGACATGATTGCGTTCATCCAGAGTCATGTCGGCGGCGAATGCGGCGCAAACGGTCACATCTGGTCGCACAAGTGGGTCTATTCGGCGTGGAATGCGTCGGGGCTGGCGCCGTACGTGACGAATGATCCCGCGGCCGGCGGCGGCTTCATTCGCATCAACGACTACACGATCCAACCGGCATGGAATTGTTCCGGCGCCCCCAACGTAATTGATATCGGCGTGTTTTGTCACGAGTTTGGTCACGCCCTCGGATTGCCCGATCTCTACGATTTCAACTCTGGCGGCGAGGGGATCGGACACTGGGGAATCATGGGCAGCGGAAACTGGAACACGCCGACAAGCCCGGCGAATCCATGCGCGTGGACGCGAATGCAAATGGGGTGGGTCAATCCCACCGATGTCGACTGGAACGCCGTGCCCAAATCAATTCCCGCGATCAACACCAGCCCGGTGGTTTACCGGCTCGGATTTACCAGCGACCGGTTTCGCCGTTCGAGTAGCTGTGCAATTGCCGGAAACTATTCGCTGTATTGCGGGCTGACCGCCAGTGAGGGCACGGCACGGGGATGGCAAACTCCGGGTCCCGGAGGTGGGTATGGCAGCAGCTGGGATGAGTCGGTGCGGCACGACTTCACGATCAGTGCGCCCGGAGGTCCGGTCGTCGTATCGTTTGCCTATCGCGCCGATATGGAGAGCGGATTCGATGTGGCGCGCGCGGTGATCGATGTATCCGGAACCGAGACGGTACTGGCGACGTACACGGGGAGCATGGCGGGTACCGATAGCCTGGATTTGACCCCGTACGTTGGCGCGCTGGCGCCGGGCGATTCATTCGTGGTGAAGTTTCGCGTCATCACCAGCCCGTCGTTTGCCGATGACGACGGCCAGTACGATTCGAACTGCGGTGCATTTGCCGTGGACAATGTGCACGTGACCGGCGGGGGAATCGACGACCTGAGCACGTTTGAGAACTACGCCGATGGGTGGTACCAGGACCCGGCGGATAATCCGGTCGGGGAGTACTGGCTCGTTGCGAATCGGGAGCCGCTGGGATTCGACGTCAATCTGCACGGGCCGGGGTTGTTGATATGGCATGTGGACGATGCGGTAATGGCATCGGCCGGGCAGGGTACGAGTGGCGGAGAGTCTAACCGTCTTGTACGCGGGCTCGTGCTCGACGAAGCGGACGGCCTGTTTGATCTCAACACCTTGCCGGGTAATCGGGGAGAAAACTCCGATCCGTGGCCCGGATCGCTCGGGAAAACCACGTTTGATTCCACAACTGTCCCGGCGAGTACCAGCAACAACGGGCAAGCGACGCGAATTGCCGTAACGGCCATTCCGCCGGCGTCGCCGAACATGACGGTGACAATGCGCGCGGGCGATCCCGCTCCGGTGGGCACCGGGGCGCGACCGGCGATGATCGATAACGACCAGAATGCGGTTGTGCTCACGGTCAACGGCGACCTCATGCGCCACGGCACCACGTTTCGGCTCGTGTATTCCGGTGCGGCGGCTCCCGGGCCGAAAACGGCCGACATCGCACCGTCGTTGGTGCGCTGGATCGATCCAACCCGCGTGGACGGAACGATCGACGTGTACGGCCGCGCCGGCGGAACGTGGAACCTGGTGATTACCGCGCCGGACGGGCAGACGGCGACGGTGGCGAACGCGGTTACACTGACCACGATTGTGCCCACCACGCTCGTTTCCACATCGGCCGTATTGGACCACGGCGCGGTGCAACTGCAGTACGTGTTGCTCGACCACGAGCCGGGCGAATTGATTCGCCTGTTGCGTCGCGACGATTCCGCGCGCCAACCGCGGGTGCTCGTGGCGGATTTTCGACCCACGGCCGGCGATGTGTATCAATGGCGTGATCAATCCGTTGTGGCGGGTCACGGCTACGAGTATGTCCTCACGGTGTCCAGTGGGGGCAAGGACGAACGCGTGCTGAATCGAACGCATGTGTCGGTACCGGCCACCAGGGTGACATTGGAGCAGAACGTGCCGAACCCGTTTAACCCGTCCACGTCGATCCGGTTCGTCCTGCCCGCGCGCATGCGTGCGACACTTTCGGTCTACGACGTGGCCGGGCGCAAGGTGCGCGTGCTGCGTTCGGGCATACTCGCGGCGGGTGTGCACGATGTGCCGTGGAACGGTCGCGACGGCGCCGGGCATGGCGTGGGATCGGGTGTGTACTACTACCGTCTGCAGGCGGGAACGCACGCGATTACGCGCAAGATGCTGCTGATCAAGTAGTCTGATGGCGCGCACATTTCGTGCCGCGCCCTGTTGCGTTGCTGCGTTGCCGCGCGCTGCGTTGCCCCTCGCCCCTCACGCTGCGCGTTGCCACGATGTACCCGGAACGATGTGGTTTACGGCGTTACTACCAGCACCGAGTTGCGTCCACCGAATCCGTCCGATTCGGTGAACGCATCGTCCGGGTTGAGCACCTGGCGCCGGTTGTTGACCAGAAATCGGTACGTGTAACGCCCTGGCAATAACGATAGCTGGATTTCCCACGTCGTATCGGACACGCGCCGCATCGGCGACTGGTCGGGGGACCATCCGTTGAAACTGCCCACGACCGAAACGGCGTTTGCTTTGGAGTCGATGAAACGGAGCGTGACGAGTTTGCGTGTATCGTTTCCCCCGCCATCGGTGGCCACCGCGCGGTTTACGAACGTCTGGTAGCCGTCGATCAACTCCCAGAGGTTGTTGTTGAACTCGTCGGGCGCCAGTCCGCGGTCGTCGCCGAGGTCGAAGCGGAAGTTGGTGTTGCGGTTGCCGGCGATCTTGATAAGAATATCGTTGAGTCCCGCCTTGAGAAGGACGCGTTCGCGCTGCGCTGTATCGCCGGTAGTGCTCGCACGGTGAACCACACGACGTCCGTTGACGAACAGCGTGGCCTGCCCGCTGGACGTCAGCGCCATGGGGATCTCCTCCGCGTATGCGCTGCGGATTACCGTGTACAGACACGCCACCCCTCCATCTCCGAGTAGCGCGCCGGGGCGCACACGCCCGTCGTTCGATGTAGCGCCTTCGCCGAGCGCACGCCACGTGATCCGTTGGCCTACGCCCTCGTATCCGTGATACAGATCGACGTGGCGCTCCGGGGGGTACTTCGTTGCCATGGGATCCTTTGTTGCCGCGAAGGGCCCGACCCCGATCCATTCGAATGGCCGGTACATCGTCGACTGAATGGTTCCCACGTCGTGTCCGTCGGCCATGAATTTCATTCGGAACGGGAACGCGCCCGGGCGACACGGTTGCGGAACGGTTACGTCGTAGCGTACGACGAGCGTGTCCCGATCCACCGGAACTTCGGTGAGCGCACCTTCGCGCAAGTGGAGCCCCCCCGCGCTGTACCAGCCGCACCGTACGTGTTGGGTTTTCCGGGTATGGCGGACAATCTGCACGTCGAGTGGAACCGAGGCCCCCTGCAGCGTGCGTCCGTGCGGAAATCGCATTACGATTTCCACCGCGGGTTCCAACCATACCGTTCGTTCCACGTGCTCGCGGGTGTGCTGACCGGATCCGTCGACGACTTCCAGCGTGGCCGTTACCGTGGTGAGCGACGGAACGGGTGCGTCGTCGAGCGTTAACCTGGTTGTGGCAACGAGGGCGGGATGGCCGGGTGAGAGTGTGACCGGTGCATCCACGAGGGTGTCGGTGCGCGCCTTGGAGCGAACCTCGACCCGGTCAAGTGTTACTTTCCGGCCAAGGGTGCGCAGCAACCACTTCATGGCGACCGGTTCGCCGGGGACCGTGCGCTCGCGTTGCAGCGTGGCGGACACCTGGAGGCCGTCGTCACCGTGGCGCGCGCGGAACACGCGATTTTCCGCCACGCGAACGGCGCGCGCCGCGTCGGATAGCAGGCGCTCGAACGCCGGGGCTGGAGGGCTTCCGGAAAGTTCGTAACGATCCTGTCGATCGAAGTACCCGGGATCGTCGGCGTGATGCCGCATCAGCGAGATCACGCGGAACGCGCCGCGCACGCTTTGCGCCAGGGCGTCGACGTTTTCCGATCGCACGGGCGCACGCCGGGAGGAACGTACAACGGTATCAATGGAATGCTGCATCTGTACGCGATCCCCGTCGTCGAGGCGATGTTTGGACTGTCCGATGGCTTCGAGAATGCGCAATGACACGGTGGCATCGTACAAACCACCACCGCATCGTATTTCGCTGCGCAAAAACGCCGTTGCCGCCGGCGCGATCGGGGGCCGAGCGGGTTCCGGGTGGGCGTCGAGAAATCCGATAACGCGCGTACGCGCGTTACGTTCTTTTTCGAACAGGCCGGCGCTGTGGAGCACATCGAGCATCGCCGCGGCGCGCAGCAACACCGGCGCATTGGCCGACGGGGTGTCCGGCATTTGTTTCCAGGCGGCCGGATCGAGATAATCGGCTGGAGTCTCGGGAAATCGTTTGTGCCCGGGCTGGAAATACGCGGAGCACAGCGCGGCGGCGTGATTGCGTCCGACCAACCCGGGGAAGAGCACGGGCAATGCGCCGAGGGCGCGATAGCGTCGGTGTGGTTCCCCCGTCCGCGGGTCGACGGGGAAAAAGTAGCTGTAGTCGGGGTCGAACGAGGCCCGCACAATCGCGTGCTGCAGCGAACGCGCGCCCTCATACCAGTACAGCGCGCGCATTGGCTTGCGCAGTTCCACGTACAACGAGGCCAGGCTCATCATGTCGAGCGCAAGCAACGAGTTGTACGCGGGGTCTTCGAGCTGCGCCGTGTTTCCGCCGCGAAGTTCTGCAGGGCGTTCGATCATCAAATTGCCGTTGCTGTCGAAATTGCGGAAAAGATAGCGGGTGTGCCGGGAAATCGCGGAAGCGGCCTGGCTGAGAAATGCCGGCGCCGGCGCGCTGCGTACCGTGTGCAACGCGAGCGTGGCATACATCGGATAGTCCTCGTAAAACGACAGTGCCGGTTCGGGAGAAAACGACCCGTCGGGCGACTGCGATCGAAACACGCGCCCGAGCTCTTCGACAATGTGCGAGGCAAGCGCCCGATTGACGCACACGGGGCCGTCGTCGCCGGGGCGGGCCGCCACGGCGGGGCGGGCGGACACAACGGGGCGGGCGGACACGACGGCGAGGGTGGCGAACACCAGCAGCACGCGCGTGCAACGCGCCGCCGTGCAAATCGCGCACCACGCCGCGCGAGGTCGCAAGTCTGGGGGCCGGAACCGGTTCACGACGCGTCCTCTAACGGGTTATCGCAGAAACAGATAGAGTTACCGGAGCGAACAAGCAAGGACCGGTCCGATTGTCGACCCGCGCGCGTGTTTTTGCGTTGACGCTGGCGGGTCACCGCGTTAGTCTGACAGCCGGCAACTTGTTTTCTGATAATTGGTTAACTACGATTCCCCGCGCGGCGGTTCCCCCCGTCGCGCGAATCGGACACGCGTGTCGTGTGAACTCCGACACGTGACCCGATCCAGATACCCCGGGAGGATTCTGTGAGCGATCGAATTGCCATCGTGGCCGCACGGCGCACCCCGATCGGCCGGTTTCTCGGCGGGTTCCGCAACCGCACTGCTGTGGAACTCGGGATCGATGCCGCGCACGCGGTGATCGCGTCCAACGGCATCGCCGCGCACATCGATTCGGTCTTTTTCGGCAACGCGCGCCAGGCCGGAGGCGGTCCCAACCCGGCGCGCCAGGTGTCGGTGGGTTCGGGGCTGGGGCACGACGTTCCGGCCTGTACAATCAACGCGGCGTGCGGTTCGGGGATGCAATCGATCGCACTGGCGGCCGATGCGATACGCCTTGGCAATGCGGCGGGTGTTCTGGCGGGGGGAACCGAAAATATGACGCGGGTTCCATTTATGCTCGACAGGGCCCGCACCGGATACCGGCTCGGGAACGATCGTCTCATCGATGGCATGTACCGCGATGGGTTTGATTGTCCGCTGGCCAACATGGTGATGGGCGCGACGGCGGAAAACCTTGCAGACGACTACGGCATAACGCGCCGCGAACAGGACGAGTGGGCGGCGATGAGCCAGAACCGGGTGGAGGCCGCCGTTGCCGCCAACCGCTTCGACGATGAGATGGTCGCCGTCTCCACGGTGGACGATCGACGGCGTGCGGTGGTTGTCGATGCCGACGAACACCCGCGCAAGCACGTCACGGTGGAATCGCTGGGCAAACTCCGCGCCGTGTTTCGCGCCGATGGAACGGTAACCGCGGGCAACGCGTCGGGAATCACCGACGGCGCGGCAGCCGTAGTTGTCATGTCGGAACAGAGCGCGCGGCGATGGAATCTCGAACCACTTGGCTTTATACGTGGCTTTGCGGTGGCGGGTGTGGATCCGACGCGGATGGGTATCGGACCGGTTCCGGCAACGCGAATGGTGCTGGAACAAACCGGCGTGCGGCTCGGGGACGTCGACCTGATCGAACTCAACGAGGCGTTTGCCGCGCAGGTGATCGCGTGCGACCGCGAGCTGCATTTTGATCGTGACCGCGTAAATGTCAACGGTGGTTCCATCAGCCTGGGACACCCGATCGGGTGCACCGGTGCGCGCATTGTGGTCACGTTGCTGCACGAAATGAAACGACGCGACGCGTCGCTGGGCCTGGCCACGCTGTGCGTCAGCGGCGGGCTGGGCATGTCGATGCTTATTGAACGGTGCTGAGCACCCGCGGAGAAATGGTATGAATCACATCGGCGTTGTCGGATGCGGACTGATGGGTTCGGGGATCGCACAGGTGTGCGTGCAATCGGGCCGGCGGGTGTCCGTCGTGGAAATCGATGAAGCGGTGCGCACCAGAGGGATGAAGCGCATTCATACCCTGCTCGAGAAATCGCGCCGGCGTGGCGTGCTGACCGACGAGCAGTGCGCGGCGGCGAACGACAATATATCCGCGAGCAATCGGCTCGAAACACTCGAATCGTGCGATCTGATTATCGAGGCGGTTACCGAGCGCCCCGACATCAAGAAATCAATCTTCGAGAAACTCGATGGAATCGCTCCGCCGAAGTGCATATTCGCGTCGAACACCTCGTCGATATCGATTACCGAACTCGCGTCGGTAACGCGTCGGGCGGAGCGGTTTGTCGGGATGCATTTTTTTAACCCGGTCCCGGTGATGAAACTGGTGGAAATTGTCCGTGGCGTAAATACGAATGACGCCACGATGGACGCGTGCACAGACTTTGCGCGGTCGATCGGGAAGGAACCGGTCGTGTGCCGCGATACGCCGGCGTTTATTGTGAACAAATTGCTCGTCCCGTATCTGCTCGACGCGATCCGCATGCTGGAAAGCGGGGTGGCTACCGCCGAGGATATCGATGCGGCAATGGTGCACGGCACCGGCTATCCGATGGGGCCGATCCGGTTGATCGATTACGTGGGGCTCGATACGGCGTGTCACGTGGCCGATGTGATGTATAACGAGCTCGGGGAAACCCGGTTTAAGGCGCCGGTTCTGCTGCGACGGCTCGTCGAGGCCGGCCATTACGGGCGCAAAACGGGACGAGGGTTTTATGACTATGAGTCGAAGGAGTAAGAGGAACCCGCTATGAAATACAGCCACCTGCTTGTGGCCCGCGACGGCGACGGCGTGGCCACTATTACGATGAACCGTGCGGATGTACTCAACGCCCTGAGCGCGACCACGGTGCAGGAACTCGACCGTGCCGTCGATGAAATGACGAATGACCATTCGGTGCGCGTGGTGATTGTCACCGGGACGGGCAAAGCGTTCGTTTCGGGGGCCGACATTTCGGAAATCGCGCAACAAGACGCCGTGTCCGGGGCGGATCTCTCGAGGCGCGGGCAGCGCGTGTTTCGCAAACTCGAAACGATGGGAAAGCCGTCGATTGCGGCGATCAACGGATACGCGCTCGGTGGGGGGCTGGAACTGGCGATGGCGTGCCACATCCGCATCGCGTCCGACCGCGCCAAACTGGGCGTGCCCGAGGTCGGGCTCGGCGTGATCCCCGGGTACGGGGGAACGCAGCGCCTGCCACGAATTGTCGGGCGCGGAGTGGCGCTCGATATGATTCTTACCGGCCGCGCGCTCGCCGCGCAGGACGCCCTGCGCGTGGGTCTGGTTAGTCAGGTGGTGGCTCCGGAAGAACTCGACGGGGCGGCCCGAACGCTCGCCGCGAGAATCTTGCGCAACGGCCCTGTGGCGATGCGTGCGGCGATGGAATCGGTAGACTACGGGTTGGACAACGGGTTTGAGGCGGGTTGCCGCATTGAATCGTCCCTGTTTGGATTGCTGTGTGCGAGTGACGACATGCGTGAGGGGGTTGGCGCATTTCTGGAAAAGCGCCGACCGCATTTTGAAGGAAAGTGACCATGGCCCGCTTTGATGGATTGGATTTCGTCGGCGTCGACGCGGCGCTGTCGGAAGAAGAACGGATGGTGCGCAACTCGGTACGGTCGTTCGTAAGCGCTGACGCCATGCCCGAATTCATGGAGCACTACGAAGCCGGTACATTCCCGGTTGGCTTGCTCAGGCCCATGGCACAACTGGGAATATTCGGGGCGACCATTACTGGATACGAGTGCGCGGGCGTCAACAACGTATCGTACGGATTGATGATGCAGGAACTGGAACGATGTGACTCGGGCCTGCGGAGTTTCGCGTCGGTTCAGTCCGCGCTGGTAATGTACCCGATCTACACCTACGGCAGCGAGGAACAGAAAACCAGGTGGCTTCCCCAACTTGCACGTGCCGATGCTATCGGGTGTTTCGGACTTACCGAACCCGATTTTGGCAGTAACCCGGGCGGGATGACCACGACGGCGGTCGACGACGGGGATTCCTACGTGCTCGACGGGACCAAGATGTGGATCACCAACGGCACGATGGCGGACGTGGCGGTGGTATGGGCGCGCATGGACGAAGAGGTGGCGGGCTTTCTCGTGGAGCGGGGTACGCCCGGTTACCAGACACGGGCGATGACGCACAAGCTCTCGATGCGGGCGAGTGATACCGCCGAGCTGCTCTTCGACGGCTGCCGCATTCCGAAAGCCAATCGACTGCCGGGCGCCGTGGGCCTGTCCCGGGCGCTCGCGTGTCTCACGCAGGCGCGCTATGGCATCGCGTGGGGGGTAATTGGAGCGGCGATGGCGTGTTTCCATGAAGCGCTCACGTACAGTCGCGACCGTGTGCAATTCTCGCGCCCCATCGCGGCCTACCAGCTCACGCAACAAAAGCTGGCCGATATGGCGACCGAGATATCGCTGTCGTAGTTGCTGTGTTTGCAGCTTGGCCGCCTCAAGGACGACGGAAAATTGACGTTCTCTCAGGTGTCGATGGCCAAGCGCAATAACGTGCGCAAGGCCCTCGAGGTGGCTCGGACGGCGCGCGGCGTACTCGGAGCGAATGGGATCAGCGGCGAATATCCGGTGATGCGGCACCTGTGTAATCTCGAGACCGTGGAAACCTACGAAGGTACGTATGAGATTCACACGCTGATGATTGGCCAGGCGCTCACCGGACTGGCCGCGTATGACGGGTAGAGCTGTGTGTGGCCGGTGCCGGGTGGGACGGCCGGAGCGATATAGGCGCTCCGGGCACATCGGGCACCGGGCACCGGGCACATCGGGCACCGGGCATCGGGCGCCCCGGGTACATCGGGCATCGGGCACCCCGGGCACCCCGGGCACATCGGGCGTCGAAGCAATGAAGGAGTAAACGGATGCACAAGCGAATCGTAGTTCTCGGCGGCGCGCGTACGCCGATGACCGAATGGGTGGGTGGAAAACGCGGAGATGGCAAACCCGGCGGGGCGCTCAAAGATGTCTCGGCGCTCGAACTCGGTGCCGTGGCGGCGCGCGGTGCGCTGGAGAAAAGCGGTGTGCCGGCCACCCGGATTGAGCACGTGGTGATGGGCAATGCGTTGCAAACGAGCGGGGACGCGATATACGGTGCGCGTCACGTAGGGCTCAACGCGGGCGTGCCAAAGAGCACACCGGCGTTGACGGTAAACCGGCTGTGCGGTTCGGGCATTCAGAGTCTTGTGGATGGATCGCATATTATCGACGACGGCGCCGAGTACGTGCTCGCCGGCGGAATGGAAAACATGAGCCAGGCGCCGCACGTAATTCGCGGCGCGCGCGCGGGGTTTCGCCTGGGACAGGGTAAGCTCGAAGACTCCCTGCTGGTCGCACTGCTCGATTCGTATTGCGGCCTGCTGATGGCACAAACCGCGGAAAAACTGGCCGGACGTCTCGGGATAACGCGCGCCGACCAGGACGAATTTGCCCTGCGGTCCGTCGGGCTGGGAGAGAAGGCTTCCCACGACGGAACATTTGCCGAAGAAATCGTTCCCGTCGCGACGCGCCGTGCAGAGGTGGACCACGATGACCATTATTTTGTGGGCGCCACCGCGGAGGGACTGGCGGCGCTGCGCCCGGCGTTTGGTGAGGATGGAACGGTTACCGCGGGCAATGCCAGTGGCATGGTGGACGGGGCGGCGTGCGTGGTGCTCGCCGATGCCGACGCGGCGCACCGGGACGGCTTTGAGCCCATGGCCGAAATCGTCGCGTGGCACGCGGTGGGCGTGGAACCGAGCGAAATGGGCATCGGTCCCGTGCCGGCCATTCGGGGTGTGCTCGAGAAGGCGTCGCTGTCGCAGGACGACGTAGATCTGTTCGAAATTAATGAAGCGTTTGCGGCCCAGTACCTCGCTGTGGAGAGGGAACTCAAGCTGGACCGCGACAAAGTGAATGTAAATGGAGGCGCGATCGCGCTGGGTCATCCGCTCGGGGCAACCGGTACGCGGCTGATTCTGACCCTCTGCCACGAACTGAAACGGCGTGATGCCACCTACGGTGTGGCGAGCGCGTGTATCGGTGGCGGACAGGGGATTGCGATGGTTATCAAGCGTGCATGATTTTTCGTCACGTGGGTGCGTCATAACTAACCTCAATGCGTCAAAAATGCGCCACCCGAAACGTCGGCCGGGCGCGTAAGGACGGGGGTCGACGGCGAGTTCCGCAGCGCGCCGACCGCCCACGAACTGTGAGGTATGCTGAATCGCTCTTCATCGGCGCGCGAGGACTGTTT